>Ga0214473_10004126_pt1 | contig 17487 bp, 16 predicted proteins | sample RVTome_7_FD_203509 | JGI IMG/M metagenome (GOLD analysis project Ga0214473, IMG submission 203509) | Soil microbial communities from uranium-contaminated site in the Upper Colorado River Basin, Wyoming, United States - RVT98D197 | ecosystem: Environmental > Terrestrial > Soil > Contaminated >... | reverse complement strand
GGATCGCTCCTGCGCAGGTCCCGAGAATCGGAAGGCCAGCCCGCGCAGCCTCCCGGAGCGGCTGGTAGAGCCCCAGCCGATCCAGCCCCTTGGCGATGGTGGTGCTCTCTCCACCCGGCAGGATCAACGCGTCGAGCCGCTGGAGCTCCTTCTCCCGGAGCACCGGAACCGCCTCCCAGCCCAGCCGCGTGACGGAGCGGCGGTGGGCCTCGACATCCCCCTGGATCGCCAGGATCCCCACCCGGGGCCTCTCGCTGGCCAACTCGCGAGCCCTACCAGCCGCGATTGGCGAGCCTCTCGCTCTCGGCGAGGGTCCCCATCTCGATTCCGGGCATCGCAGCGCGGAGACCGCGGGAGGCCTTCAGGACCTCCTCGGGCTCCTGCCAGTGGGTGGTGGCGTGGACGATCGACTTGGCGCGCGCCGCGGGATCCTCGCTCTTGAAGATCCCCGATCCCACGAACACCGACTCGGCCCCGAGGCTCATGCAGAGGACGGCATCGGCCGGCGTCGCGATGCCGCCGGCGGCGAAGTTCGGGACCGGGAGCTTCCCTTCCGCGGCCACCCGGCGCACCAGCTCGACGGGCGCCTGAAGCTCCTTGGCCCGGGTCCCCAGCTCCTCGGGACGGAGCGCACCGAGGGCGCGGATGCCGCCGCAGACCTGGCGCAGGTGGCGCACCGCCTCGACGATGTTGCCGCTTCCGGCCTCGCCCTTGGTGCGGATCATGGCCGCTCCCTCGGCGATCCGGCGCAGCGCCTCGCCGAGATCCCGCGCGCCGCACACGAAGGGGGAGCGGAACTGGTGCTTGTCCACGTGATACGCCTCGTCCGCGGGCGTCAGCACCTCGCTCTCGTCGATGAAGTCCACCCCCAGAGCCTCGAGGACGCGCGCCTCGGCGAAGTGACCGATGCGGACCTTCGCCATCACCGGAATCGAGACCGTCCGCTGGATCCCCTCGATCACCTCGATCGAGCACATCCTCGCGACCCCGCCTTCCTTGCGGATGTCGGCCGGCACGCGCTCCAGCGCCATCACCGCCACCGCGCCCGCATCCTCCGCGATCTTCGCCTGCTCGGGACTGGTCACGTCCATGATCACCCCACCCTTCAACATCTCGGCCAGGCCGACCTTGATCTCGAAGGAATCGGCGCCCTTGCGCCCTCCCCCGTTGCCAGTGCTCTGATCCGTCATCGAACCACCTCCTTCCGTGCGGTGCGTGATCACATGTGAACCGAGGCGACGCGCGCCGACTCGGTGCCTGCCGCCAGCCGTTCTCGAACCAGCCGGCCCAGTATCGCCACTCCTCGCCGAATCGCCGCCTCGTCGGCCAGGGCGATGCTGAGACGAAGGCCGCGCGAGGGCCTTGCGTCGTGGTGGAACTGATAGCCCGGTGCGAAGAGCACCCCCGCGCGCATCGCCTCGGCGTGAAGGTCGAGCGAGTCGAGGGGCTCCGGAAGCTCGAGCCAGATCTGATACCCGCCCTCGGGCGTCGTCCAGCTCACCCCCTCGGGCATCTCGCGGGCGAGGGTCTCGATCATGGCGTCCCGGCGGCTGCGGAGCCGCTTGCGCAGCGCGACCAGGTAGCGGTCGTAGGCTCCGCTGCGCACGAAGTCCGAGAGCGCCGCCTGCAGAGGGAGGGTCCCGCCGAGATCGGTGGCGCTCTTGAGGGCGAGGAGCGCATCCACGGCACGCCCCCGAGCCACCAGGGCGCCGGCTCGCACCCCGGGAAAGAGCGACTTGGAGAAGGAGGTGAGCTGCACCACCACCCCGTTCTCGTCGAGCGCGGCGAGCGGCGGAATCGGACGACCGGCGAAGCGCAGATCCATCTCGTAGGCGTCCTCGATCACGGGCTTCGCGTGGCGGGTCGCGATGGCGAGGAGATCCCTGCGGTGAGCCACGGAAGTCGAGATGCCCATCGGGTTGTGGAAGGTCGGGATGGTGTAGAAGGCTTTCACCTCCGGCCGCGAGAGCTGCTGGTCGAGAGCATCGAGGTCCGGCCCGGTCCGGCGCATCGGCACCGGAGCCGCCTTCACGCCGAGACCGATCATGGTCGCGAGGACGTTGTGGTAGGTGGGGGCCTCGATCGCCACCGCGTCTCCGCTCTCGGCGAAGACGCGCATCGCGAGCCAGATGCCCTGGCTCGCCCCGCTGGAGAGGACCACCGAATCGGGCCCCACCATCACCCCGAAGCCGCGGAGGCGCTCGGCGAGAACCTCTCTCAGGCCGGCGAAGCCCTGAGGACCTCCGTAGGCGAGGAGCGAGGCCCCGACTTCGGCGAAGGCCCTGTTGAGGGCCCTGCGGAACGCCTCGACCGGGAACATCGAGGGATCCGGCACCAGGGAGTGAAGGGGAATCGTGTCGCTGGGCACGCCGAATTGGGGGCGGGAGTGCTCGTAATCGAGAAGCCGCTCGGCCGGCGCTGAGAAGCGGAGATCCACGGGGCCGGAGGGACCGGGGCCAGGCGGGCGAACCCCTCGCACGAAGGTCCCCCGGCCGACCTGGCTCTCGACGACCCCCGCGGCCGCCAGCGCCTCGTAGGCGAGCGCCACCGTGTCTCGATTCACGCCGAGCTCGCGAGCCAGCTCCCGGATCGGGGGAAGCCGGTCGCCCTGGGTCAGCGCTCCGAGCTCCACGCGCTCCCGGATCTGCCCGGCGATCTGCTGGTAGACCGGGACGGGACTCCTGGCACCCGGCGCCTCGCTCCTCTCGATCCGCAGCTGCATAGCGCGTGGAAAATATCGCTGGGTCAATCACCGGTCAATCGGTATTAGATCCGACAAAATGGAAATTAGATCGAAAAAGGACTAGGTCAATCACCAGACAATTATGGGCCAATGGATCCCTCTGGGGTGCCTTCGCCGCTCTCCTCCTCCCTCCCCGGGGGGCTGTCCTTCGCAGAAGGGCTGGCGTTGAACCGGTCCATGGCCGCGACGATGCCCTCGGCCACGAAGCTCTCCACCGCCGCGCACGCCCGGCACAGGGCTTGCGCGAGAGGCTCGGCCTCGGACTGCGAGAACTCCCGGAGCACGTGGAGGGTGGTGTCCTCGAGCCCACGCGGGCGCCCGACTCCGAAGCGAAGCCGCGGCAGCTCCTCGGTCCCGACCGAAGCGATCACGTCGCGAAGTCCGAGATGGCCCCCGTCTCCACCCCCGGGGCGCAGTCGCAGGCGGCCGAGGGGCAGGTCGATGTCGTCGTAGACCACCAGCAGATCGGTGGCGACCGCTTCGACGGGCAGGGATCCGAGCGCCGCCGCGACCGCTCTGCCCGAGTCGTTCATGAAGGTCTGCGGCTCGAGCAGGCCGACCTCGATGCCGCGGACGCGACCTCGTCCGAAGCGGCCGTCGAATCTCGACTGCGCGAGAGGGACTTCCCACCGCGAGGCAAGGCAGTCCACCACTCCGAAGCCCGCGTTGTGTCGGGTCCCGCGATAGCGGCGCCCCGGATTTCCGAGGCCGACGATCAGCTTCACGGCGGGCGCGGCGCTAGTCGCCGCCCTCCTCGGTCTCCCCCGACTCCTCCGACGCAGCGGCCTCCTCGCCCTCTGCGACGCCCTCCTCGGCCTCGACGGCCTTCGCGGCCACGGGCTCCTCCACGACCGACGGCGCGATGACCGACGCCACTGCCTGGTCGGCGTCCGTCCGCACCTGGACCCCCTCGGGCAGAACGAGATCGCGAACGTGAATGGAGTCGCCGACCCCGAGCGCGCTCACGTCCACCTCGACGCTCTCGGGAATCGCCCGCGGGAGGCACTCGAGCTCGATCTCGCGGAGCGGATGATCGAGGATACCGCCGAACTCGACGCCCGCCGCCTTGCCCACCAGGCGGATGGGAACCGAGACCTCGACCGTCTTGTCGAGCTCGATCAGATAGAAGTCCGCGTGAAGGGGACGGCCGCGCACCGGATCGCGCTGGAGCTCCTTCACCAGCACGGTCCGCGCCGCGCCGTCCAGGCGAAGCTCGACCAGGGTGTTGATTCCCGCGCCGCTGCTCTGGAGCAGCCGCAAGAGGGCGCTCGGGTCGATGGAGATCGCCTTCGACGCCACTCCCCTCCCGTACACCACCGCGGGGATGCGGCCGGCGGCTCGGAGCCTTCTCGCGACACCCTTACCGGTCGCATCGCGCGCCTCCGCGACGAGGGCGTTCACTGTCACGGTCTTCTCTCCTAGATGAAGAGAGAGCTGACGCTCTCCTCGTTGTTGATGCGGCGGATCGCCTCGGCCAGCAGCCCGGAGATGCTCACCACCTTGAGCTTCCTGCATTCCCGCGCGTCGGCGCGCAGCGCGATCGAGTCGGTGACGATCATCTCCTCGATGGGTGACTCCTCGATCCGCTTGATCGCCGGCCCGGAGAGCACCGGATGGGTCGCCAATGCGAAGACGCCGCGGGCGCCCGCCTCCACCAGGGCGCGCGACGCCTCGGTGAGCGTTCCCGCGGTATCCGCCATGTCGTCCACCATGATGCAGACGCGATCCTCGACTTCGCCGATGATGTTCATCACCTGGGAGACGTTGGCCTTCTCGCGCCGCTTGTCGATGATGGCGAGCGAGGTGTCGAGGCGCTTGGCGTAGGCCCTGGCGCGCTCCACGCCCCCCGCGTCGGGGGAGATCACCGTCACGTCGGTCCCGATCCGCTCGCGGATCGCGGCCAGCAGGACCGGCGTGGCGAAGAGGTTATCGACGGGGAGATTGAAGAAGCCCTGGATCTGTCCAGCGTGGAGCTCGAGGCAGAGGACCCGATCCGTCCCCGACGCGGTGATCAGGTCCGCGACCAGCTTCGCCGTGATCGGGGCCCGGGCCTGCACCTTGCGATCCTGACGGCCGTAGCCGTAGTAGGGAATCACGGCGGTGATGCGGCGCGCCGAGGAGCGGCGCAGGGCGTCCACCATGATCAGGAGCTCCATCAGGTGGGTGTTGGCCGGCGCGGAGGTCGACTGGAGCACGAAGCAGTCCATCCCCCGCACGTTCTCCTGGATCTCGACGCAGCACTCCCCATCGCTGAAGGTGCCGACCTCCGCCTTCCCGAGCGGGATGCCGAGATGGGCCGCCACCCTCTCGGCGAGTGCGATGTTGGAGTTCCCCGCGAAGAGCCTCAGATGCCGCATTGGGTGACCCCGATTCTGACGATGTCCTGAGATGGCTGGGGCGGCAGGACTCGAACCTGCAAATGGCGGCTCCAAAGGCCGCTGCCTTACCGTTTGGCGACGCCCCAGAGCTCGCCCCCGTGCGACCGGGGCCTCCCCGGCCTCCGCTTCCCTCAGCGGGATCCCTTCGTCATCGCGAGCCAGGTCCGGACCGGCGGGGCGAGCTTCAACCGCTCACGAGCCCGGCTTGCAGCGATTGTATCGCGAAAGATTCCGAAAACCGTCGGGCCGCTGCCCGACACGCCGGCCGCTTGGGCACCGCTCCCCTCGATGACCTCCCGGAGCTCACGGATGCGAGGGCAGAGCCGGCGAGCGGCCTGCTCGAGATCGTTCTCCAGAAGCTCCGCGAGCGCGCGACCGCCGCCTTCCCGAAGCGCTGAAATCCCGGGCATCGTAGAGCCTGCCCGGAGGGGCGTCAACGAAGCCGGGGAGGCGTCGTAGGCGCGATAGACGTCGCGAGTCGGCAGGGGAACGCCGGGGTGGACGAGGAGCAGCGAGAGCGCCGGGACGCCGGAGATCGGCTCGATCTGCTCGCCGATCCCAGTCACCAGGGCGGGTCTCGGATCGAGGAAGAAGGGGACGTCGGCGCCGAGGCGGAGGGCGAGCTCGCGGAGCCTCGGGGGGGAGACGGCGTCTGGGTAGATCCGGGCCAGCCCCCGGAGGACGGCAGCGGCGTCGCTCGACCCTCCTCCCAGGCCAGCGGCGGCCGGGATCCGCTTCTCCAGCACCAGTCGCATGCCCGTCTCGATCCGAGCAGCCTCCCGGAACACGACCGCCGCCCGGACCGCCAGGTTGGAGCCCCCCTCCGGCACCCCCGAGCGAGCGCCCTCGATCCGGAGCTCCACGGAACCGGCCTCGCAGATCTCGATCTCGAGCCGGTCGGCGAGATCGATGGGAACCATCAGGCTCTCGAGGAGGTGATATCCGTCCGGCCGGCAGCCCAGGATCTTGAGGCCGAGGTTGACCTTGGCCGGCGCCGAGAGCCGCACCTGGCTACTTCGTCGCCTCCAGGTAGCGCATGCGGAGCTCGGTGAGGAGGTTCCTGATCAGGGTGGCTTCCTCGTCGCTCAGGTTCCCCTGGGTCTTCTCCTGCAGCATCTCCACCGTATCGATGGTCTGCCGAGCGATGGGAAGGTTGGGCTTCGCCGGGCTCCCGGTCTCGGGATCCGGCACCATGCCCAGGTGATAGAGGGCCGAGGTCCCGAGCGAGATGACGAAGGTGCCGAAATCGACCTTGGGAAGCGACCGCTCGGAAGGCCGCCGCGGAGCCTCCTCCTTCTTCGCTTCGGGCTCCCTCTCCCTGCCGCGCTTGTCGACGATCGTGAAGCCCGGACCCTTCGCCTCTCCTTCGTTTCCCATCTAGGTCTTCTCTCCCTGCTTGGCCGCATCGATCTGCGCCATCGCGCGGTACGCCATCGCCACGCGCTGGACGGCCGTGAGCGCCGAGCCTGCGGCCACGAGCCCCAAGCATAGCGGCAGGTAGCCGGTGAGAGCGCCCGCCACCAGCAGCACCACGCGTTCGAACCGCTCCATGATTCCCCCGTTGAACTCGGAGACGATCGACTCGGCCCGGGCCTTGGTGTAGGAGACCAGGACCGTGGCGATGGAGGCGATGCCGGCGAGCAGCGCCATCCGCAGGTCGCCGGCCCCCGCGTAGTGCATCAGGATTCCCAGCAGGATCGCCATGTCGACGAGGCGATCGAGCGTCGAATCCAGAAAACCGCCAAACGAGCTGCTGGTGCCGTTGTGGCGCGCCACCGCCCCATCCAGCACGTCGAAGAATCCCCCCGCCCAGAGCAGGAGGCCACCCAGAGGAAGCGCGCCCCGGGCGAAGCTCACGGCGCTGCCGAGCGAGATCACGACGCCGAGCACGGAGAGCAGATTGGGATTCAAGGGCCAGCGGAACAGAAATGGGAAGAAGCGCTCCAGAAGGGCGTCGACACTCCGCCCCAGGGTGGCCTTGATCACCGCGCTCTCCTATCGAAAAACCGAATCAATTCGGTGAGTTGTCGCCCCGCGCGGGCGGCTCTCCGGGCTCCGGGGAAGACCCTTCGCCCCGACCCGCGATCTCCGCCTTGTGCGAGACGTCGGGCAGGTCGGCGAGCTCCTTCGCGAGCTCCGTCGGATCCACCCACCCGCGCCGGCGCAACAGCCTGCGATCGAACTTGAGCTTGCGAATGTAATCGTGGGCCATTTCGACTCCCCCCGGTTTGCGGCCGCGACCGTAGCAAATTGACACTGGCTTCGAGGTTCGGGTAGGCTGCTCCGCAGTCGGAAATCCGCGTGCCGGATCTTTCGGTAACCAACTGGGGGGCAGTCGTGCGTACGCTCATCCTAGCGGTCTCCGTTCTCCTGCTGACGTTCGTCATGGCCTGTGCCAGCGGACCGGATCCCTCGGAGCTCGGCGAGGTGCCCTCCGCCGAGGATCTCTACGCGGAAGGTCTCGCCAAGCTCGAGAAGGGTGGCTTCCACTTCTGGTTCGTCGACACCCGGGACTACCAGGGCGCCATCGACAACTTCCAGGACATCATCGACAACTACCCGTACAGCGAATACGCGACCCTGGCGGAGCTCCGCATCGCAGACACCTATTTCGACCGCGAGCTCTGGGAAGAGGCGCTCTCCTATTATCGCGACTTCTCCGAGCTGCACCCGGACCACGAGAAGGTCCCCTACACGATCTTCCGCGCCGCCCTCGCCCACTACCATCAGTCCCGGCCGGCCAACCGCGATCAGACGGCCACGCGGCAGGCCGTGGCCCAGCTCGAGCGCCTGCGCAAGGACTATCCGCAAGCTGCCGAGAGCGAGCAGGCCGACCAGCTCTGGCGGGAGCTCCGCATCCGGCTCGCGACCAGCGTCATGAACATCGGCGACTTCTACATGAAGCGCTCCGAGTACCGGAGCGCGGCGGATCGCTTCCGCTCGGTGCTGAACCAGTACCCCGGGATCGGGCTGGACGCGGAGGCGCTCTTCAAGCTCGGGCTCTGCTACCGAGAGATGAACCTGAACGACGAGGCCGCCCGGATCTTCCAAGTGATCATGGAGAACTATGACGGCAGCGAGGTGGCCGCAGCCGCGCGGGACTACGTTCCTTCCTCCAACTGAATCCCCCCGACTGAGAGTGCGAAGCGCCGCTCCGCGGTGCGGTGATCCAACGCTTGGCGAGGGGTGGAGCATGCAGCACCAAGGTCGGATGACCCGAGAGGAACGGAAGTCGTATCTCCTCGGGCGCCAGCGCTTCGAGGCGGGTGACGATCGGGGTGCCCTCGAGACCTTCGCCTGCCTGCTCGAGAGCTGTCCCGGCTTCGCGGATGTCCACTACATGGTGGGCCTCGTCCACGAGCGAAGCGGCGACCTGGAGGCCGCCAGCACCAGCCTGGAGCGCGCTCTCGAGATCAACCCGCGCTATGCCGAGGCGGTCGCCGCTCTGGTGAGCGTCTACGAACGCCGTGGCCTCTTCGAGCGCAGCCGGGAGCTCGCGGCGGCGCTGCGCCCTGCGGCCGAGTCGGCCGCGGGCGAGCTCGACGCCACCACCCGCGGCAAGCTCGCGAACCTGCACGCGGCGCTGGGAGATGCGTACCGCGAGGCCGGCGAGCTCCGCGAGGCCATCGAAGCCTATCGCAAGGCCCTGGATCGCTGTCCCGGGTTTCACGACATCCGCCACCGGCTCGGGATCGCGCTGCGCGAGGCGGGCCTCCCCAATCACGCGATCGGCGAGTTCAAGCGGGTGCTGCGGACCCATTCGGACTACCTCGAGTCCGCCGTGCAGCTCGGGTTGACCTACTACACGCTGGGCCGGACCCCGCAGGCTCGGGCGGAGTGGGAGTCGGTCCTGCGACGAGATCCCTCGCGGGAGGACGCGCGAATGTACCTCCGCATGGTGCAGGCCGGAGGAGGCGCCGCCGTCTAACGGGGACGGAGTTGCCTTTTGCCTTTTCCATCAACAGGAGTGGCTGCATCCCCCGCCGTCTGCGCGAAAAGGCAAAAGGCAACTCCGTCCCCGTTAGGTCAGCTCCCGGAGCACCTCCCGGGCCGCGTTGCGGCCACAGGCGCCCATCACGCCGCCACCCGGGTGTGTCCCCGCACCGCAGAGATAGAGACTCCGGATCGGGGTCCGGTAACCGCCCCAGCCGGGCAGCGGGCGCGCGAAGCCGAGACGGTCGAGGGTCATCGCGCCGTGGAAGATGTTGCCGCCGCGAAGCGCGAAGATCCGCTCCAGGTCCGGCGGGCTCAGCACCTCCCGGTGCAGGACGCTCTCGGAAAAGCCCGGCGCCACCTCGTCCACCAGCCCGAAGACCCGATCGGCGAGGCGATCGCGCTCCACGTCCCAGCTCGAGCCCGCGAGCCGGTAGGGGAGGTGCTGGACGAACATCGAGCCCACGTGCTTGCCCTCCGGCGCGAGAGAGCGATCGAGCGCCGACGGGAGGGTCAGCTCGACCATCGGGCGCTCCGGAATCTCTCCGCGGCAGGCGGCTTCGAACGAGCGGTCCAGGTCGTCGAGACTCGCAGCGCCGACGTGGATGGTGCCGACGTGCTCCGGCCCCGCGGCGCTTCCCGGGCGGCCGGCGAACCTGGGCAGGCGGTCCAGAGCCAGGTTGATCTTGGCAACCGGGCTACGGAAGTCGAGTGCGTGGATCCCCCGCAGCAGGTCTTCCGGCAGCACGCCTGGCGCGATCAGATCCACGAAGGTGCGATGCGGATCGGCGCTGGAGAGCACCACCCGCGCCTCGATGGCGGGGCCCCCCTCGAGAGTCACGCCGCGCGCGCGGCCCCCGTCGACGATTACCGAGGCGACCGGTGTCCCGACTCGGATCTCGGCGCCTGCCTCGCGAGCCGCCTCGGCGAGCAGCTCGGAGAGCCTTCCCATGCCGCCCTCGACGTAGGCCCACACACCCCGATGGCCGTGGGTCTCGCCCATCACGTGGTGGAAGAGCACGTAGCCCGTCCCCGGCGTCGAGGGAGAGGCCCAGGCGCCGATGATCGCGTCGGTCGCGAGCGTGGCGCGGAGCGGCTCGCTCTCGAACCAGCTCTCGAGCGCCGAGCGCGCCGGCCCGAGCAGGAGGGCGAGGACTCGAGGAAGCTCACGGCGCAGCGAGATCGCCCCGCGGATCAGGCGGAGGAGCGTCGGCAGGTCTCGGAGATGGAGGCGAGCTGGATCCGGGGGCGTCACGTCGAGCATGGGCTCGATCACCGCGGCGGCGCGGTCGAGCATCGCCTCGTAGTCGCCGAAGCGATCGGCGTCGCGGCGGGAGAAGCGGGAGATCTCGACGCGGCACGCCTCTCGATCCGACCCCAGCAGAAGACCGCGCCCGCCGGGAATCGGCGTGTAGGAGGAGGGATTTCGCGCCAGCAGCCGGAGGCCTCGTTCGCTCAGGCGAAGCTCGCGCAGCAGGGCAGGTCGGAGCAGCCCCGCGACGTAGGCGGCGCGCGAGACCCGGAAGCCCGGCCAGAGCTCCTCGGTCACGCAGGCCCCGCCGACGAGCTCGCGGCGCTCGAAGAGCGCCGTCCTCGCTCCGGCCCTGGCGAGATAGGCGGCCGCGGCGAGCCCGTTGTGCCCGCCCCCGATCACGACGGCGTCCAGCATCGAGCGGAGTGTATCGGTTCGGTTAGAATGGCGACGGGAGAAACCCGTTGCAGGGAGTCTCGGCCGTCGATCTGGCCGCGCTCGCGATCCTGGCCGTGGCAGTGATGCGCGGCCTCTGGATCGGGCTGATCCGCGAGGTCTTCTCCCTGGGCGGCCTCGCCGCCGCCTGCATCGCCGTCCGGCTCGGCACCGCGCCGGCCGCGGACGCGCTCCGCGCGAGCCTCCCCGTGGAGCTCGGCTCCCTCTCGGCGCGGATCGCCGCCGGGGCGATCATCGCCGTCGCCGTGATCGCGATTGCAGCGCTGGCGGGACGGATCCTCCGTAGCGGCGCACGCTGGGCGGGGCTCGGCTTCGCCGATCGGCTCGCGGGGGGCCTTCTGGGAGCTGCGGAGGCGGCCCTGGCCATCGTCGTCCTGATCCTGCTCGGAACCGCCGTGGTGGGCCGAGATCACCCGCCGCTCGCCGGCTCCAGGACTCTCGCCGCCTTCGAGAGTGCCGAGCGCCTGGCGCGGCAGGCCAGGCCGGAGCTTCCCGCGGTGAAGCCGCCAGCCCCGGAGCCCGCGAGCTGAGACGGCTCAGGGATCCACCCACCTCCCGCGCTCGCGGATCAGCTCGACCAGGCGGTCGGGAGCCTCGTCCTCGGCGACGTTGCGGATCACGCACTCGCGACCCGCGTAGAGGCTCACCTTTCCCGGGCCGGAGCCCACGTAGCCGAAGTCCGCGTCGGCCATCTCGCCTGGGCCGTTCACGATGCAGCCCATCACCGCGATCTTCAAGCCCGCGAGGTGCGCGGTGCGCTCCTTCACGCGGGCGGTCGTCTTCTCGAGATCGAAGAGGGTTCGCCCACAGGACGGGCAGGAGATGAACTCCGTCCACGAGCTGCGAAGGCGCGCCCCCTGGAGGATGCGGTATGCCAGGTAGACGTTGCGCTCCAGTGAGCCGAAGCCTCCCAGCGAAACGAGATCGCCGATCCCGTCACAGAGGGGCGCGCCCAGATCCGAGGCCGCGCGCAGCAGGGCCGTCTCGCCGTCCAGCGAGGGATCCGCGCGGTGGCGGAGCACGATCGGAACCCGCTCCGCCGACCGCGCCCGAAGCCGAGCTGCCAGCAGTCGCGCCCCGTGAACCGGAAGGTCGGGTTCCACGGAGGCGAGCCGCCCGTCGCAGCCGCTCGCGATGGCCTGGTCCAAGGCTTCGAGAAGAGGCTCCCCCGTCAGGTGGAAGTTCCACTCGAGCGGGCATCTCACGCGGCCGATCTCGCCGAGCTGGTCGGCGGCGAGCGGCGCTTCGATCCGCACCACCACCCGTGCGGCGGCGGCGTCCACCGCCGGGAGCAGCGCTGCCGGAACGCGAATCGCGAGCGGGACGTCGACACCCGCTTCGGTCAGAAGATTGGCGAAAGCCTTCGCCCGTTTCGCCTCCGCCGCATCGGCGGCGTCCACCAGCAGCCCCTCGCATTCGAGGTCGCCGAGCCGGCGGAGCGAATCCGCGATCCCTCGGGCGGCTTCCCGAACGTCCTCGGCGACGGGGCCCAGATCCACCTCGACGCGAACCGCGTTCTCGCCTCCCACCGATCCGACCGAGCCGGTCGATCGCCTGCTGTAGCGGTAGGGATCGATCGCGAACGCAGCTCCCGGACCCTGGGCCGGCAGTCGCCGGGCTCTTCGCTCGTCGTAGCGGCGCGCGAGAGCGCGCGCGACGGGAACCTCCTTCACCGGATCCTCGGTGAGGGAGACGCGGATCGTGTCGCCGATCCCATCCTCGAGCAGCGCGCCGATTCCGATCGCGCTCTTCACCCTGCCTTCCTCGCCATCGCCCGCCTCGGTCACGCCGAGGTGGATGGGATAGCTGGCCTCGCCGGGCGCGCGCTCCTCGAGCCGTGCGGCGAGCAGCCGATAGGCGTGGACGGTGACCTGGGGATTGCTCGCCTTCATGCTGAAGACCACGTCGAAGAATCCCTCGTCCTCGCAGACCGCCAGGAACTCGAGGGCGCTCTCGACCATCCCCAGCGGCGTGTCGCCGTAGCGATTCATGACGCGGTCCGAGAGGGAGCCGTGATTGGTCCCGATCCGCATCGCCCTTCCGAGCTCCTTGCATCGCCGGACCAGGGGACGGAAGCGCTCCGCCACGCGCTCGAGCTCCTCCCGGTACCGGGCCTCGCTGTACTCGACGACCTCGAAGCGCTTCTTGTCGGCGTAGTTCCCCGGGTTGATGCGAACCTTCTCGACGTGCTCGGCGGCGATCATCGCGGCCCTCGGCACGAAGTGGACGTCGGCCACCAGCGGGACCGCGACTCCGTGCCGGTGGAGCTCGCTGCGAATCGCGCCGAGCGTCTCCGCGTCGCGCACCGACGGCGTCGCGACGCGGACGATCTCGCAGCCCGCCCTCGCCAGGACCTCGATCTGGGCGGCGGTGGCGATTGCGTCGCAGGGATCGGTGTTGGTCATCGACTGGATGCGGATCGGGTTCGATCCGCCGATCCCCACCTCCCCGACCCGCACCTCCCGGGTGCGCCGCCTCGCCGGCGCGAAGGGATTCGGGGCGAAGCGAAGCGTCATGCGGCTCCCGCTTGCACCAGGGAGAAGAGCTTCTCGAACGCCTCGTCGATCCTGCCGGGATCGTTCCCGCCGGCCTGGGCGAAGTCGGCTCGCCCGCCGCCCTTGCCGCCGACCACGGCGGCCACCTCCCGCACCAGATCCCCCGCGCTCAGCCTGTGCTTCAAGTCGGGCGTCACGCCGAGAGCGAGCGACACCTTCCCGCCGGACTCGGACGCCAGCAGCACCACGCCGCTCTTCAGCTTGTCGCGCAGGTCGTCGACCATGGCGCGGAGATCCTTGCCCTCGACGCCCTCGGCCCGGGTGGCCAGCACCTTGGTTCCGTTCACGTCCCTGGCCCGGGAGATCAGGTCCATCGCGGTGGCGACGCGCTCTCCCTTGCGCAGCGCCGCGATCTCGCGGTCGGCCGCCCGGCGCTCCTCCAGGAGCCTCTCGACCCGCCGGACCGCCTCCGCCGCCGGCACCTTGAGAAGCTCTCCGATCCGGCGCAGGGTGCGCTCCTGCTCGCGGAGGTGCCCGAGCGCTCCCATGCCGGTCAGCGCCTCGATCCGCCGCACCCCGGCGGCAACGGCGGTCTCGGAGACGATCTTGAGGAGCCCGATGTCGCCGGTCGCGCGCGCGTGGGTGCCCCCGCAGAGCTCCGTCGAGAAGTCTCCGAAGGAGACGACGCGCACCCGATCCCCGTACTTCTCCTCGAAGATGGCGATGGCGCCGGTCCCGATCGCCTCCTGATAGGAGAGCTCGCGGACCCGCGCCGGAGCGTTCGACTCGATCCAGCGGTTCACCAGCGTCTCGATGCGCTCGATCTCCTCCTCCGAGAGCGGCGTGTCGTGGGTGAAATCGAAGCGCAGATGGCCGGGCGCCACGAGGGACCCCTTCTGCATGGCCTGGGCGCCGATCACCTGGCGCAGCGCCGCGTGGAGAAGGTGGGTGCCGGAGTGATTGCGCACGGTCGCCGAGCGGGCGTCGGCGTCGACCGAGAGCACCGCCTTCTCGCCGACGCGGACCGATCCCGAGACCACCCTTCCCCAATGCACGATCAGGTCGCCCACCGGCTTCTGGGTGTCCTCGACCGCGACCCGCCCCCCCGGCGTCCTGATCGTGCCGCGGTCTCCCACCTGCCCGCCGCTCTCGGCATAGAAGGGCGTCTCTGCGACCACCACCTCGACCTCGCTTCCCTCCTCCGCGCTCTCGACGCTCCGCCCGTCCACCAGGAGCGCGCGGATCTCCGAGCGCGCCTCCAGGGTCTCGTAGCCGCAGAAGCGCGTGGTCACCTCCGCCGCGATGCGCCCGTGCACCTCGGCGACGGACGCGTCGCCGGTTCCCTTCCAGGCCTCGCGTGAACGGGCGCGCTGCTCGGCCATGGCCGCCGAGAAGCCCGCGTCGTCGGCCCCGAGGCCGTGACTCTTGAGGATGTCCTGGGTGAGATCCACCGGAAACCCGTAGGTATCGAAGAGCTTGAAGACGACGGTGCCGGGGAGGGCCTTGCAACCGCGCGCCTTGGCCTCGCGGATCTCGCTCTCCAGCAGCGCGAGCCCCTTCGAGAGCGTCTCGAGAAAGCGCTCCTCCTCGCGCCGGATCCGATCGGTGACGTAGGCGCGGCGCTCCGCCAGCTCCGGGAATGCTCCGCCCATCTCGTCGATCACCGCGTCGGCGACCGAGTGCAGGAAGGGGCGGTCCACTCCGAGGAGCACCCCGTGGCGCGCCGCCCGGCGCAGAATCCGGCGCAGCACGTAGCCGCGTCCCTCGTTGGCCGGGAGCACGCCGTCGCCGATCAGGAAGGCCACCGCGCGCGCGTGGTCCGCAACCACTCGAAGAGACACGTCCTTCTCCGGATCCTCTCCGAGGGAGACGCCCGAGAGGTCCTGGGCGCGGGCGAGGACGGCGGTGAAGAGGTCGGTGTCGTAGTTGCTCGCAGCGCCCTGGAGGATCGAGACCACCCTCTCCAGGCCCGCTCCGGTGTCGACGGAAGGCTTGGGAAGCGGCGTCATCGCGCCGGAGGAATCGCGGCTGAACTGCATGAAGACCAGGTTCCAGAACTCGAGCCAGCGCCCGCACTCGCAGCAGGGATCGCAGGCGGCGCTGGTGCAGCGCCCGGTGGGCCCGCGGTCCAGGTGGATCTCCGAGCAGGGGCCGCAGGGGCCCGTCTCACCCATCGCCCAGAAGTTCTCGTCCTCTCCGAAGCGGAAGATCTTGTCGGAGGGGAGACCGATCTCCCTCTCCCAGATCTCCGCGGCCTCGTCGTCCTCGCGGAAGACGCTCACCACCAGGCGATCCGGCTGGAGACCGAATCCCTCGGTGACGAGCTCCCAGGCGTACCCGATCGCCTCGACCTTGAAGTAGTCGCCGAAGGAGAAGTTTCCGAGCATCTCGAAGAAGGTGTGGTGTCGAGCGCTCCGGCCCACCTCCTCGAGGTCGTTGTGCTTGCCGGAGACGCGCATGCATTTCTGGGAGGTGGTGGCCCGGCTGTAGTCACGGCTCTCCTCGCCGAGGAAGAGCCGCTTGAAGGGAACCATCCCCGCGTTCACGAAGAGCAGCGTCGCGTCGCCTTCGGGGACGAGCGACGCGCTCGGCAGGCGCCGGTGCCCCTTCGCCTCGAAGAAGCCGAGGAAGGCTTCGCGAATCTCCTTGGCCGAGCGCGGAACGGCTGCCATCGAGAGGACTCCCTGCAGAGGTAAGTGCGCGAAGATGCAGGGGGATTCTAGCCCGCATTTGGAGGCGGGTCGCCTCCGAGGGCGCAGCCGCCGGCGCGCCGCGGCCGAAGAAGGCTGAGCTCGGCGCTGGCTCGGGTGTCTCGACCTTCGTTCGCCTGCGGCCGACTTCGCGCCCGGCTCGCCTCCGGCTCCCCGGGCTTGCGGCTAGAAGCGCTCGATGAAGTCCGGGGAGGTGCTCGGATCCTCGTGGGTGTCCCCGCTGGGCTTCTTCTCCTCCTCCTTGCCCTCGAAGTCGTCCCAGGTGCCGTCGGAGGTGGAAGCGATGCCGCGGAAGCGGAGCGCGAAGTCGTCCGGGTTGGAGACGTGCTTGAGCGCCTCCTCGTAGGTCACCAGCTCCTGCTTCACCAGGTGCATCAGGCTCTGGTCGAAGGTCTGCATGCCGTAGGTGGTGAAGCCCTTGGAGATGGCGTCGGGAAGCTCCTTGGTGCGCTCCTTGTCGGAGATGCACTCGCGGATCCGGCCCGTGGAGACCATCACCTCGAGGGCGGGCACCCGACCCCTGCCGTCGGCTCGGGGCACCAGGCGCTGGGAGATGACCGCCTTCAGGATCGCGCTCAGCTGCAGGCGGACCTGCTTCTGCTGGTAGGGCGGGAACACCGAGATGATCCGGTTGATGGTCTCGGTGGCGTCGAGGGTGTGGAGCGTGCTCATCACCAGGTGCCCGGTCTCGGCCGCGGTAATGGCGGTCTCGATGGTCTCGAAGTCCCGCATCTCGCCGACCAGGATCACGTCGGGATCCTGCCGGAGGGCCGCGCGCAGGGCATTTGAGAAGCACTGGGTGTCCACGCCGATCTCGCGCTGATTCACCAACGAACGGCGATCGCGGATCAGGAACTCGATCGGATCCTCGATCGTCATGATGTGGCAGGTCCGATTCGAGTTGATGTGATCGATCATCGCGGCGAGGGTGGTCGACTTGCCGGAGCCGGTGGTTCCGGTGACCAGCACCAGCCCGCGGTTCTCCATGGAGATTCTCTCGATCACGCGGGGCAGCAGGAGCTGCTCGATGGTCTTGACGCCGAAGGGAATCACGCGGAAGACGATCCCGAAGGTGCCGCGCTGCTGGAAGATGTTCACCCGGAAGCGGCCGAGCCCGGGGATGCCGTAGGCCAGGTCGCACTCCCGGGCCTCCTCGAAGCGCGCCTTCTGCACCGAATTCATCAATGAAAACGCGATCTTCTGCATCTCCTCGGGGAGCAGGCGCTCGCCGTTCTTGAGCGGAACCAGGGCGCCGTCCACGCGAAACATGGTGGGGAGGCCGCTCTTCAGGTGAATGTCCGAGGCCCCACCCTTGAGGGCGATCTTCAGGATCTCGTTCAGCTCCATCGCTCGGGTCCTTCTCGGTGATCTCGGTCTGCGTCCGCAGTCGTTTCGACCGTTTGAGGGGTCTTCTTGAGGGACCCTCTCCAGACATCGAGATCCCCAAGGGGACCTGGCCCCGCCTACGCGGGGACGGTGTTGCCTCTTGCCTTTTCTGCGAGCGGAGACGGTTTTGTCT
>Ga0214473_10004125_pt1 | contig 17487 bp, 11 predicted proteins | sample RVTome_7_FD_203509 | JGI IMG/M metagenome (GOLD analysis project Ga0214473, IMG submission 203509) | Soil microbial communities from uranium-contaminated site in the Upper Colorado River Basin, Wyoming, United States - RVT98D197 | ecosystem: Environmental > Terrestrial > Soil > Contaminated >... | reverse complement strand
GATCCATAAAAAGAACCGAAAGTCCGCTACCATTTCTCTTCACTTCAGGCTTCTCTTCCGGTACGTATCTGACGAACAGAATGCCCTCTTTGCGTGCTTTGGCATAATAAGACTCCAGGAGTCCATAGGTTCGCATGTCCCGATAGAGCACATAGATCTGAGCATCAGGATTATGCTCTTTGATCTTCAGGGCGTTCTTCACCGCAGAGGCGCAGCAGGTCCGGCTGCAATAAGGTCTTGTCTCGTTTCTCGATCCCACGCATTGAATCATCACGACTCTTTTTGCTGAGGCGACCTCTTCCGGGTGGGTTGCGATTTTCGCCTCCAATTCGAGTTGTGTGATGATTCGGGGATCTTCACCGTAGTGGTATTCGGCAGGCTTCGATTCTTGCGCTCCTGTAGCCAGGATGGTGACTCCATGCTCGATCTTTCGATATTCCATGGAAGGACCGACCTTTAATCCTGTTGAGAAGTTTCCTTTCGAACCGCTGAAGCTGGCGACCTGGCAGTTTGTAATGACGTGGATGGAAGGATGGTTTGTCACCTGGGCGATCAGATCTTTAAGGTAAGCCTGGATATTCTCCCCCTCAAGTGTGTAATGGAGGTTTCTCAAATTTCCTCCCAGCCAGGATTCTTTTTCTACCAGATAGACTTCATAGCCTTGCTCTGCGAGCTTAAGGCTGGCTGTCATCCCGGCGACGCCTCCTCCGATTACCAATCCCCTGGGGATAACGGGCACCATCAACTGGTCAAGGGACCGAATTAAGCGGGCATTGGCCACAGCCATTCTGACGAGGTCCTTGGCCTTTTCAGTTGCCTCCACCTTCTGGCGCATGTGGACCCACGAGCATTGATCCCGGATATTGGCCATCTCAAAAAGAAACTGGTTCAACCCCGCTTCCCGGATCGTCTCCCGAAACATGGGCTCATGGGTTCTCGGTGAACAGGAGGCGACGATTACGCGGTTGAGTTTGTGCTCTACAATGGCATTTTTGATCTTTTCCTGAGTATCCTGGGAGCAGGTGTAGAGATTTTCATCCGCATACACCACATTTTTAAGCGTGCGTGCATACCCCTTTACCCCGGGAACATTGACGACCCCTCCAATATTAATTCCGCAATGACAGACAAAAACACCGATCCGGGGATCTTCGCCGGCTACATCTAATTCCGGAGGGTATTCCTTTCGGGCAACCATCGTTCCCCTAGATGCTGCGATCTTGCTGGTAGCATCGGCTACAGCGCCGCTGGCCTGCGAGACCGTTTCCGGAATATCCTTCGGGGCCTCAAAAGCACCACAGACATAAATCCCAGGCCGGGACGTGGCAGTGGGCTCGAAGGTCCGGGTTTTGCAGAAACCATACTCATCCAGTTCCACCCCCATCCGTTTCGCCATTTCCATAGTCCCTTTTGAGGAAACCATCCCCACGGAAAGGACGACCAGGTCGAACTCCTCCTCTTCGATCTTTCCTTCTTCATTTAGATAGCTCAGAAGCAGGTTCTTCGTTTTAATCTGCTCTCTGACCTTGGAGACCATGCATTTGATGAACCGGATGCCATACTCTCCCTTTGCCCTCTCGTAATAGGCATCAAACCCTTTGCCGTAGGCCCGCACATCCATATAGAAGATCGTCGGTTTGACGAAATGAACATGCTCTTTGGCAATGATGGCTTCTTTGGTGGCATACATGCAGCAGATGGAGGAACAGTATTCGTTTCCACAGCTCGTGTCCCTGGATCCAACGCATTGAATAAAAGCGATCCGCTCGGGAATGGTCCCGTCCGAGGGCCGGAGGAGGTGACCGCGATGGGGGCCTGTCGCACTGAGCAGCCTTTCAAATTCAATGCTTGTCACAACATTGGAATAGACACCGTATCCGAATTCCGGGCGAAGGCGGGCATCGAAAACTTCATAACCGGGCGCCAGGATGACGGAACCGACCTCGATCTTCTCCTTCGCCATGGTATCGCCGTAGTTGATCGCCTTGGCCAGACAGACCCTTTCGCAAAGCCCGCATCCGATGCATTGCTCCCGGTCGATGAGAAAGACTTTGGGCACGGCTTGAGGATATTTAAGGTAGATGGCCGCCCTTTTGCTCAGTTTTTCATTGTATGTATCAATAGCGCTGACCGGGCAGTGTTTTGCGCACTCCCCGCATCCTGTACACAGGTCCGGATAGATATATCTTGGCTTCTTTGTGACGGTTACCTGGAAACGGCCCGGCTCCCCTTCCAGGCTCTCAACCTCCGAATTCGCGAGGATGCGGATGTTCAGATGCCTCCCGGATTCGACCAGTTTGGGAGACATGATACACATGGAGCAGTCGTTTGTGGGAAAGGTCTTGTCAAGCTGGGCCATCACTCCACCGATTGTGGGGGAGTTGTCGACAAGATAGACAAAGAATCCGGACTCTGCGAGGTCGAGAGAAGCCTGCATTCCACCGATACCGCCCCCAACGACCATGACTGCACCAACAGGCTGATTTTCTTTCATCTTGCCTATTTCCTTTTGAGACGAAATATAATTTCCAAATTCCAATCTCCAAATCCCAAACAAATCTCAATTTTCAATATCAAATTTCCAAACTTTCCAAATTTGGAATTTTGAGATTGGAATTTATTTGGAATTTGGGATTTGGGATTTCATATGCTCCGTATGTATTTCGGTACCTTTCCTTCCTCTGAGGGGTCAAACCCTATTCTTCCCTCTCCAACCAGAGAGACCAGATAGGAGAGCGTATCTTTTAATTTCAGGTTCAGGGTGTTACTGATCTCAGTAGCCGGCAAGGGTTTAGACCCAATCAAGAGGACAATACGGTTCTTGATAAATTCATCTTGAATCGTCCCTTCCAAGACGCCTTCTATCTTCTCCTTGGGGACCCGCTCGCCATAAACATTCTCTTTTTCCATGAGCTCCGGCCCTTTGCCCACCATCCATCGAATTTTTTCTCCGTCTAAGGATGCCCGGATAGCGTTGAGTTTTTCCTTCATCTCCTGATCAAGACTGACGGGACCGAGGGGCCGGACTTTCTCTACAAATTGACGGACGACTTGGGCAAAACGCTCTCCTTCTCCTGCCGAGACCCAGTCGAGAAGGATTCTCTCGGATCCAATCCCCGCCAGATCAAAAAGTTTTCGGGTCAGTTGGATTTTTTTCTCAGCCTGGAAATTTCCAGTGAGGTAATGGCAATCTCCGGGATGACATCCAAGAATCATGGTACCGTCAAACCCGGCAAGAAAGGCCTTGGGGATGAAGACCGGATCGACCCTCCCGGAGCACATGACCCGGATGACCCGTGTGTTGGGTGGATACTGGAACCGGGAGATTCCTGCAAGGTCGGCCCCTGCATAAGCACACCAGTTACAAAGAAAGGAAAGAATCTTAGGTTCGAAGCTCATAACTATCACCTATTAAATCCGAAATCCGAATATCGAAATCCGAAACAAACCCAAAATTCAAATTTCAAAAACTCCAAACCTTCGTGTTCCGTAAATATTTCAAATTTGATATTTGGTGACATTCGAATTTGTTTCGAATTTCGGATTTCGTGCTTCGAATTTTTTCGTTATCACGCTGCCTCATTCTCCGGAACCAACGCCTCAATCTGCGCGGTCAGTTGACCGTCAGAGAAGTGGTGGATGGTTACTGCCTTCTGGGGACAGCTAGCACTGCAGACGCCGCACCCCTTGCACGAAGCGGCAATTGTTTCTGACTTCTTCCCTTTTTCCGTTTCTACCACGCGGATTGCATTGAAGGGGCAGAGGCTTTCACAGAGACCACACCCGATACACCGCTCCCGGTCCACTTCCGAGATCGTGGGAAGAACGCTCACATACCCTTTGGCCATTGCCGCTGTTGCCCGGGCCACCGCCGCATCGGATTGAGAGATCGATTCACTGATGCTCTTAGGATAATGGGCCAGGCCGGCTAAGAAGACACCATCCGTAGCAAAATCGACGGGCCTCAGCTTCATGTGGGCTTCGAGGAAGAATCCGTTTGAGTTGAGAGGCACCTTCAGCATCTTTGCCAGAGTTTCGTTTTCATAGGGAATGATAGCGCTCGATAGAATGACAAGGTCCGGTTTTAACGCCACCTCCTCACCAAGGATCTTATCCCTGACTTTCAGATGGAGTTGACCCCCCTGGATCTGGAGATCCGGCTTGGACTCGAGATCATACTGGATGAAGGTGATTCCCTGTTTTCTTGCCTGGGTATAATACTTCTCCATGAATCCAAAGGTCCGAATGTCGCGGTAAAGGATCGTCACTTCGGTCTCGGGGCTTTTCTCCTTCAGTTTCAGGCCATTTTTCACCGCCAAGGAACAACAGATCCGGCTGCAGTAGGGGCGTTCGGGAGTCCTGGACCCCACGCACTGAATCATGACTACATTTCGTTTCCCCTTTATCTCTTCCCATTGATTGACGATCTTCTCTTCCAATTGCCGTTGAGTCAAAACTCTGGGATCCTGGCCATAGAGATACTCGTTCGGAACACTCTCTTTCCCTCCCACAGCAACGATCACAACTCCATGCTCATATTCTTTCTCTGCTCCGTTAACCGAAAGGAGGGTGTTGAAATTCCCGATATAACCGTTGATGCTTTTTGCCTCTGCATTTGTGAAAACCTGGATGCTGGGATTTTCAAGGACTTCCTTTACGGTCTGTCGGAGCAAGGTCTGGGCATTATTTCCCTCAAGGGTGTAATGAATGTGCCGGAGGTTTCCTCCCAGCTCTTCTTCTTTTTCTACCAAGGCGCATTCAAATCCCTGCTGGGCTAAACCGAGAGCAGCCCTCATCCCTGAGAGTCCCCCTCCGATAACCAACCCCTTTCTCTTGACCTCTGATATGGGCTCTTTCAACGGTTGCAGATAGCGTGATTTGGCCACGATCATCTGGAGTAATTCTTTGGCTTTCTGGGTGGCTTCCTGGGGCTGATGCATATGGACCCATGAGCACTGATCTCGGATATTGCTCATTTCAAAAAGGTATTTGTTCAAGCCCACTTCCCGGATGGTCTCCTGAAACAGGGGCTCGTGAGTCCTTGGTGAACAGGAGGCCACGACGACCCGGTTTAACCGGTGCTCCTGGACTGCTTTCTTGATCTTCTCCTGCGTATCTTGAGAGCACGTATAGAGGTTTTCTTCCGCATACGCAACATCCTTCAGTGTCTTTGCGTAGGCAACGACCTCGGGAACATTGACCACCCCGCCGATATTAATCCCGCAGTGGCAGACGAAAATGCCGATTCGAGGTTCCTGGCCGCTTACATCGATCTCGGTAGGATAATCCTTTTTCTTCGTTAAGGTGGACCGAACATCCGTAAGAAAAGCGGAGGCGCTCGCCACAGCTGCACTGGCCTGGGTGACCGTTTCAGGAATATCCTTGGGCCCCTGGAAGGCGCCGCATACATAGACGCCCGGCCTGCTTGTGTGGAGCGGGGAAAATTCTTCCGCCTGACAGAACCCATGATCGTCGAGTTTAAGCTCCAACCGTTGAGCGAGTTCAGTTGCTCCTTTCGATGGAGTAAAGCCTACGGAGAGAACAACGAGGTCGAATTCTTCCTCTCGTATCTTGCGGCCTGGATCGACAAACGTAATCGTCAGGGTCTTCGTCTTTGGCTTTTCCGCCACCCGGGAGACCATGGAACGGAGGAAGCGAACGCCATACTCCGTTTTTGCTCTTTCAACATAGGCGTCAAAATCCTTCCCGTGAGCCCGGATATCCATATAGAAGATCGTTGGCTCTGCCTCGGGGTGATGCTCCTTAAAGATGACGGCTTCCTTCACTGCATACATACAACAGACCGAACTACAATAGTCCCGTTTCTGGTCCCTTGACCCCACGCATTGAATAAATGCGATCTTCTTCGGTTCCTGTTGATCAGTCCGCCTGGTGACATGACCTCCGTAGGGACCCGAGGCGCTGAGCATTCTCTCGAACTCCATGCTTGTCACGACATTCGGATAACGGCCATAACCCAATTCAGGCCTTAGCGCCGGGTTGAAACAATCGTACCCTGGTGAAAGGATGACCGATCCTACTGCCAGTTCTTCAACGACCTCTGCTTGCTGATGGTCGATCGCCCCCCGTTTGCAGGCCTCCACGCATAGATGGCACTCCGAACAGATGCCGCAGGCCAGACACCGCGACGCCTCTTCTTTTGCCTGCTCCTCCGTAAGAACCATCTCCACTTCCCGGAAGTCCTTGATCCTCACATCTGTGGGCTGGGTGTGGATGATGGCTCTCGGGCTCAGGTTGACCTCTTTACGCGCGATTCTCTCATCGATCTCCTCTTTCGCGAGTTCGGCAACCGGCAGAGGGATCAGTTCCCGTGGCGTGAGAAGATCAACTCCCTTGAGATATCGATCTATGGAAAGAGCGCCCCTCCGGCCATCTGCAATGGCCTGGATCAGCATTCCCGGGCCCCTGGCCGCATCTCCTCCAGCAAACACTCCCTGCCGATTCGTGGCCAGTGTGCGAGAATCCACTTCAAAGGTTCCTTGTGGTGTGATCTTCAGGCCATGAGATTCGTCCAGAAAGGAAATCTCAGGGGCCTGGGCAACGGCAGCAATCATGGTGTCGGCAGGAATGACAAACTCCGAGCCTGGAATCGGAATGGGTCTCCTCCGGCCTGAGGCATCGGGTTCTCCCAACTCCATCCTGATGCATCGAACTGCTGAAACACTCCCGTCCTTGACCAAAACCTCTACTGGCGCTGTAAGGAGCTCGATTTTGACTCCTTCTTTTTCCGCTTCGTCAACCTCCCAGGAGTTCGCCGGCATCTCTTCCCGTGACCGGCGATAGACCATCACCACCTCTTCTGAACCAAGGCGCAGGGCCGTGCGGGAGGCGTCCACAGCGGTATTTCCCCCTCCGATCACGATCACTCTCTTCCCAACTCTGGGTAATCCGGAGGCTTGAAATCCTTCCATGACCCCGGTCTTTTCAACAAGGCTTACCTGCTGTAGAAAAGGAACTCCATGGAAGACGCCCGCAGCGTCCTCACCTGGAATGCCCAGCCTCTGAGGCTCGTGGGCCCCGATCGTCATAAAGACAGCGGAATAGCCTCCGTCAAAAAGCTTGTTGATATCTCGGATGGGTGCGTTCAACTTAAGTTCTACCCCAAGGGAGAGGATATCATCGATCTCCCTCTGCAACACGTCCCTGGGCAAGCGATAGGATGGGATGCCGACTCTCATCATTCCCCCTGCCACGGGTAGGGCTTCGAACAGGGTTGTCTGATATCCCATTCGGGCGAGATGGTGAGCACAACTGAGGCCGGCAGGACCTGAGCCGATGATGGCTACCCTCGCCTTCGGCTGATCTCCATCTTCTTGACTCCGAACTTCTGTAAGGAACGGTTTCAAACCGTTCCCTACCGAACTCCCTGCCTGTCCGGCAGGCAGGCGAACTTCTTTAGTTAATTCAGCGCGATGCTCATAGACCCAATCGGCCACAAATCGCTTCAAGGCACAGATTGCAACCGGACCATCAAACTTAGCCCGATTACAATTTTCTTCGCAGGGATGATTGCAGACCCGCCCTACAGTTGCTGGAAAAGGATTATATTCCTTGACCACTTGAAGGGCTTCCTGGTAACGGCCAGCCTGGATCAGGGCAACATAACCCTGTGCACTGGTCTCAGCCGGACAGGTGTGCTTGCATGGGCTTGTCCCCCGCTTGGTCACAAGGAAGGCGTTCGGCACAGCCTGAGGATAGGGAACATAGATCGCCTTCCTCTGGTCCAGTCCCCTATTGAAATCATTCGGGAGAGCAACGGGACAGACCTTTGTGCAGTCATTACAGCTCGTACATTTCTTAAGATCCACATACCGGGGCCGCTTCCGAACCTCTGCCTTAAAATTCCCGGGTTCTCCCTTGAGAGAAAGCAGGTCGGCGTTTGGGATGATCTCGATGTTGAGATGGCGACCCGCCTCGACCAGTTTCGGGGAAAGGATACACATCGAGCAATCATTAGTGGGAAAGGTCTTGTCGAGTTGCGCCATGACCCCGCCGATGGCTGGCGACGATTCCAGAAGGTAGACATAATAACCGGATTCGGCGAGATCGAGGGACGCCTGAACCCCGGCAATCCCTCCTCCCACCACTAAAACGGCACCCACTTTATCGACCATAATGCTCCCCAGTCAGAAGATATAAATTCGAAATCCGAATATCGAAATCCGAAATTTTTGTTTACCCGAAAAATATCCTCCTCTCCCTTGGGGGGAGAGGATTGAGGTGAGGGGGTAAGTTTTGGTTTACCATTCACTCCCACCCTCACCCTCCCCCGTCGAGGGGGAGGGAAGTGAATTGTTTCGCTTGCCTGCGCTTAATCTCTTCGGGAGAGGGAGAGATTCAGATTTTTTTATAACAACCCTTTGGCGCTCAATACCTTCATGGGACTTGTCACATGCCGGCCCAGCCACTTCTTGGCGTCTTTATGGCCGAAAGCCAGTCCCATCAATTCCGTGAAGTAGAGAACGGGAATGTCATACCTCCCGCCCCCATTCTTCTTTATCTCCCCCTGCCGCGTGTCGAGATTGGACTGGCACATGGAGCAGCCCGTGACAATGCAGTCTGCCTCTGCCTCCAAGGCCATAGACAGGAGCCGGCCGGTTAGTTTCCGAATGATATCGGTTCTCGTCATCACTAAACTTGCCCCACAACAATCGGTCTTATAGGACCATGGAATCGGTTCGACTCCCAATATCTCCATCAGCCGATCCATGTGATCGGGGTTTTCGTAGTCTATAACAGAGGTTAGTTTGGGTGGCCGGACCGGTAAACAACCGTAATAACAGACCACCTTCAGTCCCGTTAGAGGTTTGACTATTTTCCCCTTCAGTTCCTCCATAATTCTTTTTTCGCTGAAGAAATCAAGAGCATACCGGATGGAAACATTTCCCTTATAGGCTGAATTGAGGTTTTCAGGATGGTCCTTTGCCTCCTTTTCCGTCATCTTAAACCGATGGTAGCAGGCAACACACGGGACCAGGAGTTCCCGATCATTCCTCTCTGCGATGGCCAGGTTGCGGGCTGGAAGGGCCACCGCCAGGGTCTCGTCCAAGGAGTGAGCAGAACTGGCCCCGCAGCAAGTCCAATTTTCCAGTTCATGGAGCCGGATGTCGAGGAGGCCGGAAACCCCTTGGATCGATTCATCATACTCCTTTGCAGTGCCGTGGAGGGAACACCCAGGATAATAAGAAACCTCTTTCACAGCTTTATCCTCCTATTGCTTCATAAGGTCACAAAGACAAACTCCGTAATGTCAAATGATTGAAGCCGTTCATTCTAATTGCTAATTGATAATTGATAATTGATTACTGGTCATTGATCATTGATTCTTTTTATTTCCTCTCTTTCTCAAAAACATTAAAGATCTCTTTGATCTCTTTCCCTCCACTGAAGGTGGAAGGAAGAAGGTTGATCTTCCCAAGCCGGAACATCTTCCATCCAAGACCGGCGTCTTTGAGGAACTCTTTCGTTTTCAACTTGAACTTGAGGAGGAGGCTCAATTCGTGAATCCGGCCTCTCGATTTGATTTCGTCCAAGAAAAGGGAATGGAAAACCGGGATATCTTTCTCCCCCGGCGTCACCCCTGAACGAACCGCCACGTGCCTCAGGGTATCCATGATGTGTGCAATATCGATGTTGTTGGGACACCGGACGCTGCAGGTATAGCAGGAAGCACAAATCCAGATTGTCTTAGAACCGAGGACCTTTTCGCGGTGGCCGTATTGAATATGACGGAGAACCTGGTTTGGGAGAAGATCCATCGCCTCCGCCACCGGACATCCCGCCGAGCATTTCTGGCATTGATAGCAGGCCTGAAAGTTCTCACCGCTGGCCTGGACCACCTCGGACAGAAATGAATTTCCTTTTGATATTAGTCCTTCACTTGGATTCATCTTTTTCCCCTCGCAGATTTTAAATCCGAAGCACGAAATCCGAAACTCGAAACAATCTCAAATGACTAAATCTTGAATGTTCAAAACAAATAATAGTTTAAGAAATTTAAATTTTGAAAATTCGAATTTGTTTCGGATTGGTCCCTTTGGGACGCTTCGCCCGATATTCGGATTTCGGATTTATTATGCTTCAAAAACTGTTTTGGTTCCCCCGTTGAGCCATTAGATGGATTATATTTCTACGGCGTCGAGGAATTTGTTGAGCCGATCCATAGATCCGACAGGGATGAAATGAACTCCCTGGCAAACCTCTTTGAGTCCCTTGACCAGATCCCTGATGATCTCAATGCTGGTCCTCTCCTTGTCAGGGGCCTTGGCCAGTTTCTCAATGATATGATTGGGGACTAAACCGGGCCTCACATATTTATTAAGAAAGATTCCCATCCCTGCCGATCTCACTAAAATGACCTCGGCGATTACAGGGAGATGAATGGGTCCCACCCGGTTCATGAACTGATGGAAAGATTCAAGGTCAAAGACTGGTGTCGTCAGAAAATATTGAGTTCCTAAATTGGCCAGGGCTTCCATCTCCCTTAGTTCCATGTCGGGCACCCTCTTGCCCCAGCTGGAGTCCACCCCTGATCCAATACAGAATTTGGGTTTGAAGGAAATCTCCTTTCCTGAAATGTCTTGGCCCAATTGGAGGGTGTCGATCACAGAGAAAAGCTTTCCCGAATCGACATGGAAATACATGATCTCCTGGAGGCTGTCTCCTGTGATCCGGTAATCTTCTGTAAAAGTAAGTATGTTTTCAATTCCCACCTCCGAGGCCTTCAGGAGTTGCTCCTGAATATCCACCCGGCTTCTCTCCCGGCAGGCGGTCTGCAGGATCGGTTCAAACTTCTGCTCTTTCAAGATCCGACAGGTTCCCATCGTGTCGGCTACTAATCCTTCGATCTTAAGGTCCGGAACAGTGAGGGCATCCACTTTACCGCGAATTCGATTCACACTCTGGATGAGGTCGGGGACATCTGTTTCGATGGGGGGCTGGATCTCTGAAGTCACTACAAACCTTTTTTTCTTAAGGCTTTCTTCTAATTTCATCGTGGCTTCCTCCCCTTGCTATCGCTGATTACACCGATTACAAATGTGTCAAAACAAAGAAAAATCTGTGTAATCTTCTCTTGAAATCTGTGTAATCAACATTTATTTTTTCAAGTCCAACAATTTGGCAACTTCAAATCTTAACTGTTCCAATGGAAGGGGTTTTGAGAAACAAGCATCTGCTCCATATTCCTTCATCTCTCGAAAAGCTTCATCGTTCAGGTAGGCAGAGAGGACGATAATTTTAATGCCCTTTGTTCCAGGAGTTGATTTGATCTTCTTACAGACTTCATAACCATTAATGTCGGGCATCATAATATCCAGGATGACAAGATCAGGTTGAAAATGACTTACCTGGAGGCCGGCTTCGAAACCATCGGATGCGGAAATCAGTTCATATCCATATTCATCCTCTTCAAGAGCTTGGACAAGAGTCTCGACAATGATTTTATCGTCATCCACCACAAGAATTTTCTTTCTTTCGTCGGATCTTACCTCTTCTGGAATAGGCATTCCCCTCTCCCTCATGAATTGGTCTAAATCCTCCTTCTTAATTCTTCGGTGCCCTCCCACGGTCTTGTAGGCTTTAATATGACCGGCTTCGATCCAGTTGATAATTGACTTAGGAGAGACCTTGCAGTAGTCACTCGCCTGCGATACGGTCATTACCTCCATGGAAAGTCTCCTTATTTTATAGAAATTACTATTTTTATCATTTCTTCTGAGTTTATAGATATTATAAAATTTATAGTTTTGTCAAGAAGAAAGTTTTCACAAGCTACTAACTTTCGTAACTTACTGAATAAATATGGTTTTTTTATGCTATTTAGAACGCTCGATCAGCTTATCGGTCTATTAAATTGATTTTTCGTGCATTAAAAGAAGGAATTATGATAGGATTCTTTGGAAATGGGAGGGAAATCGTCATTCCAGCCCCGTATCCCAATGTGGGCCTCCGCGGAGGGTCGCTCCGACAAGTACGGGCAGTCTTCTCAAGTCCGGCATGACGGAAAGGGCTGTTGGTAAGACATTATTTTTCCGCTTGGGGGTTACTTTTGTTAAACTTTTCCATGTAGCTTATCAACCCCTGCCTCATCCATTCGGGGACCTCTACTTTCTCGAATGTGTCTGTCCTGACGCAGACCGTGACGTTGTGTCCTTCCACGACAATCTCTTCCACACCACCCATCCGGTACCCCCTATAACCCCAGGTGATAGAGGTCCGCCCGATGTTGATCACTCTGACCTCCATGTCGATGTGATCACCATAGCGCATCCGCCTTCGGAAGTCGCTCTCGAGATGCACGGTAGGAAGGGAGAGATTGTGTTTATGCAAAACATCCGCGTAATTGATCCCCAATTCGCTGGGAAAGAACTCTTCCATCGCCAGATGAAAATAATGCAAAAAACGGGGATAGTAGACGATACCAGCATTATCTATGTCGCTGAAACAGACCTTGATCGGTGTTCGAAAAGACATAGGTCCACTCCTTCCACATGAGTGTTCGTTGGTTAGATAGTCAGATAGTCGGTTGGTCAAATGACTACAGCACTATACGACTATATGACTATGCGACCATCTGTACTCCATTCATATAGGCAAGCTGATGGTGAAGGTCGCTCCTTTACCTTCTTCGCTTTCGACCCTAATCTCGCCGCCATGGCCTTTAATAATTCCGTAACAGACAGAAAGGCCGAGGCCAACTCCTTTGACTTTCTGCTTGGTGGTGAAAAAGGCCTCAAAGATCTTGTTTCTGATCTCTTCAGGCATGCCTAGCCCGGTATCCTGAATATGGATGAATAGGTTGTTCTCTTGCTTCTCTGTTCGGACAGTAAGCGTCCCTCCTTTTGGCATGGCCTCTTTTGCATTTTTAAACAGATTCAACAGCACTTGCCGCATTTGGTTCGTAGAAGCCAGAATCTCCGGAAGGTCTACACCAAAATCCGTATCCATCCGGATATTGGCTTCCCTCATCTGCTTCTCCATCATCAGGAGGATACCCTCGATCAGCTCATTAACATTGATCCTTTTTCTCGCCTCCTCTTGGGGTTTTGAAAAACTGAGCATGTTTTTCAGCATTTCAGAAAGCCTCTGGGTCTCAGAAAGGGAGAGCTCCAGGATCCTCCTCCTTTTGCTCTCCGGAGGGATCTCTGTTTTGAGAAGTTCCAGGGTATTCATGATCCCGTAAATCGGGTTGTTTAATTCGTGGGCAATCTGAGAGGTCAGTCTCCCCATGGCCGCCAATTTTTCTGCCTGGAGAAGGGCCTGCTGGGTGTCTCTTAACTCCCTTTCGATCCTCAACCGTTCCCTCATGTCTTTGAAAATCCCTACGCTGGCGATCTCTTTTCCATCCTCATTATAGATCAGGGCGGCAGAGAGGTCCCCATCAATTGATTCCCCGTCCTTCCTTCGGTGGATGATAGGAAAGGAGCTTAACCTCCCAACTCCACCATAATCGGGGCTTCTCATCTTCACCATGACTTCTTCCGCTACTCCCGGAGGATAGATGTTTCGGATGTTCATCTTTCCCACGACTTCCTCCGCCTTGTATCCGAGCATATCTTCCGCCCCTTTGTTGAAAATGAGGATATCCCCCTTCATATTGGTGACGATGATCCCATCCACAGAACTCTCAATCAGATTCATGAGGAACTCGTTGGCCTCCCTTAATTCACGCTCCATCCTTTTCCAGTCGGAGATATCGATGTTCAGTCCCTCATAACCAACGATTTTCCCGGTTTCATCTTTTTTTGCATGGGCGGTGAGAAGGACGGTAATCTTTTCCCCTCCCTTCTTCTTGAACTCAACCTCAAGGTCTTTCACGAATCCCTGCTTGTCAATGGAATCCCGGAAATATTCCCGATCCTCCGGTTTGACATAGAGGTCTTCACCGATCTCAATTCTTAAAAATTCCTCTTTGTTTGAATATCCCAGCATCTCCAGAAGGGCTAAATTACAGTCAAGAAAATGCCCCTCTTTTGTGCTGATGAAGAGGCCATGCCGAACCCTTTCAAAGAGATTCCGAAACTTCTCCTCTGATTCTTTCAGCTCCTTCTCAAACTTCTGCCTCTCGGTGACGTCCCGGAGATAGGCATAGGTCTTGATCCGGCCATCCTCAGATTGCGCCGGAGCAATGCAAACCTCTGTGGCAATGACTTCCCTTTGAGGGGGCTGCAGGTCGATCACCGTGCAAACTTTTTCCCCCACCCCTTCCCCCCTCTTGACCATCTCTTCCAGAAACTCTTCATCCCGTTTCCCGATCAAAGAGAAGAATTCCCTGCCCAGGATCTGGTCTTTTGAAAAGCCAAAGAGCTCAGCGGCTCTCTGGTTTGTGAATTCAATCCTGGAATCTTCATCGAAAACAAGAATTCCATCCTCTCCCATCTCTGCGATCTTTTCAAAGCGCTTGTTTGCCTCCCTGATCTCGCGTTCCATTCTCTTCTTTTCTGTAATATCCCTCAAATAGGCGTAGGTTCTCACTCCCGCATTTTCCGTTTTTTCTATCGTGATGCATACCTCTGCATCTCGCTTCAAACCCTTCTGGGTGATCACCTCCATCTCTGTGCAAACCCGTTTGCTCTCATCGATCCCTACCTCGGAATGCATTCGGCCAAGATAGGCTATATCCCTTTTACTCAGGAGACTTTTAAAGTCCATTCGCAGCAGATTCTCCTTCGAATAGCCTGTTAATTCGGAGGCGACGGTATTGGCAAACTCGATCCTGTATTTTTCATCGAAAACGATGATTCCATCATCGCCCATCTCGGCGATCTTCTCTAATCGTTTTGTGACCTCCTGGATGTGCTTCTGAACCTCTCCACGTTCATATTCCTTCACCCTTCTCTCCAGATCAGCCACTTTTTGTCTCAAAGCCCTATCGCCGAGGTTCTCCTCCATAGTCTTTTACCTCCACCCATTGGTCATGTCCATTTTACATGAAGAAAAGGAATTTGTTCAATATTTTTCGTGGCACTCTCTTTGTTGGCATACATTAGGAGGTGGAAGCAGTATTTCTGATGGATGGCGGTGTGGAACGACAACGGACCTGAATGGCAGTACTGATTGGGAAAGGATAATTTTGCATCACGATTGATAGTAAGCTTGAAGAAAATTCTCCTTTTTAGAATAGGGGAGATTGCAATCTCCCCTATTCTAAAAAAAATTCTATCTCCATATTTCAATCTCTCACTTTCAATCTTCGGTTCTTTCAAACTACCCTTTATCTTTCTCCTCATTGAAAAATTGCTCCCAGTAGAGTAATAATTAAGTGCTTCTTATTCAACGGGAGGATTCTCATGCTTTCTGAAAAGATGGAACGGAGGAAATTTCTAAAAACGATGTCATCAACCCTATTGGGAGCGGCGGCCGCTCCTCTTTTATCCGGCCTGCCTTCCTTCGCAAAAGCAGGAGAGACTTCTTCTCTTGAGTATCGGACCCTGGGGAAAACAGGATTGAAAGTGACTACTGTGAGCATGGGGGTGATGAATTGCAGCGATCCGGCTGTTCTTCAACGGGCCTTTGATTTGGGGATCAATTTCTATGATACAGCCGATTGTTACATGAGGGGTCATAACGAAGAAATGGTGGGAAAGGTTTTTGAAGGAAAACGGGACAAAGTACATATCCAGACAAAAGTCCATCCCGGCGATGAGAAGAAGATGAGGGCTTCCGTGGAGAGAAGCCTTCGCAGACTCAGGACAGACTATATCGATGTCCTGGTATGGCATGGCCATCGCCATCCCGAGGAGGTCTCAGATCCCGGATTATTCGAATTCATGGGGAAGATGAAGAAGGAGGGAAAAACCCGATTTATTGGTTTCTCAGCTCATTCCAACATGGCCTCCCTTCTGACCGAGGCAGCAAAATCAACTTTTCATGACGTCGCTCTGGTATCATACAATTTCACCCATTCCAAAGGATTAAAGGAAGCGGTCGCCCTGGCCGCCAAAGCTGGTATAGGGATAGTGGCAATGAAGACCCAGGCAGGCGGTTATAAAAAAGGAAAGATGGAAGGCATCACCCCTCACCAGGCAGCCCTGAAATATGTATTGACAGACCAGAACGTGGCTGCTGCAGTCCCGGGTGTAGTTTCGATCGAAGAGATTGAAGAATGCGCTGCCGTCATGAAGAGTTCCTTCTCACGGGGAAACCTGGAGCAACTTAAGAAATACCGGGCTTTTCTGGATGGGAGAATCTGTACAATGTGCGGCGGATGCACAGGTGAGTGCCCGAATGGGGTGGCCTATGGGGATCTGTTGCGTCTGGTGATGTACCATGATGGATATCAGAACGATCGACTCGTAAAGGAAGCTTTCGGTGATTCGCCTGCCGTTGCGCAGATCGAACGATGTTCTGAATGTTTGTCCTGTTCAGTAATGTGTCGACGAGGAATCGACATCCGGGGAAAGATGGAGTTGGCCCGATCCATTCTGAGAGATCTAAACATGACAGGCTCAATCGCAGGCTGAAGCCTGCGGCTACCAAAAATAATGAAAAAAGGACTAATCATATTATCTATTTCAATCTTGCTCTTTGTGCTGAGAGACTCCTCTTTTGGAGCGACAACTGTTGGATCCCTCCTCCCACTAAAAGACTTTCCAAAAGGTTGGACCCTGATTGAGGGTCCTAAAAACTTCAACAAGAAAACCCTTTTTAATCATATCAACGGCCAGGCAGAGCTCTTTCTCAAGTATGGGTATCAAAAGTCTGCCTTTGCCATTTATCAAAATAAAAAAAATACTGAAAACCAAATTGACCTGGATATCTATGACATGGGAAACGTCCTCCAGGCCTTTGGGGTGTTCTCGCGATTTAGAACGGAAGACCGCCCGGGAGGATTTGGGTTAGATTCCTACCTCGACGAACGCTCCGCTTTCTTTTACCAGGGGAAATTTTTTGTCCTTATCCAGACAACGGAACCTAATCCTGACCTATTGAAACAATGGGCGACAATGATCTCGAAAAGAATCCCAGGACCTTCATCTCCACCGATGGAGATCCGCTATTTTCCACCCGACCATTTGAAGGCAGGTTCCATTCAGTACTATTCTGAGAGCCTGTTAGGTCATCATTTTCTAAAAAGGGGGTTCCAGGGAGCTTATCTCTCCGGGAGCAAAGAGTTTCAACTCTTCCTGGCCATCTTCGGAAATTCTCAAGAGGCAGTTAAGGCCATTGGGGCTTACAAAGACTACCTCTCTTCAAGGGGCAAGGTCTCCACGGGGGTTCCTCGTGCATTTGGACCGAATGCTTTCAAAGGTGAGGACCCGTATAAAGGAAAGATCATTGGGCTTCAAAAAGGAGCTTATCTTTTGGGAGCAGTAGGTTTTGAAAGAGAGAAGGAAGCGGAAGAGCTACTGGCCGAATTTGTAAAAAATATGAAATAGTCCTTCGACCGTTCGGCAAGCTCACGGCTCAGGATAATGGTTCGACAGGCTCACCATGACCGGTCATCCCTTCGACCGCTCGCCCTGA
>Ga0214473_10004124_pt1 | contig 17492 bp, 16 predicted proteins | sample RVTome_7_FD_203509 | JGI IMG/M metagenome (GOLD analysis project Ga0214473, IMG submission 203509) | Soil microbial communities from uranium-contaminated site in the Upper Colorado River Basin, Wyoming, United States - RVT98D197 | ecosystem: Environmental > Terrestrial > Soil > Contaminated >... | reverse complement strand
GCGCACGGCCGGCTCTACCGCGGCCGCGACCGCGGCAAGGATCAGTCGTACTTCCTGTGGGGCATCCGGCGCGAGGTCGTGGCGCGCCTGAAGACGCCAGTCGGGGCGCTGACCAAGACCGAGACGCGCGCGGTGGCGCGGCGGCTGGGCCTGGTCACGGCCGAGAAGGTCGAGAGCCAGGAGATCTGCTTCGTGCCGGACGGCGACTACGTCGCGGTGCTCGAGGAGCGGCTGCCGGCGGGCGCTGGGGCGCTCGCGCCGGGACCGATCGTCACCACGGCTGGCGAGGTCGTCGGCGAGCACGGCGGGTTCGCGCGGTACACCATCGGCCAGCGGAAGGGGCTCCCCGACGGCCACTCGCGGCCGCTCTTCGTGGTCGCGATCCGGCCCGCGACGCGCGAGGTCGTGGTAGGCGCGGCCGAGGAGCTGGAGCGCTGGTCCCTGGAGCTAGAGGAGTTGAACTGGCTGGACGAGCCGCTGCGGCCGGGAGACCACTGCGAGGTGCAGGTCAGACACCGCGCGACGGCGGTACCGGCGGAAATCACGGCGGTGGACGACGACCGCGCGGCGCTGCGCCTGCTGGAGCCGGCGAGGGCCGTGGCGCCGGGGCAGAGCGGCGTGCTGTACCGCGGGTATCTCGTGCTCGGCGGGGGCATCATCGCCTGAGCCCCGCGGCGCCTCGTCCCACGGCCTGAAGGCCGTGCTCGGCAAGGACCGGCCCCGAAGCGCCGCCTCGCCGCGCATCGTTTCGCACCACACTGCCGCTATTCCGGTTATCGACCCTGCGACGCTGCGCCCCATCTTCGGCGCATGCCGAGTTGCGCCCTGCCGCCGAGGAGCGCCATAGTATGGCCATGCCGCAGACCCACCCGGTACAAGGGGAGTGGACCGTCGAGGAGATGTGGCGGCTGCCGGAGGACGGCAACCGCTACGAGGTCATTGACGGGGTGCTCTACGTGACCCCGTCGCCCTCGGACGACCACCAGGATGCAGTGGGCCTGCTGTTCCGACGCATCGGCGAGTACCTCGACCGGTGCCCTGTGGGCTGGGTTCGCATGGCGCCGGCCGACGTCAGGTTCGGCTCGAAGCGGGGCGTGCAACCCGATGTGTACGTCGCCCCGCTCGTGAACGGCCGGCGGCCGCACGGGTGGCAGGAGATCACCCACCTCCTGCTCGCGGTCGAGGTCCTGTCGCCGAGCACGGCCGCGACGGACCGCGGCGTGAAGCGCCGCCTCTACCAGCAGCACGCCGACGAGTACTGGATCGTGGACCTCGACGCGCGGCTCATCGAGCGCTGGCTCCCGGGGGAGGAGCGGCCCGAGATCCTCGACGGAACGCTGATGTGGCAGCCGGCGGGCTCTGACGCGCCGCTGACGCTGGACCTGCCGGCATTCTTCCGGGAGGTCTGCGACGAGTAGAGCCGCCCGGCGGTCGCTGACGAGTAGCCCCGCCGCACGGCCGCTTGACGCTATAACGTCATAGCGTTATAATGCCACCATGCCTACTGTCAAGCGCGCCACGGTCTACTTCGACGCGAGCCTCCATCGCGCCCTGCGTCTGAAAGCCGCCGAAACAGACCAGAGCCTCTCGAAGCTCGTGAACGCCGCTCTCCGCCAGAGCCTGGCGGAAGATGCCTCCGATCTTGCCGCCTTCGCGGCCCGCGCTCACGAGCCCTCCCTCGCGTTCGAGGCCGTCCTCAAGGACCTGCGGCGGCGTGGCAAGCTGTAGCCTGCTCATCAAGCGCTCTGCCGCCCGAGAGCTGGAGGCGCTGCCGCTGAAGGAACGTCGCCGCATCGTCCGCCGCATCCGGGTGCTCGCCGCCACCCCGCGGCCGGTTGGAGCCGAGAAGCTGACCGGCGAGGAGAAGTACCGGCTGCGCCAGGGTGACTACCGGATTCTGTATACCATCGACGACGCGGAGCGCGCCGTGGTGGTCGTCAAGATCGGCCAGCGTGGCGACGTCTATCGCTGAGGGGACCGTCTAACCACCGTTATCCTGACCAGCCCGACGCGCCGTAGTGGCGCGCCGCTTCAGCCTCCCGCCGCGTGGTTTCGCACCACACTGCCGCTGATTCGGTTACCGACCCTGCGACGCTCGGTCCCATGTTCGGCGCATGCCGAGTTGCGCTCTGCCACCGAGGAGGCCCATAGTATGGCCATGCCACAGACCCGCCCCGTTCAGGGCGAGTGGACCGTCGAGGAGATGTGGCGGCTGCCGGACGACGGCAACCGCTACGAGGTCATTGACGGGGTGCTCTACGTGACCCCGTCACCGAGCCTCCGGCACCAGGATGCCGCGGGCACTCTCTACCGCAAGCTCGCGGCGTACTTCGAGACGCAGAGCGTTGGATGGGTCTACATCGCGCCCTCCGATGTCGTCTTCGCGCCTCGTCGGGCCGTGGAGCCGGATGTCTACGTTGCGCCGCTGGTGCTTGGGAAGCGGCCGCGCTCACTTGAGGACGTGAAGCACGTCGTGCTCGCGATCGAAGTCCTCTCTCCGAGCACCGCTGCGACCGACCGTGGCGCGAAGCGCCGGCTCTACCAGCAGCACGCCGACGAGTACTGGATCGTGGACCTGGACGCGCGCCTCATCGAGCGCTGGCGCCCGGGGGACGAGCGGCCGGAGATCCTCGACGGCACGCTGACGTGGCGGCCGGCGGGGGCTGATGCACCGATGACGGTGGACCTCCCAGCCTTCTTCCGGGAGGTCTGGGAGGAGTAGCCCCCGCAGCGGCCGCTACTCGCCTCGGACCCGCTGCTGTGGCGGCGGCTTGAGCAGCGGCTCGATCGTCTTGCGCAACTGCTTGGGCGTGAATGGCTTGTCCAGCGTCGCGACGGCGCCACAAGCCTTTCCCATCGCCAGCACCTCCTCGCTCGCCAGGTACCCCCCACCCGAGATCATCACCACGGGGATCTTCAGCCCCCGGTGCTGGATCCGCACCAGCAGCTCCATTCCGTCCATCTCGGCCATGTAGACGTCCGCGATCACCATGTCGAAGCGGATACCGTCGAGGAGCCGGAGCGCCTCCGCGCCGTCCGCGGCGTCCCACGCCTCGTGGCCGAGGTTCGCCAGCATCCGGCGCAGATTGGTGCGCACCCCAGCTTCATCATCTACCACGAGCACATTGGCCACAGTCACCTCGGTTGGCTCCCTGCGCGATGCCTCAGGCGCTCGGGCACAGATCCAGGGCCTCGCGCACCTTGAACGCGAGGGCACCGGGAGTGAATGGCTTCTGCAAGTAGAGCATGCCCGCCTCGAGCACCCCGTGCCGGACGACCGCGTCGTCGGTGTAGCCTGACATGTAGAGCACGCAGATGTGCGGGCGCTCGGCCGCGATGGTCTCCGCAAGCTCGCGGCCCGTCATGCCGGGCATGACGAGATCGGTGATGAGCAGTGGGATCTCCCCGGGCTGCGCGCGCGCCATTGCGACTGCCGTCTGGCCGTCCGGTGCGGCGAGCACCCGGTAGCCTTTCCTTTCCAGGGCCTCGGCTATGACCCGCCGGACCGACGCGTCGTCCTCGGCGAGGAGCACGAACTCGTGGCCGCCGGGCGAGGGCCGCACCGGCTGCGCCATGTCCGGTGCATCGAGCGGCGCGTCCACGCGCGGGAGGTAGATCTTGAAGGTGGTGCCGCGTCCCGGTTCGCTGTAGACCCATACGAAGCCCCGGCACTGCTTGACGATCCCGTACACCGTCGCGAGGCCGAGTCCGGTCCCTTTGCCCAGCTCCTTGGTGGTGAAGAACGGCTCGAAGATGTGCGCCTGCGTCTCGGCGTCCATTCCCACGCCCGTGTCGCTGATCGCCAGCATCGCGTAGCGGCCCGGCGACACGCCGGTGTGCTCTCGGACATACGCCTCGTCGAGGACCACATTCGACGTCTCGATGGTGAGCCGGCCGCCGCTGGGCATGGCGTCCCGCGAGTTCACGACGAGGTTGAGGATGACTTGCTCCATCTGACCGGCGTCCGCCCGGACAGCGCCCAGCTCCGAGTCGAGGCTCGCCTCGAGCGTCACGTCCTCGCCGATCAGGCGCAGGAGCATCTTGTTGAGCGCCTCGACCACCTCATTGAGACTCAGCACCCGGAGCTGCAACACCTGCCTGCGGCTGAAGGCCAGAAGCTGGCGCGTCAGACCGGTGGCCCGCTGAGCGGCGGCCCGGATCTCCTCCACGTCCTGCCGCTTGGGGTCGTCGCCGCCGAGGTCCCCGAGCAGGAACTCGCTGTTGCTGACGATGATCGTGAGGATGTTGTTGAAGTCGTGCGCCACCCCGCCCGCCAGGCGACCTACGGCCTCCATCTTCTGCGCCTGCCGGAACTGGTTCTCGAGGCTCCGCTGCTGGGTCACGTCCTCGACCAGCCCCTCGAAGTACTCGATCTGTCCCGTCGGCGTCCGGACGATGCGCACGTTGAGCTGCACGGTGATGAGGCTACCGTCCTTGCATTGCCACTGCGCCTCCGTCGTTGCCTCATCCTCACTCCGGAAGCGCGCCACCAGGTCGGCGCGCTGTTCCGGGTCGGCGTAGACTTCCCGAGGGATATCGAGTCGGAGCACCTCGTCGGCCGACTCGTAGCCGAGCATCTCGACAAGCGCCCGGTTCACCGTGACGAACCGGCCGTCGGCGCTGGAACGGTAGATGCCTAGCGGCGCATGCTCGACCAGGCCGCGATAGTCGGCCTCCAAGCGACGCAGCGCCTCCTCCGTCCGCTTGCGTTCGCTGACGTCCCGGATGATGGCGGAGTAGTACCGGCCGTTGGAGATGTCCCACGCGGCCAAGGAGAGTTCGACCGGAAACTCGCTCCCGTCCTTGCGTTGTCCTTCTAGCTCAACACTTCTGCCGATAGCCTTTCGCTCTCCACCCGCAGCGACCCGCTTCAGACCGTCGAGATGCGGTTGGCGGTAGCGGAGCGGCATGAGCACGACCACGAGCTGACCGACGACCTCGCCTTGCGTGTAGCCGAAGACCTGCTCCGCGCCCTTGTTCCAGCCTACAATGCTCCCTCCGCTGTCGATGGTGACAATGGCGTCAGTGGCGGACTGCGTCACTGCCCGGTAGCGCTCCTGGCTCTCCCGGAGGGATTCGTCCATCGCCCTGCGCTTCGTGATGTCCTGGACCGTCCCAGCGAGCCCGACGACATCTCCGTCGCGGTCCCTGACAGCCGCCCCGATCGCGACGACGTCGGCGTGTCTCCCGCCGGGCAGCCGCAGTCGCACGTCGATCTCGTAGGGGTCGCCCGTCTCGACGGTGCGCCGAGCGGCAGCACGCAACTTCTCGGCATCCTCAGGGGAGTAGTAGGCGGCTTCGTCTTCCGCCGTGGGCGGTCCCAGCGTCGGATCGCGCTCGTAAAGGGTGAAGACCGTGTCCGACCAGTCGAGCTGCCGCGTCTCCAGGTCGATTCCCCAGTGCCCCATCCGGCCCAAGCGTTGGGCCTCCTTCAGCTTCCGCTCGCTCTCTCGCAGCGCCTCCTCCGCACGCTTGCGCTCGATCGCGTACCGCGCCGCGCGCGCGAGCAGGTTCCCCACGACCTGGCCCTTGATGAGGTAGTCCTGGGCACCCTGCTTCACTGCGGCGATGGCCGCCTCCTCATCGTCGTTTCCCGTCAACACAACCAGCGGCACCTCGGGCGCCGCCTCCTTCACCCGCTGGAAGGTCGCGAGTCCCTGACTGTCGGGCAGTCCGAGGTCGAGCAGCACCAGGTCCACGCCGCCCCCTTGCAGCACGGCGAGCGCGTCGGCGAGGCGCGACACGCACTCGAGGCGGAAGATGACGGACCCGTTCGCCGGCAGCATCTCCCGGATGAGGTCGACGTCGGCCGGGTTGTCCTCGACCAGCAGGACCCGCAGCCGCTCGCTCATTTCTTGTGCCTGTTCGGCGGGAGCCTCACGATGGTGAGCCAGAAGTCCTCGATGGACTGCACCACCTTGAGGAATTGGGTCAGGTCGAGCGGCTTCGTGATGAAGCAGTTCGCGTGGAGGTTGTAGGACTTGAGGATGTCCTCTTCGTCCTTGGAGATGGTGAGAATCACCACCGGGATCCGCTTCAGGTCCTCATCGGACTTGATCTCGGCGAGGACCTCCCGCCCGTCCTTCTTGGGGAGGTTGAGGTCCAGCAGCACGAGGTCCGGTCGCGGGGCGCCGGCGTGCTTCCCCGTGCGGCGGAGGAAGGCCATCGCCTCGATGCCGTCACCCACGACGTGCAGGGTGTTGTGCAACTTGCTCGTGGTCAGGGCCTCCCGGGCCAGGTCGGCATCGCCGAGGTTGTCCTCGACCAGGAGGATGTCGATCGGCTTGAGGTACCCTGCAACACTCATCGCGGCCAACCTCCGTCCCTACTTCGGGACCGTGAAGAAGAACGTTGATCCCCGGCCCGGGTCCGACTCGAACCAGATCCGGCCGCCGTGGCGCTCGACGATCCGCTTGCTGAGGGCCAGGCCGATCCCGGTACCGGGGTACTCCTGCTTGGTGTGCAGGCGCTGGAAGATCACGAACACCCGCGCAGCGTATTGCGGCTCGATGCCGATGCCGTTGTCGCGGACCGAGAAGACCCACTCGCGACCCTGGTCCCTCGCCGAGACGTGGACGCGCGGGGGCTCGGCGCCCCGGAACTTGATGGCGTTGGCGAGCAGGTTCTGGAACACCTGGACGAGCTGCGACGCGTCGGTGCGCACCGTCGGCAGGTCGTCGTTCGTGATCATCGCGCCGCTCTCTTCGATCGCGGCCGCGAGGTTCACGACCGCCTCGCCCAGGACGGCGTGCGCGTCGGTGGGCTCCAGCGGCTTGCCCCGTGTCCCGACGCGCGAATAGGTCAGGAGGTCGTTGATGAGCCGCTGCATCCGGACCGCGCCGTCCACGGCGTAGTCGATGTACTTCTTCGCCTTCTCGTCGAGCTGGCCCTCGTAACGCTGCCCCAGGAGCTGCGTGTAGCTCGAAACCATCCGCAGCGGCTCCTGGAGGTCGTGCGAAGCGACGTAGGCGAACTGCTCGAGCTCCTTGTTGGAGCGGTCGAGATCGGCCATGGCGCGCTCGGTGGCCCGCTCTTCTCTCTCCTGCTTGAGCCGGGCATCGAGCACCGGGGCGACGATTCCCGCGATGGTTTCCAGACGTTGGACATCCGCGTCCGTGTAGTCGGAATCCCCGTTCGCCACCTGAAGCAGGCCGACGACGTCTCCCTGATACAGGATCGGCAACGAGATGTGCCTCCGAATGACCACGTGGCCCTCGGGAGTCGTGGTGGAGGGCTCATTGCTGTAGTTCGCCCTCTTCTCCCTGATGGCCCGAGGCCAGCTGCTGTCGCCCCAGGTGTGTCGGGGGAACACCACGCTCTTCTCCGGGACTTGGCAGCTCTCCCAGATGTTCCGTGTCATGGACGGCACCACCAGGGCGCCCTCATCATCGAGGTATCCGAAAACGCCGAACGGGCTCTCCATGACTCCCAACGCGAGCTTCAACACCTCGTTGTACATCTCGTCGTCGGCAACGGTGAGGAAGATCTCTGCGATCCGGGCCCGGGTGGCCAACTGCGCCTCAGCAGCTTTCCGCGCCGTGATGTCCGTGATCGCGCCGATCCACCTCGCGGGTTCGCCGCGGTCGTCTCTCAGCACACTGCCGCGTGCCGACCACCATCGCCACGCGCCGTCCTTCGCCGCGATGCGGTATTCGACGTCGTAGGGGGCAGCGCCCTTGAGTTGCCCGTCAACGGCCGCCCAGACGCGCGCCGTGTCCTCAGGGTGCACGGTCGCCGCCCAACCGTCGAACGTTCTTGGGAACCCTCCCGCTGGGTACCCCATGAGGCCATCCACATCGCCGTACCACGTGAGTGCGGTCTTGAGGTCCCACTCGTACACGACATTCGCGACGCTCTCGGCGGCGACGCGGAACCGCTCCTCGCTCGAACGGAGCGCCTCCTCAGCCAGCTTGCGCTCGGTGATGTCGGCGAATACACCACAGACGCCCACAACCTCGCCGTTCTCGCCGCGAATCGGTGCCTTGAGGGTATGGACCCACTCTTCCCTGCCTTCCCGCAGGTATCGCTCCTCAAGCTCCTCGCCCTCTCCCGTCTCCATCACTCTCGCGTCGTCGGCCCGGTACTTGTCGGCGAACTCCTTGGGGAAGAAGTCGTAGTCCACCTTGCCCACCGCATCCTCGGGTCGAATCCCGAGGTCGCGCGCGAAGTTCCCGTTGATCGAGACCCATCGGAACTCCCTGTCCTTCATGAAGACCTTCTGTGGGATGTTCTCCACCAGGGTCCTGTAACGTGCGGTGCTCTGGCGCAGCGTCTCATCGGCCCGCTGGCGCTCGCGCTGCCCCTCGTACTGTTCCTGGTAGAACCGGGTGCTCCGCTGCCGCCAGAGCCAGCCGACGGCCGCGCCCGCGCCGGCCACCAGGGCCGCCACCAGGACGACCATCGCCCCCAGCCGCTCCCGCAGCGGCGCGAGAAGCTCGGACGCATCCATCTTGGCTAGCAGGAACCACGGCGAGCCGGGGACGGCACGCGCCGCGGCCACGACCGCCACCCCGCGGTAATCGGGACCGTCCAGTATCCCTTCCTGCCCCAACACCGACCTCACGGCGGGCACCTCAATACGAGTCAGCGGCACGCGCAGGGCGAGAGCGGCGTCCCGCCGGAACCGCAGATCGTTCAGGTACAGCAGGTCGTTCCCGTCCCGCCGGACGATCAGGATCTCGGACGTCCGGCTGGGGACGGGCCAGCGCTGTGTCGTGGGGTAGAGATAAGTGGCGGGGTTGATGCGCAGCACCAAAACGCCCAGAGGCCGACCGCCACCCGGTTGGGAGAGGATTGGGGCGAGGACCGCCAGGTAGACCGGGCCGCCGGGTGCATCCCGGTGAAAGTCGAGAAACGCCGCCTGCCCTGAGCGCAGCAACTCCGCCGCATCCCGTGCGAGATGGGGATCGGCCGTTTCGGGGGTGCCGGGGACCGAAATCCGCGCGACGCCCTGGGCGTCCAGCAGGATGAGCCGGTCGTACCCGTAGGCCGCCCGGACCTGGCTCAACCAGAGGCGCAGCAGCCGCTCGGCCTCCGCGTCCCGCGGGTTCGTGAGCGCACGCGACACCAGTGCAGAGAACACGGGATTGCGGCGGAAGACCTCGCCGTCGGCCAGGCGCTCCGTCCGCCAGTCCACCAGATCGCGCACCTTCAGCTCGGCAACCGCCGAGAGCTGGCGCTCCACCTGGACGCGGTACTGCGCCTCGTAGTGCCGGTAGTAGAAGTATCCGGACGCGACGATGCCCGCGGCCAGAATGCCGAAGGCCAGGAAGAGCGCCTTCGGCGCGCGCTCCGACGTCGCACCATTGGACGTCACGACGACGCTGTGCGCTCCCACGCTTGCCCCCTCACGCCTTTCTCGCCCAGGGCGACGACCAGCAGCTCAGGCATGGTTCCCGAGCTCCTCCGCCGCGCCCGCCGCGCTGCGACACGCTTCCAGCAGGCTGTCGAGGCCCGCGGCCTTGTCGAAGAAGAAATCGGCTCCCAGCTCCGCGCACCGCGTCCGGTACTGCTCGTGCGGGTAGTTGGTCAGCACGATGACCGTCGGAGGTGGATCGAGTCGCCTGATCGCTTCGAGCACGAACAGACCGCTCCCCTGCGCCAGCTTCAGGTCCAGGACCACGAGGTGTGGCCTCAGCCGCCTGATCGTCGCCGTGGCCTCGTCGGCGCCGTCGGCCCAGCCCACCACGTGCACGCCCGGCACCTCCTCGAGCGCCGCAGTGAGACGCTGCCGCATCGCGGCGGAGTCATCGACGACGAACACGTCCATGGCCGCTCCGTGTGGTGTTTCCCGGCGAGACCGCCTGCTCCAGGAGGGCGCCCGTCTCCACATCGATGCTAGGCCACCGCGAACCGGACGCATATCGGCCGCGGTCGCACGTGGCCGTGCGACTTGGACTACAACTCCCGACTGATTCTTGCGGGACTACGGAATCAGATGGTGCTCCAGCACATAGCGCGTCAGCTCGGCGTCGGACTGCAGATCGAGCTTCTTGCGAATGCGGCTGTGGTAGGTGCTGACGGTCTTCGGGCTCAACGACAGGTCGGCGGAGATGACCTTGATGCTCTGTCCGCTGGCGATCCGCACCAGGACCTCGAATTCCCGGTCCGAGAGCGCTTCGTGGCGCTCCCCTGCGTGTCGGCTCGCCACATTGCCGGCCAGCATCTCGGCCAGCGACGGACTCACGAAGATGCCGCCACCGTAGACCTTCCGGATCGCGGAGACCAGCAGGTCGGGCGACTGCTCCTTCGACAGGAAGCCGGCGGCGCCCGCCCGGAGGACCCGCACCGCATACTGAGCGGCGGAATGCACGGTCAGAACCACACAGCGCAGCCTGGGGTGTTCCACCCTCAGCCGTCCGAGCAGCGCGAACACCCCGGGCCCCGGCATCGAGATGTCGACGACCAGCACATCCGCCGGCGAGCCGGCCAACGCGGCCATCAGCTCATCGCCGCTACCAGCTTCGGCAACGACCTTGAGGTCCGCGTATTCCTCGAGGATTCGTCTCAGTCCCTCGCGAAGCACGGCGTGGTCGTCGGCGACGAGGACGCGGATCACTGAGGCGCCCTCGGTTCCTGCCGCTGCTCGATGGGGATGGTCACGCGAACCGACGTCCCGCCTCCTGGAAGGCGGCAGACCGCCAGCGAGCCGCCGCGCACCAGCGCCCGCTCGCGCATCCCGACGATTCCCAGGGAATGCGGGCTGGTGACCGCGTCCTCGGAGATGCCCCGCCCGTCGTCCCGAATCTCGATCGTCAGCGCCCCATCCTTCTCGCCAAGCCGCACGGCGACGTGCTTGGCCTGCGCGTGCCGGGCCACATTGGTGAGCGCCTCCTGCACGATACGATAGGCGATCACCGCCAGTTCGCGGTCCACGGCAAGCTCGGCCGGGCCGGGATCCCACTCATACCGCAGCCCGGCCCGCTTGGCGAAGTGCTGCACGTACCACTCCAGGGAGGGAGCCAGGCCCAAGTCGTCCAGGATCGGCGGCCGCAACTCGGCCACGATGCGGCGCCCGGCTTCGATCGTGTTGTCGGTCAGGGCGACCATCGCGCCGATCCTGCGCTGTACGGCTGCACCCGCCTCCGGGAGCTTCTTGCCGAGCCACGAGAGGTCCAGTCGCAACGCGGTCAGCGCTTGCCCCAGCTCGTCGTGGATGTCCCGGGCCATCCGGGTGTGCTCTTCCTCGCGCACCGACTGGAGGCGCCGCGCCAGGGCGCGCAACTCCGTCTGCGACCGGAGCAGAGCCTCCTCGTCCCGTTTGCGCTCCGTGACATCCCGGACAATACCCAACGCCCCCACCACGCTCCCGCTGCCATCCTTGATCGGCGACAAGGTGACGGCCACGCTGATGACGCGGCCGTCGCTCCGGACCCGCTCCGTCTCGTAGGGCCCCACCGACTGGCCACGGTTGAAGCTCCGGATGTTGCGCTGCATTTCCTCCGCCCTCTCCGGCGGAAAGGTGATTGAGATCGACTTCCCGATCGCCTCCTGCGCCGTGTAGCCGAACAGCCGCTCGGCCGCGCGATTCCAGGTCAGGATCGTTCCGTCGGTGGTCGCCGAAATGATCGTGTCCTCCGACGATTCAATGAGCGCTGCCAGCCGCTCGCGCGTCTCCTCCACGCGCTTCCGCTCGGTGATGTGTGATGCGTAGATGCGCAGGTGCGAGTGGTCGGGCAGTGCGTACACGTCCTGGAGGTACCATCTCTCCCCAACCCGCACCTCGCGGCTGCGCGACACCGTTCCCGCGCCCTGAGCCTCCCCGACCAGACTCCAAGCGTCCGCCACAAACGGGTGAACGGGAGATACTGCCCGCAACTCCGGGAACAACCGCTCGGCTGCAGGATTCATGAACGAGATTCTGCCCGCGGCATCTACCTCCACGATGGGCATCGGGTTCATCCGGGGGAACGAGGCAACGTGTGCTATCGCCTCCTCCGCGCGCTTGCGGTCGGTCATGTCGCGGTATATCGCCGAGACGCCCGTGAGCTTGCCATCGGTGTCGAGGATCGGGGAGAGGTGCACTGATATCGGGACCACGGTGCCGTCGCTTCGTTTTCGTATGGTGTCGCACTGGGGCGGAGGCTCGCCGCGCATCAGGCGCTCCCGAAGGGCTGCCGTTTCACCCAGACGGTCCGAGGGTTCGAGAACGGAGATCGGGCGGCCAATCATTTCATCAGATCGGTAACCGTACAGTCGTTCAGCGGCTGGGTTCCAACTGTCCACGACACCGGTGAGGTCGGTCGAGACGATCGCGTCCTGCGACGACTCGACCAGAGCCCCAAGGCGCCGCACCTGGCGCTCCGCCCACCGCCGGCTCGACACATCCGTGGCGGTGCCGATGCATCCGATCACCAGCCCGCGCTCGTCACGCAACGGCTTGACGCAGCCTGAAACGACCACGTTGCCCGAGACACGCTCGTACGTCGCGGTTTCTCCGCGCAGCGCCCGCAGATGCGCCGCGATGACCGGATGGCCATCATCCCGGGTTTCAAAGAGCTCGTACACGGTGCGGCCCGGGACCCGTGCCCCGGGGGCCTCGAGCCGCGCCGGCAGCGCCCCGAACACCGACGTGAGCCTCAGTTCGGCATCGGTCGTCCACACGTCCGCAGGCGCCTGGGTCGCGAGCAAGCGCAGCTGGGAGCCGCTGATGTCGAGCTGGCGCAGGACCCCGATGTCGGCCGTGCGACGCGCCCAGATGTAGATGAGCCATCCGAGGCACGCGACGACCAGGCCCGTCAGCTCACCCTGCTCCTCCAAGATCCCCCACCAGCCCCTGTGCAGATTCGCCCAGACCATTACGGCGATCCCGACGACGAACATGCCCGCCGCGGGCCCGCGGACCGAGGCCAGGGCGCCTTGGGAGTGCACCAGCGAGCGGAGCTGCCTGCTGACTGAACGCATGCGTCGGTTGCCTCCGACTCCCCTCTGATCATGGTGACGAATGGCCAGGGAGCGCCAGGGGGCAGGCGTCTGGACGCCGCGCCGATTCCGCGGTAGCTCTATCCCGTGGAAGTCATCCTGATCCGCCACGCCAAGGCCGGCTCGGCCGACCCCAACACCTGGCCGGACGACCGCCAGCGCCCCCTGACGGCCGAAGGCGTGTCCGAGCAGCGCTCGGCCGCGCGGGCGATGAAGAAGCTGGGGGTCACCTTCGAGTTCCTGGTCACCAGCCCGCTGGTGCGTGCCGTGCAGACGGCCGAGGTGGTGGCGGAGGTCTACCGCTGGAAGGAACCGCCGCAGGTGGCCGAGGAACTCGGCCCATCGTGCACCGCGGCGGGAATCGCGAAGCTCCTGGCGAAGTTTCCGCCCGACGCGACGGTCGCGCTGGTAGGGCACGAGCCCTCGTTCTCGCGCGTGGCGGCCGGCTTCATCGGCAAGTCGGGAGACGCCGCGATTGATCTCAAGAAGTCCGGCGTCATCGCTCTGGCGTTCAACGGGCACGCGGAGGTGGGCCGTGGGACGCTGCTGTTCCACCTGAAGCCCGGGCATTTGCGCAAGATCGGCCGCTAACCGCCGTAGGGGGCAACTCCGGGAATCGAACCCGTGTTTCCGTCGCGGTGCGCCCGCGGGGCCTTCTTTTTTGGCTATAGAGTCCGCAAATTTCTCCTTTTGCCATCTCCATATTCGAACAGAATCGTCGGCGATGGACCGGTGGTCCGCGCGATGCGACGGCGCGAGATCCACCCGTCATCGCACCAGCCGGCCTCGTGCCGCGAACGGGGACGCATCAGGGTGAGGAACATGGCGCGACTGTGGACCGAAGGCTTCGCCGTCGGGGTGCTGTTGAGCACCGTGGCGGCCTGCGGCCGGACGCCCACGCCCGGGGTGGCGAGGGGGAAGGCCCTCTTCGACGCATGCGTGCCCTGCCACGGCGCGCAGGGAGCCGGGAACCGGGCGCTGGCCGCTCCGGCCATCGCGGGGCTGCCGCAGTGGTACGTCCAGGCCCAGCTCGAGAACTTCCAGGCCGGCCGCCGGGGCGGCGCCCCGTTCGACACCACCGGCATCCGGATGAAGTCCATGTCCTGGGCCCTGGACCTGCCCGGCGACGTGGCGTCGGTGGCCGCGTACGTGGCGACGCTGCCGCCTGCCAACCCCGCGCCGGCGCTGACCGGCGACGCCCAGGCCGGCCGGACCACGTTCGAGGTGTGCGCCGCCTGCCACGGGCCGGAGGGCAGGGGGAACGAGGCGGTCCACGCGCCCCCGCTGGCGGGCCAGGGCGATTGGTATCTGCTGGCCCAGCTTCACAAGTTCCGCGCCGGGTGGCGCGGCGCCGATACCGCCGACCTGTGGGGCCAAGCCATGCGGCCCAATGCCCTGATGCTCGACGACGCGGCGATGACGAACGTGGTGGCTTACATCCAGACCCTGCGGTAGAACCGGGATCACGACATGAGCAGCGATGACAGGACTCCGACGCCCGCCGGCAGCGACGACGCGACCCTCGCCGCGCCCCCGGACGAGCAGAACCCGGCCCTCATTGACGCGCGGAAGACGTTCATCTACACGGTGATCGGCGCCGCGCTGTTCATCGGCGCCGTCTTCGTGTTCATCCTCTGACCGGGCGGGCATCGGATCCATGCAGCTGATCCAGCAGGCCTCCTCCTACGCCGCCTCCGTTGACGGGCTGATCCTGCTCATCACGGTGATGGTGGGGTTCTGGTTCATCCTGGCGAACGTGGTCTTCTTCGGGCTGATCTGGAAGTTCCGGGCGAAGCCGGGTGTGAAGAGCCGGTACATCACCGGCAGCGAGCCGCACCTCAAGCGGTGGATCACCATCCCGCACGCGCTGGTGCTGGTGTGCGACGTCGTCATCATCGTCGGCGCCATGCGGGTGTGGTACAACATCAAGCAGCGCCTGCCCGCGGGCGACGCCACCGTGCGGGTCATCGGCCAGCAGTGGGCCTGGGTGTTCCAGCACCCCGGCGCGGACGGCCGCCTCGACACCCCCGACGACATCCTCACCACCGACGATCTGTACGTCGAGAACGGCAAGACCTACCACTTCCAGCTCCAGTCCCGGGACGTGATCCACGACTTCTCGGTGCCGGTGTTCCGCCTCAAGCAGGACGCCATCCCGGGCCGGACCATCACCGGCTGGTTCCGGCCCACCAGGGCGGGGACGTTCGACATTCAGTGCGCGGAGATCTGCGGGATCGGCCACGGCGTGATGGCGGGCCGCATCCACGTGCAGGACCAGGCCCAGTACGCCGCCTGGGTCGCCGACCACAGTCCCGCCAGCGCCCAGTAGGGAGAGGACGACCACGATGGCTCAGGCCGCCACCGTCGCAGTGCAGGGTCACGAGCACGCGAGCGCCCCTCACGAGCCGCAGGGGCTGCTGAAATACGTCTGGTCCACGGACCACAAGGTCATCGCCATGCAGTACCTGTTCACCGGGATGTTCATGGCGGTGATCGGCGGCCTGATGTCGTACGTGTTCCGGATGCAGTCCGCCTTCCCCGGCCTGTCGGTGCCGGGCTTCGGGGTGGTCTCGCCGGGCGAGTACAACGCGCTGGTCACCAACCACGGGACCATCATGATCTTCTGGGTGGCGATGCCGGTGCTCATCGCCGCCTTCGGGAACTTCCTCATCCCGCTGATGATCGGCGCGGACGACATGGTGTTCCCGCGGATCAACCGGCTCTCGTACCAGATCTTCTTCCTGAGCGCGCTGGTCATCCTGGCGTCGTTGATCGTGGAGGGCGGCGGCTTCGGCGGGGCGTGGACCGCCTACCCGCCGCTGTCCGCGCAGGACCAGTACAACCTCACCCCGCTGGGCTCGAGCCTGTGGGTCCTGGCCGTGGCGCTGGAGTTCGTGGCGTTCCTGCTGGGCGGCATCAACTTCATCACCACCCTGATGAACTCCCGCGCGCCGGGCATGAAGGCGTACGACATCCCCATGGTGTGCTGGATGATCGTGATCGCCAGCATCCTGTTCATGCTGTCGGTGGGCCCGCTGATCGCCGGCGCCGTGATGCTGTTCTTCGATCAGACCATCGGTACGGGGTTCTACAATCCGTCGCGGGGAGGCGACCCCGTCCTGTGGCAGCACCTGTTCTGGTTCTTCGGGCACCCCGAGGTGTACGTGGTGCTGCTGCCCGCCGTGGGCGTGGTGGTGGACATCGTGGCCACCTTCGCGCGCAAGAAGCTGTTCGGCTACAAGATCATGCTGTACACCACGGTGGCCACCGGGGTGCTGAGTTTCTTCGTGTGGGCGCACCACCAGTTCATTGCGGGCATCGATCCGCGGATGGCGAACATCTTCACCATCACCACGCTGCTGATCTCGATCCCCATCGCCGAGCTGATCTTCGTGATCATCGCCACGCTGTACGGCGGCTCGATCACGCTTAAGACGCCCATGCTGTGGGCCCTGGCATTCATCGCCGAGTTCATGATCGGCGGCGTCACGGGCATCTACCTGGGCGCGAGCGGCTCGGACGCGTACCTGCACGACACCTACTTCGTGCTGGCGCACTTCCACTACACCTTCTTCCCGATCGCCATCATCGGCGGGTTCGCGGCGTTCACCTACTGGTTCCCGAAGATGTTCGGCCGGATGATGAACGACACCCTCGGCAAGATCCACTTCTGGGGCACCGTCATCCCGTTCAACTTCATCTTCATCCCGCTGTTCGTGCTCGGCCTGGGCGGCGAGCACCGCCGCATCTACAACACCCAGAGCTTCCCCGAACTCGCGCCGCTGCAGCCGGTGCGCGTCCTGGCGACGGTCTCGCTCATCGTCATGCTGCTGTTCCAGCTGGTGTTCCTGGTCAACCTGGTGCGCAGCCTGTGGAAGGGCCCGAAGCCCGGGAAGAACCCCTGGAAGAGCAACACGCTGGAGTGGACGGCGGAGTCGCCTCCGCCGCACGGGAACTGGCCGGTGGACCAGATGCCCCGGGTGTATCGCGGTCCGTACGAGTACGGGCATCCGGACCGCGAGGAGGACTACTGGCCCCAGAACCTGCCCGCCTGAGGTCCACGCACGTGTCGAGACCCATCGCCACCACGCGCAGCGCCACAGGGATCCCCACCGGACGGCTGGCCGTCTGGTGGGTCCTCGCCTCCGAGGTCGTGATCTTCGGCGGCCTGCTGGCCTCCTACCTGCTGCACCGGCTCGGGCACCCGGAGTGGGCCAACGCGGCCGCCGTGACCAACGTCTGGATCGGCGCGTTCAACACCTTCGTGCTGCTCAGCTCCAGCTTCACCGCCGTCCTGGCCCACCGGGCCGCCGAGCACGGCGACGGCAGGCGGGCTGCGCGGTTCCTGCTGATGACCATCGGCGGGGCCGCCACGTTCATCGGCGTGAAGACCTTCGAGTGGTATCACGAGATCGTCGAAGGCTACACCATCACGTCCAACGGATTCTGGTCGTTCTACTACACGGCCGCCGGCCTGCACGCCCTGCACGTGATCGCCGGGGCGGTCATCATGGCGTTCGTGGCCCGCGACGCGGCGCGCGGGCGGGAGCTCCAGCGCGTGGAGTACGTCG
>Ga0214473_10004123_pt1 | contig 17493 bp, 9 predicted proteins | sample RVTome_7_FD_203509 | JGI IMG/M metagenome (GOLD analysis project Ga0214473, IMG submission 203509) | Soil microbial communities from uranium-contaminated site in the Upper Colorado River Basin, Wyoming, United States - RVT98D197 | ecosystem: Environmental > Terrestrial > Soil > Contaminated >... | reverse complement strand
CCCGCCCCGTGCTCGACCGCTAACCGACGCGGCAAACCCGCAAGAGGTCCGCCATGACGAACGCCGAGATCGCCCGGATCATGCGCGAGATTTCCGTCTTCCTCGACATGGAGGGCGTGCCGTTCAAGCCGCGGGCGTATGAAAAGATCGCCTACGCGATCGAGGCCCTCGACAAACCGCTGGCCGAGGTCTATCGGCGCGGCGGTCTCAAAGCGATCGCCGAGATCCCGGGGGTGGGCAAGAGCACGGCGGAAAAGATCGTTGCGCTGATCGAGACCGGGCGCCTGCCGTACTACGATGACCTACACCGGAAGACGCCGGTGGACGTCACCGCGCTCACCGCGATCGAGGGCCTCGGCCCCAAGATGGTCAAGACGCTGTATGACCAGCTCGGCGTGAGAACGGTCGACGATCTGGAGGCGGCGGCAAAGGCCGGCAAGGTCCGCGCGCTGCCGCACTTCGGGGAAAAGAGCGAACAGAAGATCCTCAAGGGCATCGCGTTCCTCAAGCAAAGCGGCGGGCGGATCACGCTCGGGGAGGCGCTGCCGATCGCGCTCGACCTCGAGGCCAGGCTCAAGAAGATCGCGGGGGTCAGGCAGGTCGCGGTCGCGGGCTCGATCCGGCGGCGGAAGGAGACGATCGGCGACGGCGACCTGCTGGTCGTCTCGACCCACCCCGAGCGCGTGATGGACTTTCTGGTGGCGATGCCCGAGGTCGTCCACGTCCACGCCAAGGGCTCCACCAAGACCAGCGTGAAACTCGCCACGGGGATGGACGTCGACGTCCGCGTCGTGCCCCCGGAGAGCTTCGGCGCGGCGCTCCTGTACTTCACCGGGAGCAAGGCGCACAACATCGCGCTCCGCAAGCTCGCCCAGGCCAAGGACCTCAAGCTGTCCGAGTACGGCCTGTTCCGAGGCGAGCGGTCGATCGCGGGGCGGACCGAGGAGGAGGTGTGCGCCGCGCTGGGCCTGTCCTACATCCCGCCCGAGCTGCGCGAGGACGCAGGCGAGGTCGAGGCCGCGCTGGCGGGGACCTTGCCGGGCCTGATCGGCTACGACGACCTGCGGGGCGACCTGCAGACGCAGACGAGCTGGACCGACGGCGCGCACACGATCGAGGAGATGGCCGCCGAGGCCAAGCGGGTAGGCCTGGAGTACATCGCGATCACCGACCACACCAAGGGCCTCGCGATGACCCGCGGCTCGGACGAAAAGAAGCTGCGCAAGCAGATGGCCGCGATCGACGCCTTGAACGCCAAGAAGCCCGGCATCCGCATCCTCAAGGGCGCCGAGGTCAACATCAACAAGGACGGCACGCTCGACATCGACGACGACACCCTCGCGATGCTCGACGTGGTGGGCGTGGCCGTGCACTCGCACTTCACCCTCCCGCGCGAGGAGCAGACCCGCCGCGTGCTCCGCGCGATGGAGAACCCCCACGCCGACATCCTCTTCCACCCCACCGCCCGCCTCATCAACAAGCGCGAGGCGTGCGAACTCGACATCGACGAGGTCATCAAAGTCGCCAAGCGTACCGGCACGATCCTGGAAATCGACGCCTACCCCGACCGTCTGGACTTGAAGGATGAACACGTGCGCAAGGCCGTCGAGGCCGGGGTCAAGCTCGTCATCGACTCCGACGCCCACCACACCAGCCACTTCCAGGTCCTGCACTACGGCATCGCGGCCGCCCGAAGGGGCTGGGCGAAAAAAACGGACGTGATCAACACGAGGCCGCTGAAGGAGTTTTTGGGGGCGTTGAAGGACGCGCGGCGGGGGTAGTGGAATAAGAAAATGGGCTATTCCAATGTAGCGTGATACACTTGTCCCCGCTCCATCCCGACCAGTGATCCCTAACAAGGAGGGCGATATGGAACAGTCCGAGCGGCGCCGCGTCCCACGCACCCCACGCCTGGTTGAAGTCCGCTATCAGAGCAACAGTCCGCCGCTGACGGCCCGACTCACGGACATCAGCGAGCGCGGCATCTTCGTCGACACTCCCAACCCCTTGCCGGTCGGGTCCCCCGTCACGCTCAGCTTTCTGCTGACCAATACGCCGGGGGAGAAACCGATCGCGGTGGAGGGCAACGTGGCGTGGCGCCAGGAAACGGTCGGGATGGGCATCGAGTTCGTTCAATTGAAAGAGGACGACCGCGCCAAGATCAAGCTCTTCATCGCAAGCCAAGGGTGAGGCCGAAGCCCACGGGAACGGCCCCGGAGCGTGCCGGGTTGGCCACGGCGGGTTGAGAGGACTTCGGCCAGGAGGCGTTGCTCAGCGATCGGCCGCATGCCGGACTCCCCGTTCGATCGCGTACAGCCGAAAGTCCTCTTCGGGCGCCTTGGAATGGACGCGCCCGCGGACCGTGCCCTCGCGTCGCATCCCGATTTTCTCCAAGACCCTCGCCGACGCGAGATTGCCGAGCTGGCAGCGGGCTTCGATGCGCGAAAGCCCCATCTCGGCGAACCCGTAGTCGATCACCGCGCGGCACGCCTCGGTCATCAGCCCCTGCCCCGACGCCACCTGCACGAGACCGAAGCCGATCTCGGCGCATCCCCGATCGGGCTCCCATCGGATGAACCCGACGAGCCCGACCACCCGATCGAGGGCCTTCGGGACGATCCGCCACTGGTTCGGGAGGCCGACGCGCTCTCGCGGGGCGTCGCCCCCCGCGTCCAACCGTTCGCCCTCGCCGGTGGGCTGGAGGATGAGACGAGGCGTCTCCAGCCGTCTCGGCGTCCACGCCATCGGTCAGGGAGGGGCGGGTGTGAAACCCCGCCCCTACAAACGCCGGAACAGCGCCACGAGATCGCTCACCACCTTGGCGCGCTCCTGGATCTCGGCGCCGAAGCGACGGGCCTCGTCGACGGCCTTCTCTTGCCGGATGCGCGCCACCCGGTTGTCGATCTCGGCGAAGTTCTGCTTCACCACATGGTTCGTGTCGAGCACCGGCGCGAGCGAAGCGCGGAGCTGGTCGAGCTGCGCGTTCAGGAGGTCCATCGGGAGCTGCGCCGCGGCGGCGGGGTCGTAGATCGCACGCAAGGCCTGGCCGATGAACGCGTAGTATTTCCCGATGTCCGCGGCCGTCTTGAGCAGCACCGCCTTGCCGTCGTCAGCCATGCGTTTTCTCCGGGTTCTGCTTCGGGGGCAGCACCACGCGGATCGACAACTCCTGCAATTGCTTGGCGTCGACCGGCGTCGGCGCGCCGGTGAGCGGGCACACCGCCTTCTGCGTCTTGGGGAACGCGATCACGTCGCGGATCGACTCGGCGCCGACCAGGAGCATGACCAGGCGATCCAGCCCGAACGCGATCCCGCCGTGCGGCGGCGCGCCGTATTGCAGCGCCTCCAACAGGAAGCCGAACTTGGCCTCCGCCTCCTCCTTGCCGATCCCCAGCAGCGAGAACATCCGCGATTGGATCTCCTGCCGGTGGATCCTGATGCTGCCCCCACCGATCTCCTCGCCGTTCAGCACAAGGTCGTAGGCCTTCGCCCGCGCCCGTCCGGGCTCGGTATCGAGCAGGGGCACGTCCTCGTCCGTGGGCGCGGTGAACGGGTGGTGCATCGCCCCCCAGCGCTTGGCCTCGCGGTCGTACTCCAGCAAGGGGAAATCCAGCACCCACAGCACGTTGAACCGCGCGGGGTCGATCAGCCCCAGACGCTTGCCCAGCGCCAGGCGGAGCGCGCCCAGCACCGCGTCCACGACGGGGCGCTCGTCGGCGACGAACAGCAGCAGGTCGCCGGGCTTGCCCTCCAGCGCGCGAACGAGCGAGGCGACCGCCGCGTCGCCGAGGAACTTGGCGATCGGCGATTCGACGCCGGACGCCGTGACCTTGAGCCACGCGAGCCCCTTCGCGCCCAGCGCCTTCGCCTCGGCCGTCGCATCGTCCAACTCCTTGCGCGACCACCCCGCCTGACCCGCCGCGTTGAGGCCCTTCACCGCGCCGCCGCCGTCCAGCGCCTGGCGGAAGACCTTGAACGCGGTGTCGGCGACCAGCGCGGAGACGTCGCGCAGCTCCATCCCGAAGCGGGTATCCGGCTTGTCGACCCCGTACCGGGCCATCGCCTCGGCGTAGGACAGCCGCGGAAACGGCCGCGGCAGCTCGACGCCCTTGAGCTCTCTGAACAGCGAGGCCGTCATCTCCTCCATGAGCGTGAGGATGTCCTCGCGCTCGACGAACGACATCTCGAGATCGATCTGGGTGAACTCCGGCTGGCGGTCGGCGCGAAGGTCCTCGTCGCGGAAGCACCGGACGATCTGGTAGTAGCGGTCGAACCCCGCAACCATCAACAACTGCTTGAAGAGTTGCGGCGACTGCGGCAGCGCGAAGAAGTGCCCGGGGTTCACGCGGCTCGGAACCAGGTAATCCCGCGCGCCTTCGGGCGTGCTCTTGGTCAGGACCGGCGTCTCGACGTCCAGAAAGCCGTGCGCGTTGAGGAAGGTCCGCACCGCGGTGGTGAGGCGGTGCCGCAGCACGAAGTGAGCTTGAATTTCGGGGCGCCGCAGGTCGAGGTAGCGGTACCTGAGCCGCAGCGATTCCCCCACCTCCCCCGGCGCGTCGATCGGGAACGGCGGCGTCTCGGACGGGTTGAGCACGAGGAGCCGCCGCACGGCCACCTCGACCTCGCCGGTCGCGAGGCTCGCGTTCTCGGTCCCCGGAGGCCGCGCGGCCACCCGGCCGTGCACCTCGATCACGAATTCGCTGCGGATGTCGTGGGCGCCGGCCGTCCCGCCCTCCGTGTCCGGACCGACCACGACCTGCACCCAGCCGGTCCGGTCGCGCAGATCGACGAAAACCAGGCCGCCGTGGTCCCGCCGCCGGTGCACCCAACCCGCGAGCGTGACGTCGGCGCCGACGTGTTCGGGACGGAGCACGCCGCAGTAATGGGTTCGCGTCACCGCCTCACCGCCTTCTCGCGGACGCGACGCCCGGGGACGGGCGCCGCCGTGCGGGCGCGGGGACGCCGTGCGGGCGCCGCCCCCGGCGCGGGCGGCGCCGTCGATTGGCCCTGCGCCGCCGCCTTGAGCCGTTGAACCTCCGCGGTGCTCAACAACCGCGACGTCCCGAGGGGCAGTTCCCCGAGCGCGAGTCCCGCATACTGCGTGCGCATCAGCTTCGAAACCGGGTGCCCGAGCCGTTCCAGCATCAGGCGCACCTGGCGCTTTTTGCCCTCGTGGAGCGTCACCTCGACCCACGAGTTCTGCCCGCTCTCGCGGAGACGACGCACCCGGCACGGCGCGGTTCGGCCCGTTTCCAGGACCATCCCGCCGGCTTCGAGTTTGGCGATCTCCTCGTCGGTGAGCTTGCCCGTGACCTTGGCCGCGTAGACCTTGGGCACTCGTCGGCTGGGGTGCATCAACTCGCGGGCCAGCGCCCCGTCGTTGGTGAACAGCAGCAACCCCTCGGTGTCGAAGTCCAATCGGCCGACCGGAAACACCCGCCCGCGAATCCCGCGCAGGAGATCCACCACGGTGGGACGCCCCTGGGGATCCTTCATCGTGGTGACGTATCCGGCGGGTTTGTTCAACATGACGTAGACCGGAGGCGTCGTGAACAGCAGGAGCTTGCCGCGGACCTTGACGTGGTCCGACGCCGGGTCGGCCTTGCTGCCCAGCTCGCGCACCACGCGGCCGTTGACGGTGACCTCGCCGTCGAGGATCAGTTGCTCGGCCGCCCGGCGGGACGCGATCCCGGCGCGCGCGATCAGCTTTTGGAGGCGTTCTGGAGGCATGGTTCCGAGGGCCGGATTTTGGCACACGCCAGGGGGCTTGTCAACGCGGTGGACGAGGAAGCGCGGAACCCTGAGGCAGCGTGAGACGTGGCAGGGACCGCCGATTCGACCGCGCGGACGCCGCTTTTTCTACCGCCCCGACGGCGCGATCACCGTGTTGGTGTCGCTGCCCACGCGCAGGGTGTTGCCGATCACGGTGGACACCAGGTCGGTGGGTTGGGTGATCCGGAGCTGGCCGGTGGCATCGGTGAAGCCCGCGATGAGCGCCTGGCGATCCGCTTTGAGCACCAGCTCGTAGCGATCCACGGTGCCGTTGCCGTCGCCGTCCACCCCCACGACTCGGGCCGGGAGCGTGGCGGGCTCGGCCGGAATGGTGAAGAGCAGGGGTTGCCCGCTGGCGTCCACGGACTGGTTCTCCAGCACAAACGTGGCGGTGACGGTCACCCCGTCTTCAGCCGTCAACCATTCAAACGCCGACAACACGGGCGAGGCCAGCACGATCGTGAGCGACCGCGCCCCGCCCGCGCTCGTGAGGTTGATGGTCTCGGGGTGCAGATCCACCGCGGGCGCGGGGTTGACGTAGACCGCGGCCGTATCGACTTGGCTGGCCTCCAGGCCGTCGTGCACCACAAGGCTTAACACGTAGGTGCCGTCGGCGTCAGGCACGAACCAGGGCGCCGCCGTGGTGGCGTTGATTAACGACGCGTCGGTGAGCTGGCTGCCCGCGGGGACGGACGCGAACGACCACGCGAACGTCATGGGATCGCCGTCCGGATCCGAGCTAGCCGTCCCATCCATCGTCACGGATTGCCCCACGAAGCCGAGCCGGTCTGGCCCGGCGTTGGCCACCGGCGCCTCGTTGGGCAAGGGGGTGATGGTGAGCCCTCCGCTCGCCAAGGCCTGGGTGACGCCCGCGGTGGTGCCGCGGAGCACGACCAGGTAGGGCTTGGGCGCGAGGCCCGTGCTGTCGAAGGCAATCGCCTGGGTGAAGATTTCGCGGCCGTTGAGCGCGGTCTGGCCCGTGATGGTGCGCACCGGGACTTCGGTGTCGGGATCCACCACCAGGACCTCGACCGCGATCAGCGGGAGGTCGATGGTATTGCCGATGTTCTGAATGGTGTAGCTGAGCGTCGTGGACTCGCGTTCCACGATGGTCGCCGGGGCGATGGTCAGCTCGCCCGCCAGCGCCGCAGCCTGGTCCGCGCTCGACAGGATCTCGAACGCGGTCTGGCCACTGGCAACCAGGCCTCCTGCCCCCTGCACCGTCACCGACGCGGTATAGAGTCCGGCGGGCTCCGTACCCGTGTTCCAGAAGCGCTTGATCTCGATGCGGGCGCCGGGCAAGAGATCCAACAGCGATCGCGTGTCCGTGAACAGGACCGCGCCGGCAGGATTAGTCACGGTGACCATGGCGGTCAGGCTGGTCAGCACCTGGTTAGGGCTCTGGCTCGTGACCGTGGCGGTCAGGGTCACGGTCTCGTGCGAGGAGTAGGCTTGCTTGTCGGCGACCAGTCTGGCCTCGGCGGCCACGACCGGCCGGATCGTGAACGCGGCCACCGCTTCGGCTTGGGGCGTGCCGGCCTCGCGCACGCGGACGCGGGCCCGGTAGTCGCCGGCAAACGTGACGCCGGTATTGAAGAGCAGACCCGTGATCGAGCGCGTCTCGCCATCGGCCAGCGTCAGGCCGACCAGGTTCGCCACGGTGGCGACGAACGCGCCCGCCGCATCTTCGATGAGGACGTCGAGATCCACGGTGCGGACCGGGCCCGAGTTGTACAGGGTCACGGCGATGGGCACGGGTTCGTTCGCCGTGTAGGAGGCTTGGCTCGTACTGACCACCGCGGACAATCCGCTGGGCACGATGGTGACGACGGCGGTGCCCCGGTTGTTGGTCTCATCGATTTCTGGAATGCCAGAGGCCGGATCCGCCAGCACGACCACGCTATGGCTCCCCGCCCGGCCCAGTGTGTCCACCGTCCACGCGACGCTCGCGGTCTGGCCGTGGGCCACGATGGTGGCAATGGTCTGGATGCCGAGGCTCACCCCGCCCGCGGCCGGATCGCCCAGGTACAGGGCCACCGTGGCGCCGCCCACGTCCGCGCCACGGTTGATGACCAGGGCGGTGACGGTCAGGGATTGCCCTTCGGGGATCGTGGTAGACGACACGGTCACCTGCGTGATCGCCAGGTCCGGCTGACTCGGCACAGGCAACTCGACGACCGTCAGCGCGGTGTTATTGGCGGTGGTCGCTTCGCTGACCGCGCCCTCGGGGTCCACCTGCGCGTACAGGTAGTTCGTCCCCGTGGCACCTAAACTCTCCCACACGACCTCCACCGCGGCGCTCGCGCCGGCCGCCAACGCCGGCAACGTGGCGCGGCCCAGCTCGACCCCGCCCTGGCTGGGGTCGCCCAGGGTCAGGCGCACCGCGGCGCTGGCCGCCTCGGCCCCGCCGGCGTTGTGCACGGTCACGCGCACCGGAATCAGCCGGCCCTCGGTCAACGGCCCGGTCACCTGCACGTCGTTGTTGGCCACGGCCAGGTCAGCCAGAATGGGCACGATGGTCGTGGTCAGGCTCGCGCGGTTGTCGGTACGGTCGCAATCGACATGCGTGGCGTCCGGATCCACGACCGCGACGAGTGTGCGGCTGCCCGCGCTCGCGCCGGTCCACGTCAAGACCAAGTCCTGGTAGTCGCCCGGTGCGAGGGCCCGCGTCGTCTGCGACGTGCCGATCAGCACGCCCCCGGCTGCCGGGTCGCCGTCATACCACGCCACCGGCGCGCCCGACGCCGCGGAGACCGCGCCGCCGTTGCCCACCCGCACGGTCAGCGTCGTACCCGCACCGGTTTGGACCGCGCGCAGGGAGGAGGCGGTCAGGTTCGCCGCCAGGTACGGATTGGTTGTCTCGCCTACCGGCGCCTGGACCCGATAGCTGTTCTGCAGAAGCCAGCTCGGCGCTTCGTAGGGCGGGATCGTGCCGTCGTCGTTGATGTTGGTGATATGGTAGGCTGGCTGGTTCCAAATCCGGCGGGCATTGACCCAGGGGGTGGTCGCGGAGCCGTAGACCCGGAGGCCGTCGCCGATCCCGCTTCCGCTCCAGGCATAGCCAAAGGCCACGGCTTCGGCGTGGTGGTCGCCATCGACGTCGGCGATCAGGACGTTCTGATAGCTGTTGAGGGCCGCGCCGAACCGCTCCTGGTAGAGGAGGGTGGCGGTCTGGCCGTCAAAGACCCGGAAGTAGCCGTTGTTGTTGAACAAGACTTCGGGACGTCCATCTCCATTGAGATCGAAGACCGCGGGGGCCGCGTAGAACCCGTCTCCCACCCCTTGGTTGTACGGAATCAAAAAGCTGGTTTTGACGCGTCCGTCCCCATCCAGCACAAAATACCGATCGAGGCCGCTGACGCCGATGTCGGCGTGCCCATCCCCATCGAAGTCGGCCACCACCGGTGGCCCGCCCAGTCCACCGGTTTGGGCCGTGGGTTCGAGCCCTCGCAACGAGACTGGTCCCCACGTCAGGCTGCCGTCGTGTTCCATGAGATAGACTTTACCGCCCGGGGGCTGACCGGGGACGAATGTGTACGTGACGAGCACCACTTCGGGCGCGGGATCGTCATCGAAGTTGCCCACCGCGTTGATGCCGTCGGGCACGCTGCCGTTTCGCCACAGAATGGTACAGTCGCCGCGATACGCGGTGTTGCCGGCCACGATCTCTTGGCGCCCATCCCCGTCCAGGTCGGCCACGAGGGGCGCATACCAAGCACCAAACAAGCCCAATCCTGCGCCGGCCGAGGTTCCGTAGATATAGTCCCCGAGGCATCGGATCGAGCCGTCGGCGTTGACGATGGTCGCTCCCATGACGATCTCGGGTCGCCCGTCCGCATCAAGATCCGCCAGGAGCGGCGCCCCGTGGGTATTCATGGTCGTTGAACGCGGGTAGTTCGCCTGATTCCACGCGGCCACCGCGTTCGCGTTGTCCCATTTGAGTGTGCCGTCATGCTCAAACACCAGCAAGGCTTGGCCCCCGGCGCCTCCGCGGGGCATGACCAACTCCGGTCGCCCATCCCCATCCAGATCACCGGCCGCCAATGAAGTAACGTAAGTCGGCGCATGAACGGGGTCGCGGACGCCAAAGAGCTGGGCCCCGGTGTCTCCGCGCAGCGCCCACACCATGCCTCGTACCTGAGGGTCCACGCTCGCGATGAAGGCCAGGTCGGGGACGTCGTCGCCATCGATCCGTCCATCGCCGTTGTCGTCGGTCAGGCTCGTGACCGCCGGCGGCATGGTGATGGCGCTCGCGTTGTACGTCGCCCCCTGCGACCATCGCCATTCCACCACCGGCTGGATCGGCTGCGCGGGGCGGACTTCGCAGTCGGCGCCCGAGCGCAGGGAGTTGTTGGTCTCGTCGATCTCGGCCAGCGCGTCGTTCGCGTCCACCAAGACGTGCAGGGGCGCGTGGAGGAACCGGACGGTCCCGGCGAGCGGGATGGTGAGCAGATTCGCCCCTTCGGGCCAGAGCGCGGTGGTATTGTCCGCGCTCCCCAGCGCGGTATCCACGCCCGCGGTGTACCGGCCGTCGAAGTCGGTGTCATCGAAGACCAGCACGGTGAACGGCGTCGTGATCTTCGCGTCGCCCCGGTTCTGGACCGTCACCTGCACCGTGCCGCCGATCTGGAGGGTCTGGGAATCGGTCGTCGCACCCGTGACCTCGAGCTTGATGGGAACCAGGTCCGGCCCCAGGATCTCGCCGGGGGCTTTGATCCGCAGCGACCGCATGGCCTGGTTGTTGGTCTCGTCCAGTTCGGTCACCTGGCCGTCGACGTCGGCGACCGCATAGAAGCGGTAGGTGCGGCCTTCGCCGGTGAACGTGTGGGTGAACGTGCCGGCGGCATCCCCCAGCAGGGTGGAAACCGGATACATCTGGAGCAATACCCCGCCCGCGGCGGGGTCGCCGTCATACAGCGCCACAGCGAACGGCCCGGTCTCGCGGATGCCCAGGTTGTGCACGGTGAGCGTCAGCACGACCGCATCGCCGATCACCGGCCGCGGCGGGGTAACCGTCAGATCAGTCGCGGACACGGCAAGATCCACCAGGTCCGGCATAACGCGCAGGACCGCGCGGTTGTTGGTCTCCTTGATCTCCACGAGCTGGTTGGTGCGGTCCAGCACGACGTAGAGGTCGTGGATCCCAGCGGTCGCGGTCCAGTTGGCGGTGAGGGTCTGCTCTTCCCCTGGCGCCAGGGTGCGCGTGGCGCTCCCGAGCAGCGTGCCGCCCGATTCCGGCGCGCCGTCGAACAGCTCGACCGTGATCGTGTTCGCGGGCTCCGTGCCCTCGTTGCGGAAGCGCGCGGTGACCTGCACGGGCTCGCCGCTCTGCGGCCGGGCCGGGGTCAACGTCACATCCATCGGGGTGACGGCTAGGTCCGCCGCCATCGGCGTGGCCCCGACCTGCACGGTGACCGAGGCTTGGTTGTTGGTCTCGGACTGCTCCGTGATCTGATTCGTGGAATCGGCGATGACATAGAGCGTGTGTGCCACGGCCGAGGTCAACATCACCCCCACCGTGCTGGTGCGGCTCCCCGCCCCGCTCACACCGGAGAGGTCCTGGGTGGTCAACAACAGCCCACCCGCGCTTGGATCACCGTCGTACACCGCCACGGTCAACGGCCCGGTGCTCGCTTCGCCCAGGTTGCGCACGGTGTACTCCAGGGCAAAGGCCACGCCGGACTCGGGGGTAAAGGTGGAGGGCACCAGATCCGCGGTGAAGACGGCAAGATCAGCCGGAGTCGCCACCCAGAGGCGGCTCGAAGCAAGGTTGTCGATCTCCGAGGTCTCGGCAATGGCATTCGCGGGATCGACTTGGACAAAGATGGTGCGGCCGCCGGTGCCGGTGAAAGAATGAGTGATCGAGACCGGGGCTGAGGTGCCTGAGGGAATCGACGCGATGACCTGGTCAGTCCCGATCTGCACGCCACCTGCGTTGGGGTCACCCAGAAAGAAACGCACCACTACGTTGGTGGCGTCTTGCAGGCCGGCGTTGCGGATCGTGGCCTGCAGCGTGGCGACCTCGCCCTCTTGTGGGTTAAGGGGCGTGGCGGTGACTGCCGGAATCAATACGGACAGATTCGGCCTGACTTCAGCCAAGGCACGGATGGCCAAGGCCGTCGAGTAGGCATCATCCACCCAACTGCCATTGGCCAATTGGGTCGAGAGCAAATAGTTCATCGCGGCAATGGGCTTGGCGGCCTCGATTGGATAGCGCAGCATCGCGTGAAGAGCCAACGCGGTCTCGAACGCGGTCCCCGAGGGAGATCCGAAACTGCCATCCACATTCTGGCGGCTGAGGAGAAAATTCGTGGCGGCCTGGGTGGTGGCCATCAGTTGAAAGGTCTGCTGAAATCCATGAAGCACGAGCAACGCTTGGGCCGTGTAAAACCCCTCGCTCGGCATCCCACGTGCCGCCCCCCACCCGCCATCGGCGTTCTGAGCATCCAACAAATAACCCAGCGCCCGGGCAACTGTGTTAGGATCGGCCGCCCCGGCGGTTGTCAGTGCCCGAAGCGCCACAAGGGTATCCACTACCTCGTCGGGGAAGGTCTTTTCCAGATCGACACCCCACCCACCTTCGACTTGCTGGGCACCTTTCAGAGTCGCAACGAGACCCGTGACGTCCGAACCAGCCACCGCGAAAACATCAAGCTGATAAGATAGTGTGTCAACGCTATCCGTCGGTTGCGCTCCCAAGAACGCTTGGCCGGACGCGATCGCCGCACTCGTCGGCCGCACGGCCTGCAGTGTCCGGGTGGCTACACCGGTGGTGGGAATGGCGGAATTCAGAGAGGTCGTCATCGTGGCAGGCCAGCTTCCGTCAATGCTCTGCGCAGACTCCAGGTAGCTCACGCCAACCGTGATAGAGGCCTCCTGTGCCGAGGCAACACCCACCTGCCATCCGAAAACGGCGACAAGCATTGCCAACGCGCGACCAGTGCCTTTCACGGTTACGCTGCCAAACACCTTCTTCACCGCCCTCGGCACCCTAGGGTCATCGCCTGGGCTTCTACTCCGATCATCCTTAGGTCTCCACAACGGACACTGGCTACGACGTTCTGACTGCTTCAAGACAATTGCTTTTCTGCTTTTCCCTTTTCTGCTTTTTTCTGCTTCGTCGAGGACCACCGAAGCCGCCATCCTACTCTAGCTTTCACTCGCCGTCGTTTTCGGGGGAGACGTCACCCTCTCTCTCAATTTCGGCGCTCGTGCAACCAACTCTTGCACTATCACTTCGTTTAGCCCTGGATTGCCCCTCATCCTAAATCTCACTTCGCCTACTCTGGTCTTCAGCCTAATCGTTCGACTTGCCGAGTTCGGTTTCGTAATCTCCTCTACATCCTCCCAAGGCACGGTCAGAGTCGTAATCAGTGGAGCTACGAATCCCCTCCCAAAAGGTTTAACGTTTTCGTACGTAAGACCATCAGGACCAACCTTTAGCGAGGTCCGTAGGACCAGTGCACCCAGATTCAGAAGTAGAATGATACTGATGAATAACAAAGCAGTTGTAAAAATCTGATAAGACCGATCGTCTACAAGCGTTGGAAATGAGACAATATCGCTCAGGACTAGACCCACTAGCAGGATGATGCAGGGAGAGATTATCAACCAGCCAGCAAGGCCTGTATATTCTTTATATACTCTCGTGGTTTCGTTAAAAGCTTTAGACATAGTAGCCTTCTGGCCGGCGCCTTCGGAAATCCATCGCAACGGAAAATAGATAGTCGAGTATGATCGCTCTGATAATTATCACTGATAGGATAGCGATCACTCCAAGTGCAAGAGGACCCAAAGTTGCGATAGGAATAGCCAGGGATCCGATTCCAAATGCTTGAAGGAGGAATGGGATTTGAAGTCCCCCAATTCCACCTGCGAGTAGCCCTAAAAACGTCTTCATCGCATCGAATCCGCTGTCACCCGTGGCCGCAAATTTTAGGCCAGCAACCGCAATTGTCCCATAAAGACTAAAGAGTAATGGACCCAAGATCCCACCGCTAAGAAGCCCTAAAGTGAATGCAGCAAAGAAGAATGTTCCCCACACTAACCCGATGAGTACATTCATTGCCACATCAGCGAGTGAACCGTTGCTTCCGTTTATAATGTAGGCGCCGGCCCCGGTTTCCGGATTCAATACCATGTACCCTAGAATGGTCCGCCCTTTGAACAGAACAGGTGTCTTGGAAACGGTCACAACTTTTCCGGAATTAATCGCGTTCCGGATGTCGCTCAACGACGAGCCAGGAATCGCCAACTGTGGGAGTACATCCGCGGCATTAAGTGGTGTGATCGTGTAGATTGGGATACCCTGGTCGTTGGCCATTCCAAGCGCCTTAACTGCCGATACGGCTTCGACCGGCACTGAAGAGGTTGAAAGCAATTGCTCAGGCACCGAATGTTCCACGGCCGATGAAATGGGACCGGAGGCGAGCCCAAATTGCCAGACCTTGCTCGGATCGCCATCCTTTGCCTTAACGGTATAGAAGATACGTGGCACATCCAACGTCATTCCAGCTGGCCCCACCGATTTGGGCACGCCAAACACATAAGTTGTCCTGAGGCTTAAGAAAAACGCGCCCTCAGATGGCAATCGTACGTGAGCAATTTCCATGGTCTGGGCTATCAGTCGATCCAAGGCATCAAGCTCATAAAAGTACGTCATGATGACGCTGTTGAGTAGATCGCCGATAAGCTCGTCCTTCGTAATATCAGCGACGTTGTTCGAATCAAGCTTGGCCTTGAGCGCCTGCAGCCGTGCCTGCTGCTTGGTCAGTGGCTCGGTTGACACTCCAGCCGCATTAAAAAACAGCGCGACATACTCGCCAGCCGTCACGATGTGGGTGACTGGAGCGCTCCCGTAGCCGGAGGGATCGTCAAATCGTAGGGCGAGGCTTTGGATCTCGCCCATGCGCACCGCCTCTCCGGTGGCGACGACCTGATCATTGACCCGCAACTCCGGTTTCAGATTGATCAAATAGGCGGGAAATGCGGCTGGGAGTTCCTCTGGTTGAATTGGGCTTCCGTCCGGATGCGGTTGAGGAAAGAGGCCGGCAATCACATCTTGATCTCCCTGTGTGGCCGGCACGTAGCTGAGCGTCACGCGCTGACCGGCAAGAGACGCAAGAGCCGCTTGATACGTCAGGCTGGCCTCTCCCGATAAAGGACCACCCGGAATCTCGATTGTCACTTGGTGACGCATCGCTGAAGGTAGTACCCCAGCGGCTGCCCCCCTGAGAACGATGCGATACGGGAGGGTGCCGGCCAGCCGGGGGAGAGCCTGTGCCAGCAGCTGTTTGGCACCTATCACTTCGCCAACCGTGGCGCTGGGCATCGTGTTAGTGACATAGGTGGTCAGTTGGTCTCGCAGAGTTCGAAGCGTGGTTTCTGCGGAGGCTGCGTCGAGATTCGTCGCGTAGGATTCTGTCTCGCTGACGGTGGCCGTCGCCGTGAGTTGGTCAACGAAGGCCTGGGCATCAAGTGTGAACACGTTCGATAAATCTAAGCCCGGCGTATAGGTGTACTGCTTGAAGCTCGCGTCCACCGGAATCCACGTGTCGCCCTGCTGGTGCTTTGCCCCGCGAGAAGGGATGAAATCCACATACGCTTCTACCCAGGCGTGTTCAAGACGGGCGGAGACGACCCGATTACCAGAAATCACCGGTACAACCGGCGTCCCTCCACTAGCAATGAAATTCAGCGCCGCCCGTTCGTCCGTAAATCCTCCCACCCAGTTCATCACCTGCTCAATCGGCACCTCAATCGTGCCCATCACATATCGGGCTGCTGTCCCAGAAGTCCTGAGCAGCGCAATCAGCAGGGAGGCAGTGTCCATATCGTTGCACTGTTTCGTCAGCAGGCACATGTGAGCGCCCTGGATGCTGCCGTAGGTGGGCACGAAGTCGATGTTGTTGCGCACCCAGTTGTAGATCTTGACCGGGTTGTGCTCCAATTCCGCGGCTAACGCTTGGATTTCCGGCGTGAACTGCACTTCGATCGTCTCGGCCAAGTCTTCTGGCGTGGGCAGGTCTGTGGTGGCCTGCGCCAGCATCAGATTGGCCGGGTCGCCGTTGTACGCCAGCCGGATTTGGGGTTGAAACTCGGCGAATTCCTCTTTCTTGAGCCGCGGCTTACGTTCCTGGGGCTTGGGCGTGCGGTGCGGCAGGTTGTTGGGGTCTAACGGTTGATGCGGCGGGTCTTTGACGTTGGATGTGAGAAAGTCGTCAAAGGCCGTGAGCTTCGATTCCAAGTCGCGCTCCGCGGCTTGGGCCGCGGTCTCGTTCCCACGTTCTGTGGCGGAGATGTAAGCGCGCTGGGCTTGGTCGACCTGGGCAAGATACTCCTTGAGCTGACTGAAGTGCTTCTCGTACTCAGCGACCGCCTGCTCGTGACGGTCCAGGATTTCCTGCGGCAGTCCCTTCTCTTCCAAGAACGCTTCGGTCTGCGCAAACTCCTTGCGAATCTCGCGGTCGGCTGAGAGTAGGCTGCCGCGCTTGCTGAACGCCTCCTCCCACAACTGCGCCCGCCTCCGCTCCGGCGTGGCCGCTTGGGCCAGGGCCTGCACTCGCACTTGCAGCGCGGCAAGGCCCTGGGCCAGTTCCGTACTCGCGGCGAGGAACGCCTGGTGTTCTTGTGCATCGAACCCGCGCTGCTGCTCGGCGCGCCGGGAGATCGCGGTCAGGGCTGAGTCGAGTGTTTTTGAGAGGCCGGTGACGGCGTCCTTGGCCTGCTTCTGGTTCTGGGTGAGGCCGGCGGGAAGGACCATGCCACGGAGTAGGCCCTCAATCCCTGCGGCGTTCAGCCGAACCTGGCCGACCGCGGTGTTGACCTGTTCGTGCTGGGCCTTGAGGGCCGTGATGGTTTCGCCAGCCGGCGCGCCCTGCTCGACAGCCCGCGCCAGGCGATCGACGGCCTGCCGAGTCGCTTCCAACTCGCGGTGACTCTGCGCAACGGCGTGATCGAGGCTCTTGAGCAATCCAGCAAGCTGCGCCTGGTACGCATCCCCGTCCCGCGCCCTCCGGACCCGCTCCTTGATCACTCTCAGGTTGTCTTCAAAGGCCTCGGGAGCCGTGAGGACTTTTTTCTGGGAGACTGGGGCGCCCCGCACTCGCGAGGTCGGCAAGTCCTGCGCCGCGAGGGCGAAGTTCCACGGCTCGATGGAAAACCAGGTAAAGAGGACGAGGATAACGGCCGCGATCGGCCGCAGGCGACGGAGCAACAACGGGTGCATGAGGATGCCCCAGCAAATTGCCGCCGACTGTATATTCCTGTGCGGGAAAAGTCAATCAGAAAAAAAACGCACACGCACGACCCCGGAGCGCGCGCGGCCAGAGGATCAGCCGTGCTTGTACTCCTCGTGCCAGGCCATCTGGATGGCTTCGAGAATCCCTTCGCTCGATTTCGCGGGGTCGTCGGCGAAATCGGGAAGCGCCACCACCCACTTGTGCAGATCGGTGAACCGCACGGTCAGCGGATCGATGCCGTGGAACCGGTCGGCGAGCTGGATTGCGATCTCTTCGGCGTCCTGCCACGTCAATTTCACCTTGTCACTCCCCTCCTCGCTTGCGTAGCGCCCCGCAGGCCCGCATTGCCGGGCCGAGGAGCGAGACGTCCTTGTGCCTCTCCTCACCCCTGCGGGATCACGACGATCACCGGCCCCGATATCTTCGCCTGGCACGCCAGCCGCGACGCCAGCGTGAGCCCTTCGGCGTCGTCGAGCTGATC
>Ga0214473_10004122_pt1 | contig 17497 bp, 13 predicted proteins | sample RVTome_7_FD_203509 | JGI IMG/M metagenome (GOLD analysis project Ga0214473, IMG submission 203509) | Soil microbial communities from uranium-contaminated site in the Upper Colorado River Basin, Wyoming, United States - RVT98D197 | ecosystem: Environmental > Terrestrial > Soil > Contaminated >... | reverse complement strand
CTCGCCGATTCCATCGACCAGATCGACATCTACACGAACACCCTCGAAGGCGTTCGCACTCGCTTGCTGGTGGAGGCTACACCTTGGCTGACGGCTTGAGCGCTCCCGGCGCGGCTGCTGCCACAGCCGCTTCCCTCGACGACTACGCTGCCGTCGTCGGGGCTTCGGAGATGGAGGAGATTCGCGCCCTGGCCCAGCGCTTGGCGGGCAGGTCCGTCAAGATGGTCAATTCCACGTCCGTCGGCGGCGGCGTCGCGGAGATTCTCAACCGCCTTGTGCCCTTGCTCAACGAGGCCGGCTTGCCGTGCGCCTGGGACGTCATCACCGGCGGTGACGATTTCTTCGAAGTCACCAAGGCTTTTCACAACGCCCTGCATGGCGCTCCCTACGACGCCCCGCCCCAGGCCTTCGAAACTTTTCTGGCCTACAACGAAAAAAATCTCCGCGCACATTCCTTCGACTCCGAGTTCGTTGTCATCCACGATCCCCAGCCCATCGGCCTCATCAAGGCCCGCGATTCCCGCCCTGCTCATTGGGTATGGCGCTGCCACATTGATGTCTCCAACCCCAATCGCGCCGTCTGGGATTTCCTCATGCAGTTCATGCCTCAGTACGACGCCATGATTATTTCCTCTCCCAGTTTCACCCGACCGCTGCCCGTTCCTCAGTACCTGTTCTTCCCGTCAATCGATCCTCTCTCGCAAAAAAATCAGGAGCTTGATCCGGCTTTCGTGGGGAAAACGCTGGAGCGCTTTTCCATTGACCCCAAGCGCCCCATCCTCACGCAAATTTCCCGCTTCGACCGCCTGAAGGATCCCGTCGGCGTCATCAAGGCCTACAAGCTCGCGCGCAAGTACAAAGATTGTCAGTTGGTCCTGGCCGGCGGCGGCGCCGCGGATGATCCCGAAGGCGGCCAGGTGCTGGCCGAAGCCCGCACGGCTGCGGGAAATGACCCCGACATTCACATCCTCGAGCTTCCTCCGTGGAGCGCGCTGGAAATCAACGCCCTCCAGCAGGCCTCCACCATCATCATTCAGAAGTCCCTGCGCGAAGGCTTCGGCCTTACCGTCACCGAAGCGCTGTGGAAGCGCAAGCCGGTCATCGCTGGCGCCGTCGGCGGCATTCCCCTGCAAATCATCCACAAGCTGACCGGGGTTTTGGCCCATTCCGTCGAGGGCACCGCTTATCAAATCCGCTTCTTGCTCTCCAATCCGGCCATCGCCAAGCGCCTCGGCGAAAGCGGCCATGAGCACGTCCGCGAAAATTTCCTCATCACCAGCAACCTGAAGCGCTATTTGCTGCTCTTCCTCACTCTCAGTGGCGCTTGACCCTCACGTGGCCTCCGTAAAAGTAAAATGGCTCCAGCGCTCGCCGGAGCCATTCTATTTCCCCTGATACCTGATTCCTGACACCTGAAGCCTGACGACTAACCCCTTTTCCCGATCTTATACTGCCCAATCTTCCGGCTGAGCGTGTTGCGGTGGATGCCCAGCAGCTTCGCCGCGCGCGACTGGTTTCCGTTGGCGCGGTCCAGCATGCGCTTGATGAATTTCTTCTCGAATTCCGTGACCGCTTCGTCAAACAGAATTCCGCGCTCCACCATTTGTCCGACCAGGTTTTCCAGTTGGTCTCTCATCGCCGCACGCTCCGCAATGTTTCGCCGCTACCCAATCTTTCTTTTCCGCGTTCGTTCTGGTTTTTCCCTCAATCGCTCAGTTTTTCCACGGGTGTTCTTCCTCAATCACTCAATCCCCGTTGCAACCCTTCAACACAGCTCAGAACAGCTCCCGCCCCGTCAATCGCCTATACGCCTCGCGGTATTTCCCGCTCGTCCCCGCCACCACCTCCGCCGGCAGTTCCGGCCCAGGCGGCGTTTTCCCCCAGCCGATGCGCTCCAAATAATCCCGCACGTACTGCTTGTCAAACGACGGCTGCCCGCGCCCGGGCGCGTACCCATCTGCCGGCCAGAAGCGCGACGAATCCGGCGTCAGCGCCTCATCGATCCAAATCAATTCTCCGCCACATGTCCCGGGCGCGGACGAGGGCACGAGCCCAAACTCAAATTTTGTGTCCGCAATCAGAATTCCCCGCGCTGCCGCCAATTCCGTGGCTCGCCGGTAAATCTCCAGGCTGATGTCCCGGACCTTTTCTGCCACGGCCCGCCCCACACGCGCCGCGGCCTCCTCAAACGAAATGTTCTCGTCGTGCCCGCTCTGCGCTTTTGTGGACGGCGTAAAAATCGGCGCCGGCAATTTCTCCGATTCGCGCAGTCCCGCGGGCAGCGGTATCCCGCACACCGCGCCCGTGGCCTTGTAGTCCTTCCACCCCGAGCCGGATAAATATCCGCGCACCACGCATTCAATCGGCAGCGGCTCGGTCTTGCGCACCAGCATCGTGCGCCCGCGCAGTTGCTCCTCGTACGGCTCCAGCTCGCCTCGGAAATCCGTCGTGCTCAGCACGTGGTGCGCCACCACTTCGCGCAGCGTCTCAAACCAGAACACCGAAAGCTGCGTCAGCACCTTGCCCTTGTCCGGAATCGGTGTGGGCAGCACCACGTCGAACGCCGACAGTCGGTCCGACGCCACAATCAGCAGCCGGTCGCCCAGGTCATAAATGTCCCGCACCTTCCCACGCCCGCGCAGTTTTACTCCCGGGAGATTCGTTTCCCAGACAACAGTGCTCACGGTGGGAGTCATACCGGGTTTCACATCCTCTGGAAGGCGCGCCCATTCTAGCGCAGGCAATATTGAAGTCAATTACGAAGAAAAATTGAAAGTGGAAATCTCTCGTACACTGAAGATGCTTACGTTGTCATCCTGCTTGCCCCGAGCGGAGCGAGGGGAGAGAAGCGAAGGATCTCTCTTCAATCACAATTCACAAATCGCAAATCACCAATCTCCAATCACGCCGCCGTCGCCACTATTTAACTCGCATTAGTGGTATGATTTGCAAAGGAAGAATGAATTGCGCCGTCCTTTCTTGCTTACGACGCTGCTGCTCGCTTGCTTGGCCCCGCAGGAAAAGCAAATCCCAACTGCGAAACCAGTGCCGGAGCCCTATGACAATGAGGAAGCATACAAAGTGTACGCCGAAGTGCTGCCCAAGGAATGGGTCTGGACGGTCGCGAAAGCATCCGGTTTGGTGATTCAGCAGGAAACCACGCGCTTCCCAAACGAGCCCCCTGATCGCACCTGCATTAAATTGAATGAGGCGTCGAAGAGCGACTGGCAGGAAGTCATCGAGAACTATCTGCTGAACAACCAGGCTCCGCGATTGCTGCTGCCCAAAATTCCCATCGAGAAGCCGTACGAACTTGTGCCCCGCTCTCGAATCCCCTTCCCTTACGGTTCCGGAAATCAACAGGACGAATACTGGATAGGAATCACCAAACGCGTCGGCAACTACGGGGGAATCCTCAGTTTCTCCGCGGTAGGCTTCAATCGGACGAGGGACAAAGCCTTGGTCTATATGGGCCACCATTGCGGCGGTCTTTGCGGCGGCGGAACTCACTACTTTCTTGAAAAAGTTGACGGCAAATGGAAACCCGGCAAAGTAAGTGCGATGGTCTGCTTCTGGGCTTCGTAGCCGTCACGCCGCAGTTGCCGTTCTTTCCTTCGGCGCCGCTCCTTCGCCTTCCCACTTCACGCTCACCAGCTTCGACACGCCCGGCTCCTGCATGGTCACTCCATAAAGTATTTCCGCCATTTCCATGGTGCGCTTGTTATGCGTCACGACCAGGAACTGCGTTTGCGCGCTCAATTCGCCGATGAGTTTCGTGAACCGCCCCACGTTGGTCTCGTCCAGCGGTGCGTCCACTTCGTCCAGAATGCAGAACGGGCTCGGCTGGTAGCGGAAAATCGCAATCAGCAGCGCCAGCGCGGTCATCGCCTTTTCGCCGCCCGAGAGCAGCAGCACATTTTGCAGACGCTTACCCGGCGGCTGCGCTACCACGTCGATGCCCATGTCCCCGCTCGAATCCGGTTCCGTCAGCCGCATTTCGCCCGTGCCGCCGCCAAACAGAATGCGGAAGCACTCCGCGAAATTCTTGTTGATCACCACAAACGCTTCCTCGAACTTCTGCCGGCTTACTTCGTCCAGTTCCTTGATGGTCTGCTGCGTGTCGGTGATGGACTGGATCAAATCGTCCCGCTCGCGCGAAAGGAACGTGTAGCGCTGCTCGCACTCCTGATATTCCTCCAGCGCCATCATATTCACAGGCCCCATGGCCTCGATCTTTTCCTTCATCTCGTGATAACTCACATCCGCCGCGGCCAGCTCTTCGCCCGTCAAAATCTGCAGCTCCTGCGCCAGCAAATCTTCGGGGTGCTGGTTCAACTCCGTCATGCACGTCTCGCGCAGGTGTTGCCGGTCGGAATCATTTCGCGCCTTCGCGATTTCGTGCTGGCTCCGCTGCTCGCGGAGGTCGCCCAGCTTTTGCCGCGCCATGCGCAGCGCGTCGTCCACTTGTACCGCGCGCGTCCGCGCCTGTTCCCACTCTTGCTCCTGTTGCACCTTGCGTTCTTCGAGCCGTGTTTTTTCCGCCGCCAGCGTTTCCATCTGCCGTTGCAGTTCGACGGTGCCGCCCGCGAGCTCCCCGCGCTCGTGCTCAACGCCCGCCAACTGCTGCCGCTGTGACGCCTCGCGTTCCCGCGCCTCGCGCCATTCTTCCGCCAGACGCTGTTCGATCATTTCCGCGCTGCTCAGGCGCTCGTTCGCCGCCGCGAGTTCCGCTCGGCGTGCGCCGAGGTCTTCCTGGTGCGTCTGCATTTCGCCGCGCAAAGCCGCCAGCCGCATCGTGGTCTGTCCTATTTCGTCTTCGTCAGCCGCGCGCGCCCGCACCGCAGACTCGTGCTGATCATGCGCCAGCGCCGCGCGGTGTTTGGCGGACTCCATCTCTCCGTGCAGCCGCGCCAGTTCTGCGCCGTAATCGGCGAGCTGCCGTTCCAGCCGCGCCGTTTCCGCTAACTGTTGGTCGCGCGTGTGCGCTGCCGCCACCAACGCTTTTTCCGCCTGCATGTGTTTCCCAATGGTTTCTTCAACGGACTTTTCCGCGCCGCGCAGTTCTTCTTCGACGCGTTGCAGGATAGCCTTCGCTTCATCGGCGTCGTGCTCGAACTGCTGCCCCTGCGATTCCAGCGCGCGCATTTCGCGTTTAATCGCCAGCGGCCCCGCTTCCCCCGGACGCCCGCCGCTCACCGTGCGCCCGCTGTAGCACGTGCCGTCGGTGGTCACGAACTGGTATTGCGGATACTCGCGCGCCAGTTTTTCCGCTGCCGACGGCGAATCCACCAAAAACGCCGACCGCAGCCGCGGCAAAAATTGTTTCGCCGCGTGCCCTAGCGGGTCGCGGAACTCCACTACCTGGTCCAGCCGCGACACCACGCCTTGCCCGGACTCGAACGGCATGGCCGCTTCCATCGCCGGCAAATTCAATTTCTTCAGCGAGTCCACAAAAAACGTCGCTCGTCCTCCCACTTCATCGCGCAGCATCTGGATCCCGGCCCGCGCGTGGTCAAACGTTTCCACCACCACGTATTCCAATTCTTCGCGCAGGTACTGTTCGACGGCGCCCTCGTACTGCTCCTGCACCTCCGCGTAATCCGCCAGCACGCCCACCGCGCGGAAGCTGCGTTCCTCGCCCGCGGCGCCGTTCGCCGCGAACAATTTCTGCACCGCGTCTGCCGTATACGAGCGTTCCGCCAGGATCTGTTCCAGCGATTCTCTTCGCGCGCGGATGCCCGCCAGTTGTTCGCGCATGCGGTCGAAATAGGTGGACGTGGTGTGCTGCTCGTGCCGCAGCCCGATGATGCGCGTCTGCCAGTTCTTTACCGACTTCTCGAGTTGCTGCGCCTCTGCCTCCGCCGCCTGCCACGTGGACGTCGCCACCAGGGCGCGCTCCTGGTACTGCGTCCACTCCGCGCGGATTTGCTGCTCGGCCTGCTCCACGCGCGTGCGCGCTTCCGTGTGGTGTTCCAGCGATCCTTCGGCCTGCGCCTGTTCGCCGTGCAGCTTCGTCAATTCGTTGCTCAACCGCGCCACGCTCACGCGCAATTCTTCCAGCCGCAGCTCGCCGGCCTGCGTTTCGCTGGCGAAGTTCGCCGCGCGGTTCACCAATTCTTCCAGCGCCGTCTGAAGCGACTCTTTTTCCGTGCGCGCCGCGGCCACGCTCTGCCGGTGCGCTTCCACATGCGCCTCGAGTTCGCGCGCTTGCCGCGACGTCTGCTCAATTTCGCCAGCAAGCAGTTGCGCGCGCGCGCCCAATTCCTTCATCTGCTCGCGGTTGAAACCGATGCGGTTTTCCGCGCGGTCCAATTCGAGCGCCGTCTGCCCCAGCAGATTCTGGTTTTGCCGGAGTTCCGTTTCCAGTTCGTAGTTCCGCGTGCTCAACCGCTCCTGCTCGCTCTCCAGCGCGTGCAGCGTTTCCGATTCCTGCTGTTCGGTCACCGCCGCATCGCGAAGCAGATGTTCCAGCCGCTCGGCTTCCACGTCGAGTTCGCGCGCCTTGCTGCCCAGCAGTTGCCGGATCAGCCCGCGCATCTGCTCGCGCAGCTCCGCGTACCGCCGCGCCTTGGACGCTTGCCGCTTCAGCGACGCCAGTTGCTTCTCGATTTCCACCACAATGTCGTTCACCCGCGCCAGGTTCAGCTTGGACCCTTCCAGTTTGGCCTCGGCCAGCCGCCGCTTGGTCTTGTACTTCGTCACGCCCGCGGCTTCTTCGATAATTCCCCGGCGGTCCGTCGGCTTCGAGCTAAGCACTTGTCCGATGCGTCCCTGCTCGATGATCGCGTAGCTCTCCGGCCCCAGGCCGGTGCCCATGAACAATTCCTGCACGTCGCGCAACCGCGCCACGCGCCCGTTGATGATGTATTCGCTCTGCCCCGAGCGGTACAGCCGCCGCCCCACCACCACTTCGCCCGGCTTCACATTCATCAGCGGCTTCGGCTCGCACTTTTTCCGAAACGCAAACCCTTCCTTCTTTTCCTTTCCTTCCTCTACCTCTACCTCCTCAACTTCGCTCCCACTCGCTGCTTCCGGCGAAATGTTCTCCTCTACCTCCTCTACTTCCGTTCCTTCCTCTGCTTCCTCTTTCTCCAGCACAAACCTCGCCGCCTCGGCCAATTCCGGGTCTTCCAGCGTCAGCATCACCTCGCTCATACCCATCGGCGGACGCTTCTGCGTGCCATTGAAGATGCAATCGCTCATGCGCTCCGCGCGCAGGGACTTGTGGCTCTGCTCGCCCAGCACCCAGCTCATCGCGTCAACGATGTTTGACTTGCCGCAGCCGTTTGGCCCGACAATGCACGTAATTCCGCTGCCGCTGAAGGTGATGGCGGTTTTTTCGCAGAAGGATTTGAAGCCTAGCAGCTCGATTTTTCGAAGTTTGAGCAACGCAGCCCCTCTTTGTGACGGCCCCGCGTCCTACTGGGCACACGGAGACGGATTTCGACTCCTCAAGCAACTCGTTTCTGTCGACACAAACGTTGGCGGGTCGTTAAGCAGAGGCCCTGCCGCCTGGCGCTACGTACGGCGGTTACGGGAGAAAAAAGTAGCACGCCTTGTGCCCCTTGTAAAGCCTTATCCCCCATCTGGTGCCTCCCAAAAACCCCTTAGCCAGCCTTTCAGCCTGTCCACTAGCTACTACGCATAGCAAGCTCCTCATTTCCCTTTCCTCATTCCTCCTTCCTCATTCCTCATTTCCTCTCGGCAATCACTCAATCACTCAATTCCGACATTTGCTCCGCTTCCGCCCATCGGCTAGAATCCTCCGTTCGCTCTAACACGCTTACTGCTATGGCTGACATTCTCCTCGAAAACACGCTCTCCGGCCGCAAGGAGCCCTTCGTCCCACTGCACCCCGGCGAAGTTCGCATGTACACCTGCGGCCCCACCGTCTACGACTCCGCGCACATCGGCAATTTCCGTACCTTCGTCTTTCAGGACGTCCTGCGCCGTTTCCTGCTTCTGCGCGGCTACAAAATGCTCCACGTCATGAACCTCACCGACGTGGACGACCGTATCATCCAGAACGCCGCCGCCGCAGGCATCAGCATCGGCGACTACACCGCCACGCACATCAAGACCTTTCTCGAAGACATGGAGGCCCTCAACATCGAGCGCCCCGAATTTCTCATCCGCGCCACCGAGCACATCGAGGACATGGTCGCGCTCATCGAGCGCCTCGCCACGAAAACCATCACCTACACTTCCGAAGGCTCCATCTACTACCGCATCGCCAAATTCCCGCGCTACGGCAAGCTCTCCAAAATCGACCTCGCCGGCATCCAGCCCGGCGCGCGCGTCGAACTCGACCGCTACGAAAAAAACGACGCCCGCGACTTCGCCCTCTGGAAAGCCCCAAAACCCGGCGAGCATTTCTGGCAGACGCGCATCGGCCCCGGCCGCCCCGGCTGGCACATCGAGTGCTCCGCCATGGCCATGAAATATCTCGGCGAGACAATCGACATCCACACCGGCGGCGTGGACCTCGCCTTCCCGCATCACGAAAACGAAATCGCCCAGTCCGAAGCCGCCACTGGAAAACCCTTTGCGCGTTTCTGGCTCCACGCCGAGCACCTCATCGTCGAAGGCGAAAAGATGTCCAAGTCGCTCGGCAATTTTTTTACGCTGCGCGATCTTTTTGCCAAAGGCTACAAGCCTTCCACGATCCGCTTTCTGCTCGCGTCCGTGCCCTATCGCCGACAATTCAATTTCACTTTCGACAGTCTCCAGCAAGCCGCCAGCAGCGTCGAGCGCCTGCGCAATTTCGTCTATCGCCTGCAAAACGAAAAATTCCCAGCGGGCCAGAGTCCGGAAATGGCCGCGCGCATCCAGCAGTCCGAAGACGATTTCCACCATGGCCTCGAAGACGACTTGAATACGGCACAAGCTCTCGCCGCCGTCTTCGACCTCGTCCGCGACGTCAACACCGCTATCGACCAGAAAAAATTCCATGCCGGCGATGCTCCGCGCGCGCTCATCGCCATGACCATTTTCGACGCTATCTTCGCCGTGCTCCCCGACGACGACGCCGAAAAACTCCGCGCTCTCGGCCTTGCCGCGCCGGAAGCCGCGCAAATCGCCGACGCCGAAATCGAATCGCTCGTCGCCGAGCGCCAGGCCGCCCGCAAGCGTCGCGACTTCGCCGCCGCCGATGGCATTCGCGCCCAACTCGACGAGCGTGGTATCATTCTCGAGGACACCAAAGACGGCACTGTCCGCTGGAAACGCAAGTGAGCTACTTCATCCAACTCGCTCTACCGCTGCACGAGCTTCCTTCCCAGCAGCGTCCTTTCCTTTTCGGCGTAGATTAAGTCCGATTCCTTCCCTTGCCATGTAGCGCCGGGCTTTAGCCCGGCATGTTTTGGCTTGTTCGAACCACACGGAATTATTTAGGGAGGATTCCATGATCGACACGAAATTTCCAAAGCTCATCACCAAGCTTCCCGGCCCCAAGGCCGCCGAAGTGCTCAAGCTCGACGCGCAGTACATTTCCCCGTCCTACACGCGCGATTATCCGATGGTCGCCAAGTCCGGCCGTGGCGCGATGGTCGAAGACGTGGACGGCAACGTTTTTCTCGACTTCGCCGCCGGCATCGCCGTCGTTTCCACCGGCCACTGCCATCCCGACGTCGTCTCTGCGATTCAGAAGCAGGCCGCCGAGCTGATTCACATGTCCGGCACCGACTTTTACTACACGCAGATGACGGACTTCGCGCAAAAGCTCGCCGCCATCGTTCCCGGCAGCGAAGCCAAGCGCGTGTATTACGGCAACTCCGGCGCGGAAGCCGTCGAAGCCGCGCTGAAACTTTCGCGCTATCACACCAAGCGCGACAAGACCATCGCCTTCTACGGCAGCTTCCACGGCCGCACCATGGGCGCGCTCTCGCTCACTTCCAGCAAGAGCGTTCAGCGCAAAGGCTTCGGCACGCTGCTCGGCGGCGTCACGCACATCGCCTATCCCAACTGCTACCGCTGTCCTTACAACCTCGAACCGAAATCCTGCGCCATCGAATGCGCCACCATCCTCGAGCGCGAGATTTTCAAGCGCATCGTCGACCCCGAAGAAGTCTCCGCCGTGTTCGTCGAACCCATCCAGGGCGAAGGCGGCTATGTTCCCGCGCCGAAGGAATTCATGCAGGAACTCCAGCGCGTCTGCCGCAAGTACGGCATCATGCTGGTTTGCGACGAAGTGCAGTCCGGCATGGGCCGCACGGGTAAATGGTTTGCCAGCGATCACACCGGCACCGAGCCGGACATCATCACCATCGCCAAGGGCGTCGCTTCCGGCATGCCCCTCGGCGTCACCGTGGCTCGCGCCAGCGTCATGAACTGGACGCCCGGCGCGCACGCCTCCACCTTCGGCGGCAATCCGGTCTGCATCGCCGCTGCCATGGCGACTTTCCAACTTCTCGAGAAGCAGTACATCGAAAATGCTCGCCGCATCGGCGAGCACATCATGAACCGCATGGCCGATTGGAAGGAACGCCACAAGATCGTCGGCGACATCCGCGGCCGCGGCCTCATGATCGGCGTGGAAATCGTCCGCGATCAGAAAACCAAGGAGAAGGCCAAAGACCTCCGCGACAAAATCGTGGACACCGCCTTCACCAAGGGCCTTCTAATTCTCGGCGCCGGCGAAAACAGCTTCCGCTTCTGCCCGCCGCTCGTCGTGGACCAGGAGCAGGCGGATTGGGCCGTCAACACCATCGACTCCATCCTCACCGATGTTGAAAAGGTGATGTAGCGCCGGCCTTTAGGCCGGCATCAGTAATTGGAAGTCATGAGGTCCCGAGGTCGTGAAGTTGTGCTGTCACGACCTCATGACCTCCTTACCTCCTTACTTCCTCTTCCCCTGTGATACATTTCTCTGTCTTTGGAGGCACCTTGCCGCGCACTCTCGATCTCGGCTGCGGGCCCAACAAATTTCCCGGCGCCATCGGTGCCGACAAAAATCCCGACACCGCCGCCGACGTCCTCTGCCACATTGACCGCGGCGCGCTGCCCTTCGCCGAAAACTCCTTCGACCACGTCCGGCTCGTTCACGTCATCGAGCATGTCGAAGACGTCGTGCGCACGATGGAGGATCTGCATCGCATCACGCGCGCGGGCGGCACCATCTACATCGTCACTCCGCACTACACCGACTTCAGTTCCTTCTGCGATCCCACGCATCGCTGGCATCTCAACAGCTTCAGCTTTCGCTATTTTTATTCCGGCGGCATTCACGGCGAAGACCACTGGTACACCCGCGTCCGCCTGCGCGAAAAGCGCGTCACTGTGCGCCTGCTCAAACTCTGGCGCGCTTTCGGCTTCGAGTTGCTCGTCAACCACGCCCGCTGGTTCCGCCGCTTCTGGGAGTTCTATCTCTGCTACGTCATCCGCGGCAAAGTCATGGAATTCGAATTCGAAGTCGTGAAGTGACGCATGCCGCTTTTCGCGCGCCTCATTTTCGGCCTCGTCAATTTCGCCGCGCGCAACGGCCTCGCCGAAACCGCGCCCGCCGAATCCGCCACCGGCAAAAAGCTCCGCGCCCGCCAGACCGGCATTCGCGGCGAAACATTCGCCTACTGGTATTTGCGCCGCCACGGCTACATTTTTGTCGCGCGCAATTTCACCGTGCCCGGCATAAAGGGCGAGCTCGACTTGGTCGGCTACGACGGCTCCGTGCTGGCCTTCGTCGAAGTAAAAACGCGCGCCGGTGAATCCAAAGAATTCGGCTCACCCGAAGACGCCGTCACCCCGCACAAGAAAGATGTACTCGTGCGCATGGCGCGCCAGTTCCTGCTCGAGCGCCGCATTCGCGACACTCCGTGGCGGTTCGACATCATGGCCATCGAATCGCGTCCCGGACGTCGCCCGCTCGTCCGCCTGCACAAGGACGCTTTTTCCAGTTGACCTCGCGCATCCCGCTGCCGTGCGCGCCGTTTTCCTGTAGAATATCCGTTTGGACATTCATCGTGCTTAGCCGTAGCATGGCCAACCCTGGGAGGCACCGTTGCCTGAGCTTCGCAAGGACCCCGTCACCGGCCGCTGGGTGATCATCTCCACCGACCGCGCCAAGCGCCCCAGCGATTTCATTCGCGAGAGCGTGGAGATCAAGGGCACCAGCTTCTGCCCGTTCTGTTACGGCAACGAGGAAAAGACGCCGCCCGAAATTCTCGCCTACGGCCGCAACGGCGGCCAGCCCAACAAGCCCGGCTGGCGCGTCCGCGTGGTGCCCAACAAATTTCCCGCGCTGGGCATCGAAGGCGATCTCGACCGCCAGGGCGAAGGCCTCTTCGACAAGATGAACGGCATCGGCGCCCACGAAGTGATCATCGAGACGCCCGACCACGCCACCACGCTCGCCACGCTTTCCGAGAAGGGCATGGAGGAAGTTCTCTGGGCGTATCGCGATCGCGTGCTCGACCTGAAGAACGACCGCCGTTTCCGCTACATCCTCATCTTCAAGAATCACGGCGAAGCGGCCGGCGCCTCGCTCGAGCATTCCCATTCGCAGCTCATCGCGCTGCCCATCGTGCCCAAGCGCGTCCGCGAGGAAGTGGACAACTCCAAAAAATATTACAGCGAGAAAGAGCGCTGCATTTTTTGCGACATGATCCGCCAGGAAATGGACGACGGCACGCGCGTCATCGCCGAAAACGACACGTTCATCGCGCTTTCGCCCTACGCCCCGCGCTTTCCCTTTGAGACGTGGCTGCTGCCCAAGCCGCACGCATCGGCTTACGAGAATACGCAGAGCACCGTGTACACCGGCATGGCCAAGCTGATGCGCAATCTGCTCGCCCGCCTCGACGTCACCCTGCACCGCCCCGCGTACAACTACATGATCCACACCTCGCCGCTCGGCGAAGAAATCAACGACCACTACCACTGGCACATCGAGCTGATCCCCAAGCTCACCAAGGTCGCCGGCTTCGAGTGGGGCAGCGGTTTCTACATCAACCCCACGCCGCCCGAAGAGTCCGCGCGCTTCCTCCGCGAAGCTGTGCTCTAACGCATCTCCGCCGTAAACCTCTGGCTGCACGCGTACATTGTGGTGAATATTAATCTTCATGAGGAGTTCCTCGAAGCCGGCTCTTCATCGGGGGTTCCTGGCGGCGCGGGTTGCGGGGCGGCAACCGGCTTGTCGGCGGGAGTTACGTTCGGTGCGGCGGAGGAAGGCGGCGCGGGTGGGGCGTCAGGTTTGGGAATTGCTTCTTGTTTGTCCTTGCTGGCGAAGTCGTGGACGAAGCGCATGAAGCGCATGAACTCTTCGGGGGACAAGGAACGCAGGGCCCGGAAGAGATCTAAAGTGCCGGTGGTGATTTCCAATTCGAGCAGGGCGTGCTTGCGGAGGCGGTCGGCGTCGGCGGCTTCCGCTTTAATTTTTTGTTGCGCGGCTTTCTGCGCTTGCGCGGCCACGGCGAGATTGAACTTCAAGGCGCTCTCGAGGGAGGGCCGGCTGACGAGCATCAGTTGGCCGACGTAGGCGAGAACGGCCGCGCTGCGCGGGGAGATGCGGCCTCGGGCGAGACTCGCGAAAACATTGGTGAGCGCTTGATGAATGCCCGCTTGCGAGTTGAGCGCGCCCGCGGCGCCGACGATTTCGTCGCCGATGCGGGCGGCTTCTTCATCCTGCTGCTGGCGCTTCCAATGATTGAAGCACAGGGAAGCGTTGGGCGTGACACGGTTCATGCAGCAGCGCCGGCGGCCGTCGGCGGAGACGAAGGTACAGCGGTCTGCTTCTTTGGGTATGGATCGCATGGTGAGCCTTTCGAAAGAACAAAGTTGAAATGTAGAAGTGTGGAAGTGTGAAAGCGAGGCCCCCCCACCCGGGTGTTTCTGTATGTGTTGACTCTAAAGGGGATAGAGGCGCGAAATCTGTATGTGTTGACTCTGCAGGGGTTAGGCGTGGAGGGGGTCAAGAACTGGAGGGTGGGGCAGAAACTTAGCTGGGAGACGCTATGCACCTACTAGAAATAGCATAAAGCGAATGGCTTGTCAAGCGAAAAATGGTTAGAAATTAAAGGCGGGAAGTTTGAAGGGAAAGGGGTTTGGCGACAGGAGATGGGAAAAGCCAAGTCAGCGAGTAGCGGAAGTTGTGGCGTCGTGGTAGCACAGGCTTGTAGCCTGTGCTGTGTTGAATGCAGACAGAGTGAGGCGCACGGATCAAACCGAAGAGCACAGGCTACTAGCCTGTGCTACTGTTATCTGGCGCCTGGGGAAAACGTACTAAGAAAGTAGAGTCGGAGGCAAGCGATGACGCGGGGAGCGAAGCGAATCTGGCTGTTTCTGGCGCTGCTGTTTGTGGTGGTGTTGATTGTGTCCGTGGTGAGCGGCAGCGTGGCCAAGAACTCGGTGCTGGTGGTGGAGCTGAGCGGGCCCATCGCGGAGCAAAAGCCGCAGGGCATCTTCGCGCAACTCTTCGGCGGGAAAGTGACCGTGCTGCACGACGTCACCGACGCGATTGACGCCGCGCGCGAAGACAGCAAGATCGCCGGCCTGGTGGTGAAAATCACCACGCCCGACGCCGGCTGGGCCAAAATTCAGGAAATCCGCACGCACCTGCTGGCCTTCCGCAAATCGAACAAGCCAAGCGTCTGCTATCTGCACAGCGACCTGGTGCTGAACCGCCAATATTATCTGGCCACGGCCTGCGACCAGGTGTGGATCGTGCCCAATGCACCGCTGGGCATCACCGGCCTGATGACGCAGTCGCTCTTCCTTCGCGGCACGCTGGACAAGCTGCACATCTATCCCGACATGTACGGCATCGACGAGTACAAGACCGCGCGCAATCAGTACACCGAGAAGAAATTCACGCCGTGGCACCGGGAAATGTCCGAGTCGCTGATGCGCAGCACGCTGGAAAACTACGTGAAGGACGTGGCCGAGGCGCGCCGGATCGACAAGCCGTGGTTTGAAAAGTGTTTGCAAGAGGGGCCGTACATCAGCAAAGACGCGCTGGAGCGCAAGCTGGTGGACAAAGTAGCGCACTGGGACGAAGTGCAGAAATACTTCCGCGAAAAAACGGCGGCGTGGCGCCCGGTGGAGCTGGGCCGCTACGTCAAAGAGCAGGTGCAGAACTTTGGCTTCGAGAAAATCGCCGTGGTGCACGCCACCGGCGTCATCGTGGTGGGCCAGTCCGACTCCGACACCGACGGCAACATCATGGGCTCGGAGTCCGTCTCCGCGGACTTGCGCCGCGCGCGCGAGGATGCTTCCATCAAGGCCATCATCCTGCGCGTGGACTCGCCGGGCGGCTCGGCGGTAGCCAGCGAAATCATCCGTCGCGAAGTAGTGCTGGCGCAAAAGCAGAAGCCCGTGGTGGTGTCCATGAGCGACGTGGCCGCGTCTGGCGGCTACTGGATTGCCATGTCCGCGAACAAAATCGTTGCGGACCCGGGCACGCTGACCGGCTCCATCGGCGTGGTCTTCGGCAAGTTCAACATTGCCGGGCTCTACGGATTGCTGGGCATGAGCACGGACCAGTTGACCACCAGCGAGAACGCGACGTTTCTCTCCGAGACGCAGAGCTTCACGCCGGCGCAGCGCGCCACCGTGCAGAAATTTATGCGCGAGATTTACGGCAGCTTTACGCAGGGCGTGGCCGACGGCCGCAAGATGAAAGTGGTCGACGTGGACAAGATCGGTCGCGGGCGCGTGTGGACCGGCACGCAAGGCAAAAACAACGGCCTGGTGGACGAAATCGGCGGCTTCGACCGCGCGCTGAAGGTCGCCTTGGAGCTGGCCAAGATGGACCCCAGCCAGCCGGTGAAAATCGTCCGCTTCCCAGAAGAAAAAACGCTCTGGGAAACGCTGCTCGAGCGGGAAGACTCGCAGACGATCAAGGCCGGCATGGTTGCGGAACGCCTCCGCAAATGGCTGCACGAGCCGCCGTCCGTGCAGGTGCGCCTGCCCATGGACATCACCATCCGCTAGCTGCCGTACGCAACCGGGAAAAGAAGAAGGGCCGGGGTGGGGAGTCCCGGCCCTTGCGCCTACTTCGCGCGCTGTGGGGAAAATTAGATGAGCACTTCTGGCACTTCCATCTGCCGGTTGTTGAAGGCCATTTCGAACGCAGAGACCACCTTGGGATCGAAATCGGAGCCCGAGCCTTTGGTGATGATGTCCCGCGCTTCGAAGGGGGACATGCCCTTGCGGTACGGGCGGTCGCTGACGAGCGAATCGTACACGTCAGCCACGCTGATGACGCGCGACTCAATGGGAATTTCCTCGCCCTCGGTGGGGCGGTATCCGGTGCCGTTGAATTTGTCGTGGTGAGCCAGGATGATGGGCAGGATGCGTCGCAGCGAGCCGCCCACCGGCTGCAGCTTGTCGATGCCTTTCTGCACGTGGGTCTTAATCTCTTCGAATTCGTCGGGGTCGAGCCGCGCAGCCTTGTAGAGGATTTCGCGGCTGATGTCGAGCTTGCCGATGTCGTGGAGCAGGGAGGCGGCGCGGATGTCTTCCAGGCGCTCGTCGCCCAGGCCGAGACAGTGCCCGATGCGCGTGGCGTAGACGGACACGCGATAGGAATGGTGCTGCGTGTACTTGTCGTTGGCAATGAAGTGGCTGAGGATCTCCAGCACGCCGTTGTAGGTGGCGCGGAGCTCGCGGAAGCCAGTCTCCTTACGCTCGTGGAGCGTGCCCGTGGCGTAGGCGGTAATCAGCAGCAGGCCGGACCAGACAACGATGTCGCTCCAGCCCATCAATTGGCGCCACTCGACATTCATGCCACTGGCCAGAGTCACCGGGTTCATCAGGTTCAGCCAGCAGACGATGAGGGACGAGGCAATGGCGGTCTGCATCGCCCGCGCGCGCCCGAAATAGTAGGCGGCGAAAAGCGTGGGCAGGTTGTAGAAGGTCAGCACCAACCGCTGCCCGGCCACGAAAAAGTTGATGACCGCCGCAAAGGCGACGATGGTGAAAATTAAGAGAAGTTCTTTGTTGGCTTCAACAAGTTCCCGCATCCACTTCTCACGCATTACCATCTCCCCAGCGCGTGATTTGGGCCCAGGGCCTGGCGCTGTCGCTAATGGAGTAAGGATGAAGGAACCGATTAGGGGAGGCTATAGTACGGAAGTCCTAATGGTTTAGAGATGTTCTAAGCTAGTCAACACGCTGGGGAGCTTGGCGCAAGTGGCACATTCCGAAGCCGCTCGAATTGCCGCTGGCGCGAGGCAACGGATAGCTTAGGGATGCGCTGATCGGCTGTGGGAGCGATCCTGACAAGTGAAGCGGATTTGGCTATACTCAAATAGATCAGGCGCGGTACCCAAGTGGCCTAAGGGAGAGGTCTGCAAAACCTCCATTCGTGGGTTCGAATCCCACCCGCGCCTCCAATCATTCGTGGTCCCGGCCAAGCCGGGATTTCGCCAGCGGGCTCCCGCCCGCCAAGCGGCTCAAGTTCGAATCCCACCCGCGCCTCCAATCATTCGTGGTCCCGGCCAAGCCGGGATTTCGCCAGCGGGCTCCCGCCCGCCAAGCGGCTCAAGTTCGAATCCCACCCGCG
>Ga0214473_10004121_pt1 | contig 17498 bp, 13 predicted proteins | sample RVTome_7_FD_203509 | JGI IMG/M metagenome (GOLD analysis project Ga0214473, IMG submission 203509) | Soil microbial communities from uranium-contaminated site in the Upper Colorado River Basin, Wyoming, United States - RVT98D197 | ecosystem: Environmental > Terrestrial > Soil > Contaminated >... | reverse complement strand
GATACCAGCCAGAGCAGAAATTGTCCTGGAGGGAGAAATAAATCCGGATCGCAGTACCTACGTACAGGAGGGACCTTTCGGAGAATATACGGGTTATTACTCGGCAAAGGAAGGGAAGGAGTACATCGAGCCTGTTCTTCAAGTGAAACGCATTTTCCGCAGAAATAGGCCAATTTTCTGGATTACCACAACGGGTCAGCCCATTAACGATATCCATATGTTTGGGGCCCTTCAGATTACAGCCTCCATATGGTCTGATCTCAGGGATATGAAAATCCCGGGCATAGAATCGGTCTACTCCTTGCCGGAGGGTTGTGGCCGTCTAACGGTCGTCGTCTCTGTTAAACAGAGGTATCCCGGCCACTCTACTCAAGTAGGCCATGCGGTCGCGGGGTCAACCAGCGGCCACTACCGTCTCAAAAATATCATTATTGTTGATGATGATATTCCTGCGGATGACATACAGAAGGTCCTTTGGGCTATAAGCGCAAGGCTCGAAGCAAAAAGGGGAGTTCATGTTCTTCAGGGAACACGTGGCGGTCCTCTCGACCCCGCTGTCTACATTGAAGACAGGGATGTCGGTTCGAAACTCATCCTAGACGCAACGATCCCCTTTCACTGGGACCGGAAGCCTCTCCTGACAAGAATGGACGAGGAGACAACCAAAAAGGTGAAAAAACGTTGGACGGAGTATGGCTTTGAGGATTAGTGCACGATAACAACGAAAGGGGGCTCACCCAAATGCTGGAAGGCTTTGTCCCATTTCCAGGGACATTTGTAAAAAGGTATAAGGAAAAGGGCTACTGGATAGATAAGACACTCGGTGAAGAATTTGATGCATTCGTGAATCGGCATACAGACCGGGTGGCTCTTTCTTGTAATGGTGAATCCATTTCCTACCGGGAGATGGGGAAAAAGGTCAATCGGCTGGCCCTCCATTTTATAGATATGGGCCTGAGACCTTACGATAGAATGATTCTCCAGCTTCCCAATGAATTGGAATTCGTTTACTGCTATTTCGCTGCGGTCAAGATAGGGGTCATCCCCATTCTATCCCTTCCATTCCATCGAGAGGCGGAAATTTCTTTCTTTGCCCAATTCACCAAGGCACGGGCCCACGTTATCCCTTCAGAATTTAAGGATTTTTCGCACCAGGATCTGTCGAGAGAAATTCGGAGAAAGGCACCCCACCTTGAATTCACCGTCGTATCCGGGAGCCGGGTGGAGAAGGATTTCTTCTCTATTTCATCGCTATTAAACGACAAAATTGAAGAACGGATTTCTATCGAATCTTTGCAAAAATACCGCCCTGATCCAATGGAGCCGGCCGTTTTTCAGATCTCCGGAGGGACCACAGGGGTCCCCAAGATCATCCCGAGAACTCACAATGACTATAGTGTCAATTTTAAAGAGGCTGCGGAGATAACGAGAGTTCACAAAGAGTCGGTGATGGGAATCGCCATCCCCATCGGTCACAATTTTGCCTTAAACTGTCCTGGACTCTCAGGGACGCTTTACAAGGGCGGAAAGGTGGTGATTATCCCTTCTCCCAAAACGGAGACGGTTCTTCAAGCCATCGAAGAAGAGAAGATTACGATTATGCCCACTCCTCCTGCTCTGTTAATACGCTGGATGGAGGCACCGGAATTACCGAGATACAATTTAAGATCCTTGGAAGCGGTCCTCGCGGGCGGGGCAAAACTGAATCCGGAGGTGGCAAAAAGAATAAAACCGACCCTGGGGTGCGATTATCATCAGAATCTCGGGATGTCCGAAGGGACGGTTTTCTGGACTCGAAGAGATGATCCCGAAGAGCTTCTCCTTAATACTCAAGGAGCTCCGATGTTCGAAGATGATGAAATCAGGGTGGTGAACGAGAATGACCAGGATGTCCCCTATGGTGAATCAGGAGAATTATTGGTGCGGGGGCCTCTCACCATCAGAGGGTACTATGATTCCCCCGAGTATAATAAGAGGGCATTTACCGAGGATGGCTTCTATCGCACAGGCGATGTGGTGAGAATGTATCAGGGTCGTTATGTGACGGTGGAGGGAAGGATCAAAGACACCATCAACCGGGGGGGTGAAAAGATCAGTGCAGAAGAGGTCGAAAACCATATCTTAGCCCATCCAAAAGTTGAAAATTGCGCTTACGTGGCCATGCCTGACCACGTGCTGGGTGAAAAAGGATGTGCCTTCGTCCTGACGAAGGGAGGTCAGGATTTAACACTGGAGGAGTTGTGCCGGTTTCTCAAGGAAGAGAGGAATATTGCCATCCATAAATTGCCGGAGCGGTTGGAGCGGGTAAGAGAGTTTCCCATGACCAAGGTCGGAAAGATTGATAAGAAAGAACTGAGGCGGATCATTGACGAAACGCTGAGAAAAGTATCATGAGGGTCAACATCAAATCCAATTTCCTTATTCCTGGACTGGAAAACGAAGAAGGGGTGGACTTGGACCGGTCAGAGATAAGCCTGAGAGAATTTCTGGAAGAGCTATCGGGGAGGGCGCCTGCTCGTGTTGAATATGTGCGGCCGGGGGCTGCGATGTTGGACCCCACCGAGTGGGATGTGGAGGTTAATGGTGCCCCTTATCATCATTCCAGCGAGGGTTTGGAGACCCTGCTACGAGATGGGGATACAGTGACAATCAGAATCATGGTCCTCGGAGGAGGATAAACCTGAGAAACTCGCATAGCGCATAGCGCATAGCGTAACTGCACAAAACAGAAAAAATTCCATTGTGCAACACCGTGGCAGATAAGACGAATCGTCCACGTTCGAAAGCTTTAAGAAGTCGTTTCAAAGGAGGAATCAAAAGAGATGGAAGAATACTCAGTGGTAGGTAAATCCGTAGAAAGAACCGACGGAAGGGTTAAGGTGACGGGAAAAGCCCGATATGCGGGAGACCTTATCGCACCGGGAATGCTCCACGGAAAGTTTTTGAGGAGCCCTCTGGCCCATGCCAAGATCCTCAACATCGATGTGAGCAGGGCAAAAGCGCTGCCCGGGGTCATGGCGGTCATTACAGGGAGGGACTTTCCTGGGATTCCTTATGGCACACGGCCGGATACGAGGGATCAGCTCCCCATGCCCATCACCAAAGTCCACCACTTCGGGGAAGGGGTGGCTGCGGTGGCGGCGATCGATGAGGATACGGCTGAAGAGGCGATCGATCTGATCAGGGTGGATTATGAAGAGCTTCCTGTGGTTCTGACCGCTGAAGATGCATTGAAACCCGGCGCTCCTCCGGTCAATGAATTTTCAAGAACGAACCTTGCCTATTTTTCAGACTTCGTTTTTGGAGATGTTGAAAAAGGGTTTAAAGAGTCAGAATACATCAAAGAAGAGACCTTTTCTTCTCAGCGCGTGTCCGTGGGTTTCATCGAGCCCCATGCTTGTCTTGCAGAGTTGGATCCAAGCGGAAGAGTCCTTTTGCAGGGATCTAAACAGAGCCCATACATTACGTGGCGACATATGTGCAGGGCCCTCGATATCCCCCTCTCGAAAATGAGGATCGTTAATCCCTTCGTAGGGGGCGCATTTTCGGGGAAACATGATCCCTTCGACGTGGACTTTGCCGCCGTGAAGCTTGCCCAAGTTTCGGGCCGCCCGGTCAGGATCGTATTAAACTATGACGAAGTTCTGGCAGCCTACAGGCAACGAAATGCGATGGACGTCAAATTGAAGATCGGTGTCAGAAAAAACGGTATCATTACCGCTCTCAGGGCTGAAAATATTCTGGAAGGCGGGCCGATTTGCGGTATTGGTCCCTTCAACATCTACTATTTTGGGGCCTTCTTAAATATTCCCTACAAGATTCCTGCCATCGAATACCACGGGAAGCTCGTCTATTCGAACAGAGCCCCCTGCGGGACGGTGCGGGGCCAGGAGATCGTCCTGGCCCAGTTTGCCCTGGATTCCCTCCTCCATATGGTTGCTGAAGACCTTGGAATCGATCAGGTCCAGATCAGACATATCAACGCGGTCACAGACAACTGGAGGACGGCCAATGGGATGATGGTAGATGTGTCAGGCCTTCAAGAATGCATCCAACGAAGTGCGGAGAAGATCGGATGGAAGGAAAGCAGAAAAGGAAGACCCCAAGGGAGGGGAATCGGCTTCAGTTGCGCCTCCCATCCTTCCGGACCGAGACTGGGGGGGCATTTCGGCTCCTCGGTCATGTTAAAGCTGGTGGAGGATGGGAAGGTGATCATCACTCACGGGGGCACTGAGATTGGCCAGGGGGCGAACACCGTCTTCTGCCAGATGGCCGCAGAGGTCCTGGGCCTTCCCTTCGAGGATATCATCCAGGGAGTGAGTGATTCGGACACAACGATCTTTGATTCGGGCATGTTCGGAGACCGATGCACCTTTTGGGATGGAAATGCCACGATTGCGGCTGCCAATGACCTCAAGCAACAACTTGCCGCTATTGCCGCAAAGGAGTTGAAGGCCGACCCTGGGGACCTTGAGTTCAAGAACAGGCGTATCTTTCTTCGAGGGGACCCTGATCGGGGAATCGATTTTCTTCTTGCTGTACGTAAAGCTTACTATGAACGCGGAGAGCCTCTCTATGGGAAAGGGTACTGGGCGGCAACGGACATCGATATCGTGGACTGGAAGACGGGTAAAGGGAACTTAGCTCATGGCCTTGACTTTATCGCGACGGCTATTGAGGTGGATGTGGACAGAAAGACGGGAAAGGTGAAACTCATCAAAGGGGTCCACGCCGACGATGCCGGGCAGCCGATCAACCCGGCCATGCTCGAAGGTCAGGTCAATGGCGGCAGCGCCCACATGACCGGGCACGCACTCTTTGAAGAATCACTTTATGATGAAAAAGGCCGGGCCCTCAACTACACCTGGCAAAATTATAAACAACCCACCAGTACGGATGTGCCGGAATACGTGGTGGAACATATTCATACCCATGATCCTTACGGTCCCTTTGGCGCGAAAGGCGCGGGCGAGGCAAGCTCCTGCTCAACCATAGCAGCCATTGCCAATGGGGTCTATGATGCGGTGGGGGTGAGGATCAAAGACCTCCCCATCACTCCTGAAAAAATATTGAAGGCACTCGCGGAAAAGGGGGTGAAATAATGTTTATCAAGAGGTTGCCCAGATTCGAACATCATTCACCGACATCAATCTCCGAAGCCTTGAATCTTCTGGCAGTATATGGTGAGAAGGCAGAAATCTACGCAGGAGGGACTGACCTTTTGGTGGCAATGAAAAAAAGGGAGAAGGTCCCGGAACATCTCGTCAATCTGAAAGGGATCATGGAGATGAAGGGAATCCGTTGCGATGGGAACGATGGCATCCGGATTGGTCCATTGACAACTCTGGGAGAGCTGGAACGCTCACCCCTGGTAAGGCAAGGGTTGGGTCCCCTATGGGACGCCGTCAATGTGATGGCTTCTCCCCAAATCAGGACCCTGGGAACGATTGGAGGGAACCTCTGCAGTGCAATGCCTTCTGCGGACACCGCTCCTCCATTAATCGCCCTGGGAGCATCGGTTAAGCTCATGGGACCCCGGGGTGAGAGAACGTTGCTGGTTGAACATTTTTTTAAAGGGCCGGGGAAATCCGATCTGAAACCTGATGAGATCTTATTTCAGATCCTCATTCCCGAGGGGTTTGCCAATAGGGGAGGAGCCTATTTGAAACTGATGCGACGTAGCGCAATGGACCTGGCACAAGTAGGTGTCGCCGTGTGTGTCAGTCCGGACCCGGCGGAGAAAAGAATCTGCAGGGAAGCCAAAATCGCTCTCGGAGCTGTAGCTCAGACCCCTATCCGCACACCTAAAGCAGAAAAGATCCTCGTCAATAAGGAGATTACTCAAGCCGTAGCAAGGGAAACGGGAAGGATGGCCTCTCAGGAAGCAAGCCCCCGGAGCAGTATCCGTGCATCCAAAGAATATCGAGAAGCGATGATAGAGGTTCTGACGGAAAGAGCGGTCATGGAAGCCCATAGGAGAATAACAAACAAAATCGCATAGCGCGTAGAGCATAACGCATAGCGGAAGTACGAAAACTGAAACCAACCCCGTTCGCCCTGAGCCAGTCGAAGGGTGATCGGGCTCACGGCTTAGGACAGGCCTGAGCGTATCGAAGGACCACCGCCATCGAAGACAGACAATCGAAGGAGTAACGCCTATGAAACGAGAAGAGATCGTCTTGAAAGTCAACGGAATGAACTATAAGTTAGACATCGAACCGCGCAGAACACTCGTAGAAATTTTGAGGGATACATTAGGTCTTACAGGAACGAAGAAATCATGCAACGAGGGAGAGTGTGGCGCCTGTACGGTCCTAATGGATGGCAAACCCGTAGCCTCCTGCTTGGTCCTTGCCATCGATGCTCAGGGGAAGGAGATCCTGACGATCGAGGGGCTTTCAGAGGGTGAAACACTCCATCCTATCCAGGAAGCCTTCCTGAAACATGGAGGCATCCAATGTGGATTTTGCACACCTGGCATGGTGATGTCGGCCAAGACATTCCTGGATGAGCATCCAAACCCTACGCCTGCCGAGGTCAGGAAGGCCATCGTTGGCAACTTATGCCGTTGTACAGGATACCAGCAGATAGTTGATTCCATCATGGCCGCCTCAAAAATGATGAGTGGGAGATGATAGCCAGAGAGAATGCCGACACGATGAGAGAGTTCTGTAACGAGGTGAAGAGAGATGAGCGACCAATGGGTATTCGACGAGTTAGGCCACGAGCACAAAGAACTCGTGGGGCTGAAGTCCGCGAATCTTGGAGAAATGAGGAGAGCCGGGATTCGGGTCCCTCCGGGGTTTGCTTTATCCCTGAAAGCTTATGAAACGTTCATGAAAGAGACCGGCGCAGCCGAAGAAATACGCCGATATCTGGCCCCCTTTGCCGCTGATCCCAATCAGCATGAGGATCTCGTAAAATACGGCAAAGCATCCGAAGTGATTCGAAGGATCGTAGAATCGAAGGGGATGCCTGAAGATCTGGAAAGAGGCATAGAACAGCACTACGCCGATCTCTGCGAAAAGACCGGCGCTCGTGATGTCCTGGTGGCAACACGCTCGTCAGGACCGGCCAGCCACCCGGGACAATACGAAACCTTCCTTTATGTCAGCGGGATTTCGGAGGTGATTAAAAATATCATTAAAGTGTGGTCAAGCACATTTAATCAGCGCTCCCTGATCGCACGGGCCCGAAAGGGATTCCCGCTGGAATCCGACCCCATTGGCGTGTGTGTCCTCAAGATGGTCGATGCAAAAGCTGCGGGTGTCCTCTTTACCCTGAATCCGGTCAACGGGGACCCTGCAAAAATCTCCGTAGGAGGAAACTGGGGTCTGGGTGAAGCGGTGGTCAGCGGGGAAGTGACCAACGATCAGTGGTTGATGGATAAGGTGACGCTTGAGATTATCGATAGAGTGATGGCCTCCAAGACGAAAGAATATGTTTTCGATCCTGAGAATAAGATGGTTATTTACAAGGCGATCGAAGCCGAAAGAAAAACCCGGCCCTGCCTGAATGACGAGGAACTGTCTGAATTGGCCAGGCAGGCAAAAAGAATAGAAGAACATTTCGGGGGACCCCAGGACATTGAATGGGCTTTGGACAGGGATCTGCCTTTCCCGCAGAATGTGCTTTTCGTACAGGCCAGGCCGGAAACGATATGGAGCAAAAACCAGCCAAAATCGATCCTGGAAACAAAAACACAATTTGGAGACTACGACATCTTTTCTTTGGTGAAAAAATAAAACCTTCGGAAGTCTCGCGCTGACCGAAACTGGGGAGAATCTATCTCATTCCGTTTCCAGGAACCAGCAGCTTGCTGAAAAAGTATTTTCCGGAAAAAGGAGGCATCAAATGAGCAAGGAAAGACGTTTTACGGATCCCCACAAGATTGAGGATCTGCCCGGTACCGAAGGCTGGCGGGAGATGTACCCCTACTACTATCCTTTCGCAAGACCGGAAAAGATGCCAAAGACAGCAGCCTATGAGTCTTCCTCCCTCTGGTTTTATGACGGCCTGCACTACCCGGAGCCGGTGGGTCCCCTCGACCTCACTTGGGATGACATGTGGCATCACACGGCCTCAGCCTGGGTTGGAAGGATTCATGTTTTCCCAACGAACTGGGGAAGGGATCATCGCATCCTCAACGGTCGGATTTATATCGACTCAACAGACATTACCGATCCGGAGGAGATAAAGAAAAGGGTTCCCCTCTTTCAGGAAAGGGTGGGCTATGCGCTGAAAAATTGGAAGGCCCTTTACGGAAGGTGGGAAGAAAAGATCAGGAAGCTAATCAAGGAAACCGAGGCATTGGAAATTCCTGTTTTGCCCGACTTTGAACCACTTTCCGTGGTTACGGAGGGAAAATGGTCGAGTGGCCATGATCTGAGCGTGGCATGGAATCGATTAATGGAAGCGGCCCACCTTGTTTGGGAGTGGCATTTTGAATTTAATAACCTTGTATCCTTGGTCAATGTGCAATACATTGAGACCGTTAAAAAACTTTTCCCGGGCATTACGGATAAGTCGATCACGCTGACCTTAAGCGGCTTTGAGGCCATGGTCTTTCGTGCCACCAAGGCACTGATCGAGTTGACCAAGCTTGCCATCGAACTCAAAATTGAGGATACTTTGCTTAACTCTCGTGAATGGAAGAGAGTTTCCGCCAACCTGGCCCAATCCGAGGCCGGCAAGCAGTGGCTTGGCGTTTGGGAAAAAAATCAGGAACCGTGGTTTTATATGTCCTGCGCCAGCGGCTGGTACCATACGGATGGTTCCTGGAATACCAACTTCGACGTCCCCTTACATCACATCCAGGGATACATTGGGATGATCAAGAAGGGCGAGGATATCGACAAGCCCTTTACAGAAGTTTTAAAGGAGAGAGATAAGGTCACTGCCGAATACCGCATTCTCATTAAGAATGAAAAAGATAGGGAGGTCTTCGACACCCTTTTGGAACAGGCAAGAAAGGTTTCCCACTACCCCGAAGATCATGACTTTTATATAGAGAACTGGTTCCATACCGTCTTCTACAAGAAAGTGAGGGAATTCGGCAAGATTATGATGACCCATGGGGTGATCAAAGAGGTCGATGACATCTTTTTTATGAACCGTTTCGAAATACCGGAAGTCCTTTACGATATCGTCGCCAGTTGGTACTGTGGAGTATCACCCTATGGGCAGGAATACTGGCCTCCCAGGATCATCCGGCGCAAGGAAATTATGGAGAGATTCAAAGGTTGGCGGCCTCCGGAGGCATTGGGCCCTGCGCCTGATGACTACACAAATCCGGTCATGATTAATGAGTATGGATTCGATAATGAGACGATCAATCGCTGGCTTGCGGCAAAGGAGGTCAAAACCGGCGAAGTATCGGAGATCAAAGGTTATGCCGGATCAGCAGGCATCGTGGAAGGACCCGCCCGGGTCTGCCTGTGTGTGGACGATCTGGGCCGAATTGAGAAGGGCGAGATTTTAGTGGCCCCCTCGATCAACCCGGCCTGGACAGCCTATTTCCCGGGCGTGGCTGGCATCGTAACGGACATCAGTGGTATATTTGGCCATGCAGCCATCGTTGCCCGTGAGTACAGGTTACCTGCTGTTGTCGCTACTGGCACTGCCACCAAAACAATCCGAACCGGGGATAAGATAAGATGCGATGGTGATAATGGGGTCGTTTCTATCCTTGAGAGATGCAAAGTTTAAAAGGACGATGTTGGCGAAGGAGGAAATCGCCCGGCGGAAACGAGAAGAAGGTATAAAATCGTTACAAAATAAGTACTGAGCAATGTTGGTTGAATAGAAATAGATTGAAAAGAGAAAGACTGAGGAAAGGGGAACTTTGTCTACTTACACAGGTCGTTTTCTTCGAATTGATCTTACGTCACGAACCTATCGCGTGGAGCCGATCCCGGAGAGTATCAAGAAAGACTGGATGGGGGGCCGGGGGTTTGGCATTCGCACCATGTATGACGAAATCAAGCCGGGGGTCGATCCCTTGGGACCGGACAACAAGCTCGTCTTTGTCACAGGCGTCATCGGAGGAACCACAGCCCAGGGCTTCTCCCGATATATTGCGATGAGCAAAAGCCCATCGACGGGATGTGTGGGAAGGGCCGTGGGGGGAGGAAAATTCGGGGCCCAGATCAAGCTTGCAGGATATGATTTCCTCCTGGTGGAAGGAGCTTCGGATCGTCCCGTCTATATTCTGATCAACGAGAAGGGAGTCACCTTCCTGGATGCTGGGCCCCTTTGGGGGCTTGATACCCAGGAAACGCAGAGAAGAATTTCGGAAATTCACGGCCCCGCTTCCCAGACAGCCTGCATCGGACCCGCAGGCGAGAAGCTGGTCCGGTTCGCCACCATCACCCATGGCCGCAGGACCGCTGCCCGCTGCGGCATGGGGACCGTGATGGGATCGAAAAAGTTGAAGGCCATTACCATCCAGGCGAAAGGCAAAGTCATTCCCGCCAATCCCGGCGCCTTCAAGGAAGCCGTCGAGAAACAGGTCTCGATTCTCAAGACGCATCCGAGAAGAGTTCAGCTGACCGAGTATGGAACGACGATGCTGGTGGAAGTGGCGGATAAACTGGGCTGCCATCCTACAAGGAATTTTCAGGCCGGCCGCATGGAGGGCATTGAAAGGCTCTTTCCCGAGGAATTCTCCAGGAACAAGGTGAAGAACTTCGGATGCTACGGCTGCATGACCCGCTGCGGCCAGATCCATCAGATTGACGAAGGCCACTACAAAGGGGCCTATAGCGAGGGACCGGAGTATGAAACGATCTGGGCCTTCGGAGGTCAGGTGGGAAACAACGATCTTGGGGCAATTGTTGCTGCAGACAGTCTCTGCGATCATCTCGGCATCGATACGATCAGCACGGGCAACGCCATCGGATTTGCCTTTGAGCTCTTTGAGAAGGGAATCATCAGCCGGAAAGAGGCAGACGGTCTTGATCTCAAGTGGGGAAATACTGAAACAATCCTGACCCTCGTTGAAAGAATCGGCCGAAGAGAAGGCTTTGGAGAGTTATTGGGCGAAGGGGTGAAGCGGGCCGCCGAACGGATCGGAAGAGGTGCAGACCGTTATGCCATGCATGCCAAAGGGCTCGAACTCCCCGCCTATGAACCGCGATCCATCAAAGGGTACGGGCTGAGTTATGCGACCTCCAATATCGGAGGAAGCCACATGTATGGCAGGCCGAGACAGGAACTCTATGGGACCTCGGATCCGAGGCCCGTGGACCGATTCGCCGATGAAGGAAAGGGCGACATCATTGCTCTCGTCCAAAAAAATCAGGCTGCCGAAGAAGTGGCCATCGTTTGCACCTTTGGAAATTCGGGCCTGTCACCTACCCTTTTGGGCGATCTCCTGGCAGCCGGTTCCGGTTACGAAGAATTCAGAGACCCCGCTTATCTGGCCACGGTGGGAGAGCGGATCATCTGCCTCGAGAGGTGCTTTAATGTGCGCGAGGGCTTTGATCGCACAGACGACACCCTGCCCCAGAGGATGTTCACAGAACCGCTCCTCAATGCAGGAGCCGCAACAGGGCAGATGATCCGAAAGATGGACCCCCTCCTGGATGAATATTATCAGGCTTTCGGCTACAATGAGCGGGGTGTTCCCACTTTGCAGAGATTGGAACAACTGGGACTGATGTCCTTTGTCAATCTGCCAAAAGTGTAACCCCGACACTGTCTCAAGATGAAGCAGATTTATCAAGAAATTTTTGACCTGGCAAAACCCTTTCTTCGGACTCGAAATAATCTTGTCCACACGAAGATTTCACTCCGGTACGCCTTCAGGCTTTTGAATGAGGAAAAAGGAGATGAGGAAGTGGTCATCCCTGCAATCCTTCTGCATGATGTAGGCTGGAAAGTTATCCCTGAAAACTTGCAGATCACCGCTTTTGGTCCAAATCTGTCCAATCCTGAATTGGCAAGGATCCATGAAGTGGAGGGGGCAAAAATTGCCAAAGAGATTTTAGAGACATTGCATTATCTTCCCGGGAAAATGCAGGAGATCTGTCGTATCATACGCGGCCATGATACAAGACAGAGGCCCGTCTCCCGAAATGACCGAATTGTTAAAGATTCAGATAAACTTTGGCGATACTCCCGGAAAGGTTTGGCCGTTGACCTGGACCGGTTCCGTATTGATCGAGGAAGTCGTCTCGATTTCTTGGAAGAGCACATCGGAAAATGGTTCTTCCTTCCCACTGCCCGGCGATTGGCCAGAGAGGCACTGGCCAGGCGGAATCGGGAAGAAGGTACAAAATCATTGCAAAATCATCAAAATGGGCAATGATCAATTAGCAAAGGCTGCATAGGAGGAAAAGACAATGGGAAAAAAATGGGAGGAAATGTCGGCAGAAGAGAAGAGGGAGGCCAGATTTGAGACCTGGAGTTCCGCCCCCGGTGTTCAGTTTCAAAGCCAGGAAGCCGAAGCTTCCTATAAGGCAGGTGTAACCCGGTTTAAGGATGCCCTTCAGTTAAGAAAGATTCCGGACAGAATACCTGTGCTTCTGATTGCCACCTTCATGCCTTTAGACTTGTATGGCGTAACACCCCATGAGGGTATGTATAACCCGGAAAAACTGGTTTCCACCTGCAAAAGGTATCTGCTGGATTACAAGCCTGACTATTATATATCCCCTGCCCTGGTTGGTACCGGCAAGGTTCTCGAAATCCTCGACTACAAGCAATACAGATGGCCTGGCCACGGGGTCTCTGAAAAATCGGTCTACCAATATGTTGAAAGGGAGTATATGCTGGCGGAAGATTACCAGGCCCTGATTGATGATCCTTCGGACTTCTGGATCAGGACTTATCTACCCCGGGTCTGCGGAGCCCTGGAACCCTTAAAGAACATCCCTGCCTTTACGGACCTGTGGGAGATCGTGCTGGTCACCCCACACATGATTCCTTTCGGCATTCCGGATGTCCAGAATGCGTTGAAGGCACTGATGGAGGCCGGGAATGAAGCAATCGCGTGGATCCAGAAAATCATGGGTTTTGAGATGGAAGCGAGGGGGATGGGGTTCGTTAGCGGCGCCGGGGGAGTGGCAAAAGCGCCTTTCGACATTCTGGCGGATACCTTGAGGGGCTCGCGGGCCATCATGATGGATATGTACAGACGGCCGGAGATGGTTTTGAAGGCCGTCGAGAGGCTGACCCCCCTGGCCATCAAACAGGGAGTTGGAGGAGCGACTTTTCAAGGTAATCCCGTTGTATTTATCCCCTTGCACAGGGGGGCTGACGGATTCATGTCCGATGACCAGTTCAGGACATTCTACTGGCCCACTCTTAAGGCGCTCATCCTCGGATTGGCCAACGAAGGATGCGTGCCCTTTCTATTTTGCGAAGGGAGTTATAACTCGCGGCTTGAATACCTGAAGGAACTTCCAAAAGGCTCTTGCCTGTGGGTATTCGATCGTACAGACATGGCCAGGGTGAAGGAACTTCTCGGGAATACTCTTTGCATCGGCGGGAACGTTCCATCCGGTCTGATCCTCACCGGTACGGCTGAACAGGTGAGGGCGTACTGCAAGAACCTGATCGACGTGGCCGGGAAGGGAGGCGGCTACATCATGTCCACTGGAACGGGTATGGACGAGGGAAAACCGGACACTGTCCACGCCATGGTTGACTTCACCAAAGAATATGGCGTGTACAGGAAATAGTTCTGCGGGGCTGAACGGCCATCCGATTCCATCGGCCCCACAATCCTTTCCTGGCCAAACCCCCATGCCCAACAAGGGCACCACGAAGCATGAAAATAAGCACCCCCTCCCCGCCCCGCCCCCCTCAGAGGGGGAGGGTGGGGGATGGTTCTATTTGCGTGCAAAAATTCATTCTTTTGTTGTCATGATAAAATAAAACTGATATTTTGTTTATCATGTATAAACGAATCATCAGATCTCGCCGTCGTATAACGGTATCCTGTGATCCACAACCCTGATCGGTCACGGCCAAGATCGAAATCCTTTCCTGGAGACTCTTTTTGGAAGACCTCTGGTCCGGAATAATCATCCGCTGAAAAATAGGACCAGGATTAGATTTGCACAACATGCACCCGGTCAAGGGGCCATGAATGGCTGATATGCCCAACTTTTATGATTTCAATTTGTAGGGTACTTCGACAAAGGAATGCTTCTTGGGGTCAAAATCCTTTGTATTTCTTGTGTGATTAAGATTCCCACTCCGACCGTAATTGCTCTTGAAATTTCAGCCCATCTCCCTTCAACCAGATGCCTTTGGTGTCGCTGACTATCTTCAGATATGATGCCAGACTGTGAGAGGCTTTCAAACAAGCGATTCCTCTGCGGATAGCCTCAGCCATAGAGATTTTATGAGTTTTCGTATAGTCCATTAGCCAGCGCTTTTCCATATCTGATATAGTAATGATTGTTCTCTTGCTTGGCATTCACCGCACCTCCCCAGGTTTCCCTGTCATGATATCACCATCCTATATCAATATCACCTGATTGTCAAATTCGATAGGGCTCGGTTCACAGCAATCATCCATGATGGGAAAATCGAGCATTGGAACAAGTCGACTTCCCTGAAGGTACCAAAGTGTTGGTGAGACTTCTTCCCGACGACGAAACCGAATTCTGGTGCCAGGCAAGCAAGACCTCACTCAGAACAGTTTGGGATAACCCCGAGGATGATGTCTATGCCCAGCTCCTCAAAGAATGACAGAAGCCGTCTATTCCTTCAATAGCATATTTGCAATCACCAGGTGCTGGATCTCGGAGGTTCCCTCGTAAAGTCTCATGGAACGGATCTCTCGGTAGAGTTTTTCTACCAGGTACCCTTTCACCACTCCATATCCGCCGTGGATCTGGACCGCCTGATCGATGATCCGCTGGGCCGCCTCCGTGGCGTAGAGCTTGGCCATGGATGATTCCATGGTGATCTTCTTCGCACCGTGGTCCAAAAGATAAGCTGCCTGGTAAACGAGTCCCCGGGCCGCCGCCAGTTCGGTCGCCATATCGGCCAATTTGAACTGGATGGCTTGAAAATCGGCGATCTTCTTCCCGAATTGCATGCGTTTCCGGGCATACCTTATGGCCTCGTCAAGGGCTGCCCGGGCCATGCCCACGGCACCCGCTCCTACTGTGGATCGAAAGAAATCAAGATTTTGCAAAGCGATCTTAAAGCCCCCGTTCAGTTCTCCAATCAGATTGGACCTGGGAACCCTGCAATTCTCAAAAACAGGCGCCCCAATGGGATGAGCGGCAACAAGGTCCAGCCTCTTCCCCGGGTCAAAGCCCGGATCTCCTTTCTCCACGATGAGGGTCGAAATACCTTTCGCCCCCCTTTCCTTGTCGGTCTTCACCATCACCGTATAGATGTCCGCATCAGGAGCAAGGGAGATGAACATCTTCTGGCCATTGACGATAAAATCCTCCCCTGCAAGGACCGCTGAAGTTTGAATGGAGGCAACATCCGATCCCGCTGACGGTTCTGTGAGAGCGAAGGTGAAGATCTTTTTCCCCGTTGCGATCAACGGACAGTACTTCGCCTTCTGTTCCTCGTTTCCAGCGATAAGAATGGGATAACTCCCGAGCCCTTGCATGACAAAGATCAACTCTGCATTCGGGCAGCATCGTGCCAGTTGCTCCCTCACTAAGCAGACCGAGACCAGGGAAGGCATTTTCGTTGAATTCCCGTATTCTTCGGTAACAAGAAGTTTGAAGAGACCCGCTTTTGCCAGGGCAGCAGCAATTTCCCGGGACATGACATTCGTTTCCCCCACTTTTTCTCCCAGGGGTTGAAGCTTCTCTTCGCAGAGCTCGATGACTTTTTTCTTTAATTCCTTTTGCGCTTCATTGAAAAGGAAATCCATACTTTCTCCCTTAGGTCGAGCTTTTAAACCTGCCGAAACATATTTGAAATTTCGACGACTTCGATTCCCTTCCCCTTCGATGGGGCCAGGGTGGGGGTGGACAAGTGCATTTTGGTCTGGGTTTGGTCCCCCCCTCCCCTTCATCCCCTCCCACCGAAGGGAGGGGAGAGATTCTTAGGACAAAACCTCTTAAGCTTTACAAGCAAGAATCTAAAATGTGAATCGAAAACCGAGATCCTGAAACAAGTTCGGGATGACAAAGAAGAATTAGGGCTTAAAAAGACCCAGAGCGTTCTTCCAGAGAATCATCTCTTTCTCTTCTTCTTTGAGCGGGAGATCTCGTATGAAGCTGTGCTCCCATCCCTGGGATGGACCCTGTTTCCCCCATGGATAATCCGTGCCGTAAAGGATGTGATCCGCACCGTGGTCCCGGATCAGTTTAACTACCTCTCTGGGGTCTAGATCCTTTACTGTAGGGCAGTAGGAGGTGTCCAGGAAGAGATCCTGCCCAACCAGATACTTCCTCGCTTCGTCCAGCATCCCGTATCCGCCAAAATGGGCAATGATCATCTTCAGTGCAGGCAGATCGTCATGAACCCTTCTTAACCGTTCGGGAGTGGAACGAACCGAAGCCTCCTCTGCCTCCCCTTCCCCTTTTCCTGAATGAAAGAAGACGAACATCTCTTCTTCGGCGAGTTTTTCATAGATGGGATACATTGATGGATCATCAGGAATGATGTTTTGGAAGAGCGAGTTAATCTTTATTCCTCTAATCCCATCCGCTTTTATACGACCGATCTCTTCCTTCCAATGCTCATAATCAGGCGTGACCGTTCCGAATAGGATGAGCCGGAGATGAGCAAGGCTAAGGAGCCAGTCATTGGTGACTTTAACGAGTTGGCCCGAAGGCGCAACGCCCAGAACCACTGAAAATTCGACTCCCGCCTCATCCATATACGAAATCAGGCCATTAAAGGTCCCGGTTCCATACGGTTTGAGAGCCAGTTCTTCTTCATTCATTTTCAGAACTCTGGGCGCAATCTTATCCGGAAAGATATGCGTGTGGCAGTCAACGATCATGGTGGTTCTCTCTGAAGACGGATGGGAGGGGAAGCTGAGTGAGATTGTCCTGGAATAGCAAGTGCGCTCTCGGTTACCACAAAATTATCTTATCATCATACCGTCAAGAAACGCAACTATACCCAGATGTTGCATTACCGAAACCGGGCAAGGCTGCTTCCAAAACCTTGCAATTGCGGATTATCGGAAATTAGGGGGCACAGAGGAATTCACTTTGGGTGAAGTCCTGATTTCATATGGAAATGCATGCAGGCAGCCCTTAAAGGTGGTGCTGCAATGTTTTTCCAGTACCCTCGCCCGGTTTCTGCGGGTTTTTTTGCAACTGGTGGGTATACTTAGTTGTTGTGGAGCCCACTCATTTTTCTCACTGGGTTTTGGCGTGTATTCGTTCTTTATGAGAAACTTCTCCTGCAAGGCAGCCAAAAAAGGTGGGGAGGGCACCTCCATATCTTGTGGTCGATTTTCGCGGAAATTTTTCCTTGACTTTTTCTCTATTTGTATGTATGTAATAAAGATTATATATATTATGGCTTTCGAACAATCCAATTAATCTAAGGAGGCG
>Ga0214473_10004120_pt1 | contig 17498 bp, 17 predicted proteins | sample RVTome_7_FD_203509 | JGI IMG/M metagenome (GOLD analysis project Ga0214473, IMG submission 203509) | Soil microbial communities from uranium-contaminated site in the Upper Colorado River Basin, Wyoming, United States - RVT98D197 | ecosystem: Environmental > Terrestrial > Soil > Contaminated >... | reverse complement strand
ACACGACATACTAAAAGGATTTCTCGAAGAGCGATGGAAGGGAATCCGGCCCATCCTTTGGGGAGACTCCTTGAGAGAAGCCGAGTTGATAGAATCGATCTATAAAGGAATTTTTAACCTACAATGATAGTAATTTAGTTCGGAGTAGGGAGTTCAGAGTAAAAAATCTATCAATTATTGAAATTCTCCGAACTCCGAACTAAGCACTCCGAACTATTTTTTCCAGAGATTTATGCATTACGATATCATCATTATTGGCATGGGACTATCCGGTCTGATGGCTGCTAAAACAGCCGCTGAGGAGAGGAAGAGAGTCCTTATCATCGGAAAGGGGATAGGAACTCTCTCCCTTTTTTCCAACACCATTGACGTTCTCGGACTCCTCCCGGACGCAACGAGCATGAGTGATGGCTTATCCAATTGGATAAAAGATCGTCCGAAGCATCCTTATGCAAAGCTGGGACGAGAAAAGGTCGAACAAGCCCTCTTTTCATTTCTTTCCTTTTTCCCATCTTCTTACTCTTTTCACTCAGCCGGGGATGGAAACTGCCTGATCCCCACAGGCGCAGGGACGTTCCGGCCTACGCGATACATTCCCAGTACCATGACGGCAGGAATATCTTTTAAAAAAGGGGAGGCCCTGATCATCGGGTTTAAAGGTTTCAAAGACTTTTATCCAGGGTATCTGGCAGACCATTTAGAATGCCGAAACGCTACTTTCACTCTGCCAGAATTCTCCCATCGGGAAATCACCGCCACCGCCCTGGCAAGATGGATGGAAAAAAAATCTTTTAGAGAGAGGATCGGTGGAGAAATAGAAAGACAGCTAAAGGGAGAAACTCGTGTTGGTTTTCCCGCTGTGTTGGGAATGAAAGACCCCAATTGCGTGAAGAAGAGTCTTGAAGAGGCCATTGGCGCGGAAGTCTTTGAAATTCCCATTCTGCCCCCTTCGATTCCGGGAATGAGGATTTTTAATCACTTTAAGGAATGGCTGATCGAAAAGGGAGTGACCTTTCTCCTGGGACATTCCGTTTCAGAAGCAATACTCAGGAGAAAAAGGTGCGAAGAGATTCGGATTCACCATCCGCCGATCACCACATCCTACTCAGCAGATCGGTATATTCTTGCAACAGGTCGCTTTATCGGAGGAGGTTTGGCAGCTGACCGGGAAAAGATTTCCGAACCTCTCTTTCATCTGCCTGTGGATCAACCCGGATCACGAAAAGACTGGTTTGGAAATTCTTTTTTTGGCGTTCCCCATCATGGGATCCATTTTTCAGGCATCGATACAGACTCGGCCCTAAAGCCTATCGATAAAGAGGGAAACCCAATCCTTGAAAATGTCTGGATTGCAGGTTCAATTCTTGCGGGCCATCATTTCTTGGAAGAAGGATCAAGGGAGGGAATCTCTATCTCTACGGGATATTGGGCTGCAAAACACACCCTAATGTAATAGGAGTAAATAGTAATCAGTAATCAGCGATCAGTAATCAGTTACTGGTTACTGGTTACTGGTTACTGGTTACTGGTTAGCGGTTACTGGTTACTGGTTACCGGTTTATTCCGAGAGCTTGATCAGAATACCTGTTTTTCTTGCCCGGTGAAGTACCACTTTAAAAAGGATTCCTTCAGCGACGATGTAAAGTCCTGCTAAGCCGAACCCCCAGCCTAAGGCATTCTTAAATCCTTCATCGAAACCATAAAAGGAACGAAAGTACGCCAAGAAATAAGTCAATGGGATGGCCTGGGCTATTTCCGGCAAGGGAAAGGGAAGGATGGATACAGGATAGTATATCCCGCAGACTAAGGCCATCAAGCTACTCAAAGACCAGGCTGCGATATCGGCCATGTATCCGAAAAGGAGTACCAGGATACAGACACTCATGCCGACTGATGCGGAGGTGAGGAAGAGGCCTACGAGAAAAAGGATAAGAGGACCAACCCCTGGCCGCAAGAAGTCGAACCCGAAAGCAAGACTGCTGAAGACCGAAAGCAATAGAAAGACGAAGAAGGACCGAATCACGCCAATCAGCCATGAACCAAAAATCAATTGGAAAGATTGGACAGGGGCAATGAAAGTATGTTTAAGGGATTTCGACCAGAGGTCGTAGAGGAGGACATAAGCGACATCAATCTGACAGACCTGAATCACACTCATGGAGATGATGCCAACAAGGATGAATCCGGTTTTGTTCGGATCCAGCTCCAGAAAGCTCGTTAGGAGCCCCACGGAAAAAAAGCCAACAACAGGCCAGAAGAGAATCTCGAAGAGGCTGAAGACATTCCGCTTCGCAATAATCCAATTCTTAAACACAAAGGCCCATATCTGAATTAGTGCCTTGCGTAAATTAGATGAGGACATCTTTTAATCTGAAAGACCTTTCAGGATCAGGGGAAATAATCTTTTTGCTATCGTAGCACAATGGCCGGAGGATTTGAATAGATGTTGCGTCAAAGGTTTGCAGAATACAGGATTTCCTGTTAAATTTATTGCAGTCTTTAAGAAGGATTTAGAATGAAATACTGGCGTGTTCCCCTTGACCTGGAGACGATCCAGGTCGCCAGGGGCCAGGTAACTGTAATCAAAGAACGGTGCAAGGGTTGTAAGCTTTGTGTCGAATACTGTCCTCGTAACGTGCTCCGGATGTCCCAGACCTTTAATCTCAAAGGTTATTATTTCCCGGAAGTCGGGGGGGAGGAAAAGTGCGTGAATTGCCATTTCTGCGAAGTCCTTTGCCCGGATTTTGCAATCTTTTCCCTCGAGGCGCCGCCCAAGACCTGAATGTCATCGCTTGGTTGTACAGAAAATCATTGTATAGAAGATCTGCAGACTGAAATCGGAAACGGAGGGTGGCGAAGCACCAATTTCCAAGCACTAAATTCCAAATAATATTCAAATCCCAATTTCAAATGATCCAAACTCACCTCTCTCAATGAGAGGGACTGTTAGGGTTGGTGGGATTTTGCTAACCGGAGCTTATTCGGGATCTGGAAATTCGGAATTGGAATTTGGAGCTTATTTGTGATTTGGGATTTGAAGCTTCGAAATTCTAATGGGAGGCATGGTTTGACCCAAAAAGCCAGTATGACTGGAACGTATTTCATGAATGGGGACGAAGCTTGCTGCGAAGGGGCCATTGCTGCGGGTTGCCGTTTTTTCGCAGGCTATCCGATCACACCGGCTACAGAAATAGCGGAGCGGATGTCGGAACGGTTGCCCGAGATGGGGGGCATTTTCATTCAGATGGAGGACGAACTGGCATCCATGGCCGCCATCCTGGGAGCAAGCTGGGGTGGCATGAAGGCCATGACCAGTACCTCAGGCCCGGGCTTCTCCTTAATGATGGAGAATATCAGCCTGGGTCTCTGCACTGAAACACCCTGTGTCGTCTGTAATGTACAACGGGCCGGTCCAAGCACCGGACTGCCCACCCTGGTCGCCCAAGGAGATATGATGCAGGCTCGTTGGGGCGCTCATGGCCATTACGAAATCATCGCAGTCTCGCCCTCTTCGCCCCAGGAGATGTTCGATTTCACAATCTGGGCCTTTAACCTCTCCGAGCAGTACCGGCTGCCGGTGATTATTCTGGCAGACGAGGTGGTGGGGCACATGAACGAGCGGGTGGCCATACCGCCCCCGGATGAGATTCAGATCATTAACCGCAAAAAACCTACTATGCCGCCTGAGAAGTATCAGGCCTATCGGCCCGATTCCGATGGAGTCGCAGCCATGGCCACCTTTGGAGACGGCTATCACATGCACGTGACCGGATTGACTCATGACCAGCGCGGCTACCCGGTCATGGAAGCCGACACCCAGGAAGAAATGATTACCCGGCTGGTCCAAAAAGTCCGGAAAAATTCGGACCGGATCATTCGTTATGAGACCTTCTCTTTGGAAGATGCCGAAGTGGCCGTTGTCGCCTATGGCATCAGCGTCCGTTCGGCCAAGCGGGCTGTCGCCGAGGCTCGGGAACGGGGAATCAAAGCGGGTTTGGTCAAATTGAATACGATCTGGCCTTTCCCGGAAAAGATGATTCGAGATTTGGCCGGAAAGGTCCGGGCGCTGATTATGCCCGAGATTAATTATGGACAGATGGTATTGGAGCTGGAGCGCTGTGCCGGGGGTCGTTGTCCGGTCCTGCTGGTGTCCCATGCCGGAGGAACGATCATCCGGCCGGAGAGAATTCTGACCGTCCTGGAAGCGACGTTGAAGGAGACGGCATGAGTACGAATAAACGCAAGGCATTGCAGCCCCATCCCTATGACTATTTGTTGCGGACGGACAGGATCCCCCACATCTGGTGTCCCGGCTGCGGGATCGGCACGGTCTTCGGCTGCGTGCTTGCTGCCATCCAGAAATCCGGATTCCCCCTGGATGATGTGGCGATGGTCTCGGGAATCGGCTGCACTGGCCGCATGGCCGGCTACCTGAATCTGGACTCCTTCCACACCACCCACGGCCGCGCCATTCCCTTTGCCACGGGGTTGAAACTGGCCAAACCCGAAAGCTGCGTCATCGTGACCTCGGGCGACGGCGATCTCTTTGCCATTGGCGGAAATCACCTTATCCATGCGGCCCGCCGCAACATGGACCTGACCGTCGTCTGCGTTAACAATTTCAACTATGGCATGACCGGCGGCCAGATGGCCCCCTCCACGCCCTTCGGGGCCAAGACCACCACCAGCCCGATCGGCAACTTCGAAGAGCCGTTTAATTTCTGTTCCCTGGCGGCTGCATGCGGGGCCGTTTATGTAGCCCGCTGGACTGCCCTTCATATTCGGTGGATAACGGATTCTCTCTCCGAAGCCATACAGAAACGGGGTTTCTCCTTTGTGGAAATCCTGGCTCCTTGCCCGACTTCGTTTGGCAGGCGCAACAAAATACGCAGCGCCGTCGAGCTTTTAAAATTCTTCCATGAGCGTTCGGTCATTCGAAATCATATTGATCCTAAAGACGCAGTGCTTGATTTCAATAAACATTTGATTGTGGGGAAATTTGTGGACATCGAAAGGCCGACCTTCTTAGACAACTACCAATTGATTATCCGCCGTGAACTGGGGGATTGGCCCGGACTGGAAAGACAGATCCCCCAACCGGAAAAGCCGTAGGTGATATCGCATGTTACCTTTAAAACAGACTAAAGAACCGCTTGGTAAAAGTTCGGAAGCACACCCAACAGCCTTTTCGACGCAACAGGGCGAAAAAGAGATCCTGATTACCGGGTTCGGCGGCCAGGGCATCATCATGATTGGGAGCATCCTGGGCAAGGCAGCGACCATTTATGATTTGAAACATGCCACCATGATCCAGGCCTTTGGGCCGGAAGCACGGGGAGGCTCTTGTTCATCCCAGGTGGTCATCAGCGAGAAGGAGATCCTCTTCCCTTACGTCCAGCGGCCACAAGTCATGATCTGCATGAGCCAGGAGGGCTTCGAAAAAAATATCACCTTTTTGCCAGCCGGCGGGCTTCTCATCTGGGATACGGACCTGGTCAACATCCGGAATTTGGACCCCAGCTGGAGAACCTATCACATCCCGGCCACCCGGTTCGCGGAAGAGCTTGGCAATAAGATGATGGCCAACATCGTGATGCTGGGCTTTCTTTCCAGCGTAAGCGAGCTGGTGCAGGTTGAATCTTTACGCCAGGCCATGGTCAGCTCGGTGCCTGGAAAGACGCGGGAAGGCAACAGTAAGGCCTTTGACCGGGGCCGCGAGTATGGAGAAGCCATTCTTAAGAGCCGGGCAAAATTGGATCAATCCCCGGAGACCGCATGACTGCCTTTTCAAATATGAAGGCGCCCGAGCGGGCCGTCTTACTGCTTGGGTCCGGCTACGGAGCCCTCAAGGTTGCAGAGGATATGGCCCAGGCCGGAATCCCGGTCATCTGGGTCACCCGGGCGCAACACTTCCTGGAATTGCCGCGAGGGCTGGATCAGGTCCCTCAATGGCCCGAAGACTTGAATTTCCAGTTTCGACCGCTTTACCTCCGGGTTACCCGTCATCCTCTGGTTACTCCCCTAACCCGTGCCAGGGTCCGTTCCCTGGAAGAGACTCCGCATGGGTACCGCGTTGTCGTGGAACAGGATCCGATCTATGTCGATTACGATCTTTGCACGGGTTGCAGCCGATGCATGGGTATCTGTCCTCTTGAGCAGGAAGGTCGCCTGCCCCTCTCTCGCACACCAGCCTACTGTCCTTCGCGCGCCTTGGAGCTGGACAAGAGAAGAACCAGTCCCTGCCGCTTGGAATGCCCTCTGGGAGTGAATGTCCAGGCCTATATGGCGCTCACCGCAGCCGGGCGTTTTGAAGAGGCCTTAGCCGTAATCAAAGAAGACAACCCCTTGCCCGGGATCTGCGGCCGCGTCTGTCATCATCCCTGTGAAACTGCCTGCCGTCGGGCTGAATTAGACCATGCCGTGGCGATCTGCCATATCAAGCGCTTTCTTTCAGACTACCAAACCGATCATGAAAGCACTTCACCGGCACCTCCGGTCAAGCCCCGTCGTAAAGAACGGGTGGCTATTGTCGGTTCCGGGCCGGCTGGACTGACTGCTGCGTATTACCTTGCCAAGTCAGGTTTTCCAGTCACCATTTTTGAAGCTTTGCCCGAGCCTGGGGGGATGCTCCGCTGGGGCATCCCGGCTTACCGACTGCCCCGGCATATTCTTGATCGGGAGATCAAGGAGATCCTCGACACTGGCGTGGAGCTCAAGTGCAACATCCGTATCGGCGAGAAGATTTCTCAAGAAGAGCTGGATAAACAGTACGATGCCATCTTCCTTGCAGTAGGGGCACAGCGGAGCTTACCCCTTGGCATTCCTGGCGAGGACGCAGAAGGATGTTTCGGTGCAATCGAAATCCTACGAGCCCGCCATTTAGGACTAAAGGTGGAAATTGGCAAGAAGGTGGCAGTCATCGGCGGCGGCAATTCGGCGGTTGACGCAGCCCGGACCGCGCTTCGTCTGGGTGCGGAGGTGACTGTTTTCTACCGTCGCGAGCGTCAGGATATGCCCGCCCAGGAATCGGAAATTGTTGCAGCGGAGGCCGAAGGTATCCGGATCGAGTACCGGGTTGGGCCCGCACGGATATTGACCCAAGGCGGAAGGGTCTCTGGTTTGGAGCTCATTCGCATGGAACTGGGAGACCTCGACGGTTCAGGCCGGAAGAAACCAAAGCCTCTTGCCGGATCCGAGTTCCAGGTCGATGCGGATACTATAATCACTGCAATTAGCCAAACCCAAGCCTATACTGAGCGCCGTTCGCCCCTTCGACAAGCTCAGGGCGAACGGGGTCGAAGTGACCTCGACCTCCTTACGGAGGGCAGCGGTGTAGAAATGAATGAGAAGGCGATCCGGGTGGATCAAGAATTCAGGACCCGGAACCCGAAAATCTGGGCGGGAGGGGATGGGGTCACCGGACCCTCCACGGTGTTGGCTTCCATGGCCCAGGGCCGGATCGCAGCCGGAAAGATCATCGAATACCTGACAGGGCATCCTTCTTCTCTTGTCGAGTTGCCCCTTCAGTCTCGTGGCGTAGGCGATTACATGGCGATCTCAGAAGACCTTCCCCAGCAGCCGCGGCAGGAAATGGCACAGCGGCAGCCCAAGGTACGCCGGCGGGACTTCGAGGAAGTCGATTTGGGGTTGACCATGGATCAGGCGATTGCCGAAGCCCGGCGTTGTCTCCAGTGCAGCGCCTGTTGTGAATGCCGAAGCTGTGAGACGGTTTGCTCCGAAATCGGAGCGATAGATCATTTCCGGAAACCGAAGCATCTGGAGTTTCTCAGCCCGGGAGTCATCGTTGCGGATACCCAGGAAATGCCGCCGGGTGATTACCACGAATTTAATAACATCTTCCGGGTAGGCGAGTTCAACACGGACCTTATCAGTATGATGGTTGCCGGAAGCGCCACCGCAGGCCGGGCTATCGCCCTGGCCTCTCCACTACGGTCCAAGGCCGTGCCGGAGGCAACCCAGGTTCCGGGGTTTTCGGGCGGGACCCGGTTGGGAGTATTTCTTTGCGCCTGCAATGGGACCATGGCGCCAGCGTCCGTATTGGACCGAATTCTGGAGATGGCGAGAAAAGGACCGGAGGTATCGTATGGCGAATTGATTTTTTCCGCTTGCCATCCGCGCGGTTCCGAACAGATTGCGCATGCCGTGAAAAAACATCGATTAAGCCGAGTGATTCTGGCTTCCTGTGTCTGCTGCCCGCTGGAGTTTCAGTGCATCTCCTGCAATGATCAGCGAAACCGCACCCGGATTCACCTCTTCGATGAGCATGGCCTGGACCGGTCCGGTTTCGAAATGATCAACCTGCGGGACTACCTCTCGGTTGAGGGTCTCTCCGAGGACGAAATGATCCATAGGGCGCGCGATCTTTTCCGGGCTGCCTTTATCCGGACCCGTTTTCTGGGTCCACTCCGGCAAGGGGTCACTGAAATTGGAAAAGATATCCTGATCCTGGGCGGTTCGGAAATTGGGATGAGTGCTGCCTTGAACCTCGACCTCCAGGGCTTTCGCGTACGCCTGGTCCACCATTGCCGTCTTGCAAACGAGCCGGGGCCTTCCATCACGAACCTCCTTCTCTCAGGCTCCCTCACACCGGGTCAGAACATTATCCATATAAAACATGCTACGGTCGAGGAAATCTCGGGCCACATCGGCGATTTCAAGGTCCATGTCCAGGTCGGGGGAAAGAAGATGCGCTGGCGGGCAGATATTGTCTGTCTGACCGATAAGAATGTTCTCTCCCTGTCTATTCCCGAGGACCTGGCCGGCCTGAAAAAGTTTTATCGTTATAATTTCGCTTTTTTTCATACTCCTCAACCGGGCCTGTATCGGGTCGTGCCCCGGACCTTAGCCCGGGTGAATGCCTTTGAAGCGGGCGCTGCCCTCGCAGCTCAGGTGGCCAGGGCTTCGGCTGAAGCCTTTCTCAAAGACCATGAGCTCAGTCCCAGGGTGGACCCGGAGCGCTGCCGCGGTTGCGGCCGGTGCATCGAGATCTGTCCCTTTGATGCCATCCACCTCCGCTCGAGTTCCAAGTGGACCTATACCGCCGAGGTTCTTCGATATAACTGCGTGGGATGCGGAGCTTGTGTGGGCCGTTGCCCAGTAACAGCCCTGGATATGCCTTATTTCTCCAACCGACTGCTGGAGGAGATCGTCTCGGGTGTCCTGGAAGGAGCGCGCTGAACCATGGCAGGAATCAATCTCCTCGGAATTTTATGTAATTGGAGCCCCTTTGCCTGCTTCAATGCTGCGGGCATGGCCCATTTGAAAATGCCCCCGAATTGCGTCTTCATGCGGGTCATGTGTATTGGCAGGATCAACCAGGCCCTGATCCTGCGCGCCTTTGAGTATGGTGCAGACGGTGTGATCCTTTTGGAGTGCAAAGACGAGGATTGTCGGTACGGTCCCGGCCCGGAGGTAGGTCATTCCAATGTGGAGAGAGTTCGCAAGCTCCTTCATCTTCTTGGAATCGGGCAGAAGCGGCTGGTAGAACGGAGCTTTGCCGCTCACGAGAAGAGTGAGCTGGTCGGGGCGTTGTGGGAATTTTCCGAGCAGATCCAGGCCATGGGGTCTAACCCGGCCAAGCCCCGGCAAGAGGGAGAGTCGAGATGAGGCTGGACGATCCCCGAATCAAAGGAATCATCCGGGACAGATCTCTCTTCATGTGTCAGGAATGCGGCAAATGCTCGGCCTCGTGTCCCCGGATGCTCAGCGGTAAAGAGTACTCGCCCAGGCTCCTATCCCATAAGCTAATCACCGAACCGGAAAATGAATCGTTCATCGAGAATTCGGTCTGGGAATGCCTGACCTGCGGGCTCTGTGAGGAACGCTGCCCTTCCGGGGTCCAGGTCCGGCAGTTCATTATGGAGATGAGAACCCTGCTGGCCGGGACAAAAGGCCTCAAGGGTTACCGGTCCCACGATGGGGCTTTACACTCATGGATGAGGCTCATGACCTCGCCGGACCTGGAGCAGAATAGACTCGACTGGCTGGGACCCGAGTTGCAGGTGGCTCAGTCCGGGCCCCTGGCCTTTTTCACCGGATGCGCGCCCTATTTTGATATTTTCTTTTCAGGGATCGACGTAAACACCTTATCGATCGTGCGGGACAGCATTCGGCTTCTCAATTTCCTGGACATCGTCCCCGTGATCCTGAATGGAGAACGTTGCTGCGGACATGATCTTCTCTGGACCGGCGACCGGGAAAATTTTGAAACCCTTTGCCGGCTGAATTATCAGGAATTCCAGGCGGCGGGAGTGAAAGAAGTCGTCGTCTCCTGCCCGGAATGTTATCAGGTCTTGAATCAATTCATGCCTGAAGTGATTCCGGGCATGGATCTCAAGGTCACTTTGTTGTTAGACCTTTTGCGCCGGGAAGTCCATAAAGGGGGCATGAGGTTTAAGCCCTTGAAGCGCCGGGCCACCTACCAGGACCCCTGCCGGTTGGGCCGGTCGGAGGGGTCCTGCGAGATGCCAAGGGCCTTAATGCAAATGATACCCGAACTGGCGCTCAAAGAGATGAAGAACTCGGGCCGGAGCGCTGTTTGTTGCGGTAATAATGGTTTTATCAACTGTGATGCTTTTTCAAAGCGCATCCAGGTGGAACGCCTGCAGGAGGCTAAAGCGACGCGGGCTGACCTCTTGATCACCGCCTGCCCCAAGTGCATGATCCACCTGACCTGCGCCATGCGCGATCCTGTCCGACAAGGTTCGCTTTCTATGGAAATCCGGGACCTGGTCTGTGTCTTGGCCGACCAGATCGAGCGGTCCGGGGAAGACAGATCCATAGGATCAAGAAGAAAGTAATCAGTGACCAGTGATCAATAATCAGTGAACAGTTATCAGTAATCAGTGATCAGTAACTGATAACCATTTAAGAGAAGACAATAATAACAGACACTGACACTTTTATCTTGTTGCAGCTGATGACTGATTACCGATGACTGATAACTATGTTTGCAAAAGAGTGAGGAAATCGAATGCAGGTAAAAGAGGGAAGAGACGAAAATCGAATTGGCATTTATGTCTGCCATTGCGGGTTGAACATCGCCGGGGTCGTGGACTGCGCGGCTGTAGCAGAGTATGGCCAGGGACTCCCGGATGTGATTGTCTCCCGCCATGACAGCTATCTCTGTTCGGAGCCGGGCCAGAACCAGATCAAGACCGACATCCGGGAACAGCGTCTGAACCGGATCGTGGTGGCTTCGTGCTCACCGCGGCTCCATGAGCCTACTTTCAGGAAGTGCCTCCATGAGGCAGGGCTGAACCCTTACCTCCTGGAGATGGCCAATCTTCGAGAGCAATGCTCCTGGGTCCACTCCCATGATCCGGAAGGAGCGACGCAGAAGTCCAAGGACCTGGTACGCTCGGCAGCGGCCCGGGCCAGATGGCTGGCCGTGCGGGAAGAGGTTGAAGTCCCTGTCGAGCCTGCAACGCTGGTGATCGGGGGAGGCGTGGCAGGTATCCAGGCGGCTCTGGACCTTGCCGATTCCGGTTACCGAGTCATTCTGGTCGAAAAATCACCCAGCATAGGTGGAATCATGGCCTGGTTGGACAAAACCTATCCCACCATGGACTGTTCCATCTGAATACTCGGGCCAAAAATGGCGGATGCCGGTCGGCATCCCAACATTACCCTGTTGACCCAGAGTGAAATCAAGTCCGTCACGGGATACGTGGGCAATTTTCAGGTCCGGGTCGTAAAGAAAGCCCGCTATGTAAAAGAGGACCAGTGCACCGCGTGCGGCGATTGCGCACAGGTCTGCCCGGTGTTAGTCCCGGACGAGTTTAATATGGGGCTCAGTTCCCGCCGGGCCATCTATCAGCCTTTTCCCCAGGCCATCCCTTCTGCCTATGTGATGGATATCAACAATTGCCTGGGCCACGACCCGGTCGTATGCGGGAAATGCATTGAGAAGTGTCAGAAGAAGTGCATCGATTTTAACATGAGCGACCAGGAGCTGGCCTTCAAGGTCGGCACCATCATCGTCGCCACGGGCATGGAGGTCTATGATCCCACCGAATTGGACGAGTACGGCTATACCCGTTACGAGAACGTCCTCACCACTCCTGAGTTTGAACGCCTGATCAATGCCGGGGGGCCGACCCAGGGCCACGTAGTTCGATTGACCGACCGGAAACCCCCAAAGTCCGTTGCCTTTATTCAATGTGTGGGCTCGCGATCCCAACGGCGGGGGGAGCCTTACTGTTCGAACATTTGCTGCATGAATTCCGTGAAAAGCACGCTGATGCTCAAGGACCACGACCCCGACCTGGATGTGAAGGTTTTCTATATTGACATCCGTGCTTTTGGAAAAGGATTTGAAGATTTATTCCGCCGGAGCAAGGGGATGGGGGTTCGTTATATTCGGGGCTTACCGGGGTCGATCCAGGAAGACCCAAAAACCAAGGATCTCATCCTTACGGTTGAAAATACCGCCACGAACCAGCTCGAAAAGCACCGGGCGGGTATGGTTGTGCTGGCCGTAGGGGTGAAGCCGCCCAAAGACATGAGGATGATCCAGGAGATGCTGGCCCTCCAGAAAAATTCGGATGGATTTTACTTAGAGGCCCATCCCAAGCTCCAGCCAGTGGATTCGGCCACCCGCGGGATCTTTTTCGCCGGTTGCGCCGAGGGGCCAAAGGACATCAAGGATACGGTCACACAGGCATCAGCTGCCACAGCCCGGGCCATCCGGTTGATGAATCCGGGTCAATTGCAGGTCGAGGCGATTACTGCTGAAGTGATCGAGAAAGAGTGTACCTCATGCGGGATCTGTGGCCGTGTCTGTCCGTTCAACGCCATCACTGTTGATGTGCGGGCTAAGACACCGGCCCGGGTCACGGTGGCTGCATGCTCAGGATGCGGGACCTGTGCGGCTGAATGCCCGTCAAACGCCATCGTGATGCACCATTTCACCGATGGACAGATCGAATCTCAAATCGACGCCATCCTGGAGGTAGACCCTCTCCGGCGAATCGTGGTCTTTGCCTGCAACTGGTGCTCCTATGCGGGCGCTGATTTTGCCGGGGTCTCCCGGTTCCAGTATCCTTCGAATGCCCGGCTCATCCGGACCATGTGCTCGGGCCGGGTTTCCGAAAAGTTTGTCTGGCATGCTTTTGAAAAGGGAGCGCCGGTGGTGCTCGTTTCGGGCTGCCACATCGGAGATTGCCACTACCTGAGTGCTAATCACTGGACCGAGCGTCGAGTCAAAAAGGTACAAAAGAAGATGGAGAAAATCGGTCTGCGGACCGAAAGGCTTCAACTTGAGTGGATCAGCGCGGCCGAGGGGCTCCGTTTCAAAGAAGTCATGGAGAAGATGGAGCGGCTGCGCCAAAGTGTAAACGAACAGGAGGTGGCCGAGACAAAGCGGATTTTACAGGAACATGGAAATAGTTTCAAAGGAAAAAGCCAAACCACCATCAACAATCAAGACTAAAATAGACTCATTTCCCTACTTTGCCCAAATGGAGAGAAACTACTTTCCCCTTTCCTAAAGGGGGATAGAGGGGGATTAGACAGCATTCTTCAAAAAAAATGATGCAAAATAAACCTTAGCCTTCCTTTTGACACGCTAATATCTCGCCAAAATAAATCCGATGAAAATTACCCTCTGGATAGAAAGTAGAAACGATGGGTCTTTCCAACTCCGAAGGGATCAAATCATTCTTGTAGATAACCTTACACTCATAATGAAGAATACATTCGTTGATCAATGGTGTCTTAACCTTAGATGAGGGAATTGTCGTAATGCCTTTTTCTCGAAACTTGTCATGGTCCCGGCCGGATACTGTCCCGCAATATTGGAAGAAATCTTTTAATTGAGGTGGGACAATGTTCACCGTAAAATCCCCGGTCTCTTCAATTAACTTATAGGTGTAACGGGAAGGCCGAACGAAAACAGTGATAATAGGTTTTCCCCAAATGATACCAATCTGTCCCCATCCAACGGCCATTGCATTGGGTGGGCCTTGTTTGCCCTGGCTTACTAAAAGCACCCTGCCCTCCTTGAAGGCCCGAAGGGTCTCCTCTAAGCAATCCGCATAATCAACAATTCTTTTCATCTTAAACCCTCCTCCCCTCAATTTAACGTTGGGTCATTAATAACGAAAAAGCAGTTTAATTTCAATTGCTAATTCCTAAAAATCCTTGACTAATTATGTCCACCTTCATACAATGACGCTGAAAATAGAATAAACTCAAAAGGAAATGTTCCCGGGCGCGCTGGTTTGCACTCGGGAATCCCGCCTCTGCCTGGATTCGAGCAGAAATCCCCTCCGGGGATTCAGCTCACCTTGGGCCGTTAACCCGAATAGACATTAATATACCAAAATGATATAATATTTTTCATGATTACCGATAGCGACAAAAATATAATTGAACAACTGGCCCGGAAGTATCATGCGAAGCGTGTGATGCTATTTGGATCCAGTCTATCCCCTACCCGGGAATACCGGGATATTGATATCGCAGTTGAAGGCATCGAGGAAAAGGATTTCTACGCTTTCTATGGCGAACTACTGTGCGCTTTGTCAAAACCCGTTGACATCATTGACCTGTCTAAGAAGACCCGTTTCATCGAACTGATCCTACAGGAAGGTATACCTCTCTATGCCTGATTACCGTCTTCGTGTTGAAGCTGAGTATGAGGCTATAGAAAACACACTCTCTGCCCTACCTGATCGCCCTCTTTCAACACTCTCTCAGCTTGAGCTTGCGGGTGTTGCCGCATTGCTGCACAATTTCTACAACGGCATCGAAAATATTGTCAAGCAGGTTTTTCAGGAAAAATCATTTCCAATTCCTCAAGGAGAATCATGGCACAGAGATCTCTTGCTTGCGGCAGCCGAAAAAAATGTCATATCTGACCTATTGCTGAATAAACTGAAGCAATATCTTGCTTTCCGCCACTATTTCAGCCATGCCTACGCATTGGAACTCTTTCCAGAACGTATGGAACCACTTGTCAAGAACGCAGTTGCTCTGTTCAATGAGTTCAAGCAACAAATTGATAAGATAATAGGCTAACAACAGCTTCAACCCAGACTGGTAATTCCGCTGCGCTCCATTGCCAGCCAGTTAAGTCGGGTGTTCCGAGTTGAGCTGAAAGCTCAACCCGGGCCGTTATATTCGGGAATTGGAAAGGATTCATAATAATGAACTTCATCAAAGCCGTTGAGTCAGCCTGGCAAGAGAATAATACCTTGCTCTGCATTGGACTTGACCCTGACCTATCCAGAATTCCGGTACATCTTCGAAGTCTGGAGACCCCGCTGTTTGAGTTTAACAAAGCCATTGTAGATGCTACGGCTGATCTGGTATGTTCCTTCAAGCCCCAGATTGCATACTATTCGGCATCGCAGGCAGAACGAGATCTTGAGCTTACTATAGAGTATATCCACCACAACTACCCCGGCATCCCCGTCATTTTGGACGCGAAGCGTGGAGATATAGGCTCAACCGCTGAAAAGTATGCTCAGGAGGTGTTTGATCGCTACAAGGCGGATGCCGTGACAGTAAATCCATATATGGGAGCTGATACATTGCAGCCGTTTCTTGGCCGAAAAGGCAACGGGGTAATTGTTTTATGCCGTACGTCAAATCCTGGTGCGAGAGATATCCAGGACTTAGATTCAGGCGGGAAAAAGATCTATCAGATTGTTGCGAGCAAAGCTGTAAACCAATGGAACTATAACGGTAACGTGCTACTTGTGGTCGGCGCTACCTTCCCAACAGAGTTGAAAGAGATTCGGTCTATTGTTGGAGATATGCCGTTTCTTGTCCCCGGCATTGGTGCTCAAGGTGGGGATGCCGAAAGTGCGGTGACGAACGGTAAAACAAGAGATGGAACAGGAATGATCATCAGTTCCTCCAGAGGTATTATCTATGCAAGTGGCGAAGATGATTTTGCCGAAGCGGCTCGCAACGCTGCTACCTCTTTGAGGGATGAGATTAATCGGTATAGATAGAAGCAGAATATAACAGCCGGGCTCCACCGGATCACCGATGTATCAGGCTCCAGGTGAGCTTTGCATTAACTCTATAGTAAAAGGGATGAAGATACGCGTGAGAGGGATTAAGACAATGAGAAGACGACTTATCAGCGTTGCCATAGCACTCCTTACCCTTTGTCTGATCTGTTCGCAGGCCCTGCCTCAGGAACAGCACAACTTCCTGTGGAAGGTCGAGTCTGAGACCTCCACTGTCTACCTTCTGGGTTCGCTCCACCTTTTCAAAAAGGAGTTCTACCCTCTCAACAAGGCGATTGAAGATGCCTTTGAGAAATCGAACATCCTTGTAGTAGAGGCGAATATTACGGATCCCAGCCCCAAGAACCTTCAGAAATGGATGGAGGCCGCCCTTTACTCAGAAAACGACAGTGTTGAGAAGCATGTTTCGAAAGAGACCTTCGAATTTGTCAGGAAGGAAGCAAACAGACTCGGGGTCCCTCTGGATCTTATCAAACGGCAGAGGCCGTGGCTCCTTGCGATAACGCTGGAGGCCCTATCATTCATAAAATTGGGGTTTGACCCCCGATATGGGATTGACGCCTACTTTCTTACCAAAGCTGCGGGCAAGAAGAAGATTTCGGAGCTGGAAGGGGTCGATGATCAATTCGCCCTGCTCTCAGGTCTTTCCAATGACGATCAGGAACTCTTGTTGCTGCTGACCTTAAGGGATTCGAGCCGCCTCAACGAGCAAATGGATCAGCTCGTTAAGGCATGGACGACGGGCGACGCGAAGAGCATGGAATCGCTGGTTACAAAAAGCCTGAAAGAAGATCCAAGGATGTCGTCCATTTTTGAAAAACTCTTCGATAGAAGGAACGGAGAAATGGCTTCGAAGATCGAAAAGTACCTCAAAACAAAGGAGACCCACTTCGTGGTTGTAGGCGCAGGTCACTTAGTTGGCGATAAAGGAATCGTTGAGATCTTGAAGGAAAAGGGATATTCCATCGAACAGCTCTAAAGCCTTCCCCCGTGCCGTGCGAGGGACATGAGACGGAGAGATGCGAATCGCCGTTGCTTCTGATCACGCAGGATTTCGCTACAAGACGAAGGTCGCGGATTACCTGCGCCGGCTGGGCCATGCGGTGCAAGACTACGGGACCGATTCCGAAGAGCCGGTGGACTACCCGGATGTCATTCGCCCTGCTGCGATTTCAGTGGCACGGGGTGAGTGTGACCGGGGAATCGTTTTCGGGGGTTCCGGAAACGGCGAGGCCATGGCAGCCAACCGGATTCGAGGCGTGCGGTGTGCCTTGGCGTGGAATGAGGAGTCAGCACGCCTTGCCCGCGCTCACAACGATGCAAACATGCTCTCGGTGGGCCAGCGCCTTCTCTCGGAGGGGCAGGTTATGGCGATCGTCGACATCTGGCTCTCCACGCCTTTTGAGGCGGGCCGGCATGTGGCGAGAATCAAGAAGCTCGATGAATAGCTATCCAAACACTTTTTTGAGTAAAGGGTACGCCCCCCTCACCGTC
>Ga0214473_10004119_pt1 | contig 17501 bp, 23 predicted proteins | sample RVTome_7_FD_203509 | JGI IMG/M metagenome (GOLD analysis project Ga0214473, IMG submission 203509) | Soil microbial communities from uranium-contaminated site in the Upper Colorado River Basin, Wyoming, United States - RVT98D197 | ecosystem: Environmental > Terrestrial > Soil > Contaminated >... | reverse complement strand
CGGTCTACGCACGCTCCTCTCGGTATCGATACGGAATAGACCACGCCCATGGAATTCGTCACCTCGATTGTAAAACTGTGCTCTGAGGGCGCGAGGTTGGCGCGATAAAATTGGCCGTGAAAGAAAAGGTAATCATTTCCGTCACGCGGTCTCAGTGTTGTCGCGGCCATAGCATTGCTCGAAAGAAGGACCAAGACTAATATCACCGGAAAGGTGCGCATTGTCCTTAGTGCACCTGCTAGCGGTATCTCAAAAGCTGGCTTCTTCATATTGCCTCCTTTCATGGTCAGAGGCGAAACAACGCTAGCTGAGCGTAGAACGTCCAGGGCGAAAAGTAAAGCATGTTGGCTACTTGCTCCGTCCGCGCTACGCCCGTACTGGCTACCGTGGCCATCCGGTTCGGAATCGCGAGGGATTCCTCGTTCTACAGGCTGGTTGACCCGAGCCCGGCATGAGCCGAGAACGCCGCGATGCCCAAACGCCTGCCCTCGTGCATTGCGATGAGCATCGGCTCGCTGTTCTTGTTCAACCTGCGCCAGAATGGATTATGCCATTCGCCCTAGCGAGAAGGCGCGGCCGCCGAGGGACTCGCCGCGAAGTGCGGCGTCCACCACTCCGGCAGCACCATCCGCCAGTACATGGTCCCGCACCGTCGTCCGCCCCGAGGCGGCCAGACGTGGCGGACGTTCGTCGGCAGCCACGCAAGGGAACTGTGGGCCTGCGACTTCCTGACCCAGTCCATGGCGAAGTTCACGGTCGCGTATGTCTTCGTGGTCATGGAGATCGCCTCGCGACGCATCGTGCACGTCAACGTCACGACCAGCCCGGCGCTGGCCTGGGTGAAGCAGCAGTTCCGCGAGGCCACCCCGTCGGGTGACCCGCTGTACTTTCGCGTCCACGACAACGACGCCATCTACAGCCAGTACCGGCCACCGGTCAGGGTCGAGCGCAATGGCCGCACGCGTCGCTACCGCTGCCATCTCGATCGCTGGCTCCGTGAGGTCATGGACATCACGGGCATTCCCATCCCGTACGGGGCGCTGAACGCCTCGCCCCATGTCGAGCGGTTCATGCGGACGCTGCGCCAGGAAGCCCTCGATCACTTCCTCTTTCTGAGCCTTACCCACCTGCGGCAGGTCGTCGCGACCTATGTGCGCTACTACAACGGGGCGCGGCCCTCACGGGCGATCCGTGGCGTCCCCGTGCCGTACCCGGAACTAACCACGCCACCGCCCGCCAACGGGAGGCTGGTCGCCCTGCCCGTCCTCGGCGGTCTCCATCACGATTACCGCCTCGCGGCGTAGCGCGCAGCACGTCCCCTGCAACTGCACGCACCAGCACGAGACCCGTGTGTCCGTCCGACACTGAGATCGGCGTCGGGGAGCGGGTTCACCTTCCCATTTGCACCTTACTGAGCACCATCATGGCCTGCACCTGCATGAGCCGAGGCTGTGTTCCAGCGGCTTGCCTCTCGCAGCGAGTGCCCAGATTAGCTTTCGCTGACTACGGGGAGGGTGAGAGGCTAAGTCCTAATGCGCCCAGGGTGATTCGAACACCCGACCTTTTGATTCGTAGTTTTTCGAGCCACCTTAACAGCAGTATACAAGCGGCTATACGTGCGCGATCTTTCAGCGATTCGCGGTCCTCCCGAGTCTCACGTTTCACCCCGCTTATTCGCGCGTTCTATGACACTCCTATTACAGCCCCCGCCGCGCGAGATGGGCATCGACCACTGCAAGAGCATCTGCCGTCACACCGCCGAGCCCCACCTCCCCGCACAGCCGGGAACGAGCGAATTCCCCAATTCCAACGTCTCGACCGTTTGATCAGAAATCAAACGGGCCGTTCCAACTCCCTGAACCGAAGATGCTTTCACCTATGCCGTTATAGAACCGTCATGCTCTGTGCCTCTGGGGAATTGCCATGAGAACCCCTCGGTAGCGCCGTCAGCGCGTCCGCGCCTTCACCAGAAGAGCGGGCTGTACAGGCCTCAGGACTGCCGTGAAGGTCCTTGGGTTCCGTGCTGCCATTGAGCCGGCCGGCAAATACCAGGGAGGCGCTCGCCGCCTATCTCGGCGAGGGGATGGACTCTCAGGCCAGCAACAAACGCCTTGCCCAGAGCTTCCTGCCGACCCCCCGGGTAACCCCCCAGCGACCTTTCGAGCCTGAGCGAAGGCCCTCCGATACGCGCAGTGTAAATTTGGAACGGCATTGTAGGTGAGTGCGCCAAGAGTGGGTCGCCTGACTAAGAGGGCTGCGTAGGGCGTGACCGGGAGCCTACCTGCGGAAGTACAAGCGAGCCCGAACTCCCTGATAGAACGTCAAGCGGAAGTCGCCTTCGACGGCCCGTCCTCCACTGCCAGTGAGGACAGCCTGGGCCTCGAAGGCATCACCGATGAGGCTGCTGATCGTGGGCGCCTGCAACGGCACGCCCTGCCAGGGCATGTGGATCTCCCATTCAGTTTCTGCGGGCCACGGAAGGAGCAGGCCGGTGCTCCAGTAGGCGAGCCCACGGACGATCTTGAATAAGACGGCGTTCCAGCGGTCGTGATCGACTTGCTCATGATCCCACTTGCGAAGGCCGCCCTCACGCTTGACCTCTCGAAGCTGCCGCTCTCTTTTCGCCTTCGCGTGCCGAGCATCCTCACCGGTCTTGTCGCCTGCTACGTTCATCGCCGACAGTGCATCTTCGCGAGCGGCGTCACACGCCCGTCCGTGCGCGTCGTCGAAGCCCACCATCGAGTTTCTGACGTACTCCTCGGGGCCGGAGTAGCACCCGTTGCACCGCTTGTGAGCTGGTAGCTGGGGGCCCTCCTTGTTGCTGACTGTGCCTGCGTTGAAGCAGCGCGCCACGACGTGCTCGACCGAATCGGCCCCCGGCTGTTCACAGATGTAGCAGAGGTCCTCCGGGTAAGATGTCGGCACCATCGGCCCGACCCATGTCTCGGGAAACCGGCTTCTCCATGTACCATCGGCGAGCTGCTCAACAACGAGCCGTCGTCGGTGCTCGATGAGGGCTCGAAGCTCCCTCTCGGCGAGGGCTCTGAGATCTTCAGGCTCAACCTGCGCCTTCTGCCCGGTCAGTGCCTTGAGCCGGCTTTCTGCGAGCGCTCTGAGGGCGTCGAGGTCGAGCCCACCCGTGGGACGGTTGTGGCCCTTCATCATGTCGGACCCCACGTTCTTGATCCTCCGGCGTTCGCGCGACTAGACAAAGCGGCCGCCTCTGAAAATGAGCGCTGTCAGGCGCGACACTGGAGGGGGCGAAGTGGCAAAGGCAAATCTCAAGGCGGTCACTCCTAACCTACCTGTGGCTCGCCATTATCCCGTCGGCCTTGAGAATCACGCACTTGGCGCGACTGCCGACCGAGGATGCGGAAGGCCCCCGAGGTGGGCCTCGGCGGCAGGCTGCCCGATTGCGACGGCGGTGCGTGGACATCACAGTCCTCTCACTATGTTTCACGCCTTCATCTTTCTCCTCACCCTGCTGATTCGCCTGCTCCGCGCGGCCTGCACGCCCAGGGACGATCTGGTCCTTGAGAGTCTCGCCCTTCGGTAACGGGTCGCCGCGCCGATGCTCGCGAAGCGCCGGCCGAAGTTGCATGACGCCGACCGGGCGTTCTGGGTCGCGTTGCGTAAGGCTTTGGTCGAAGTGGACCAGTAGGTTGGTGGTCGTGACGCCCGAGACGGTGGCGGACTGGCAGCGTCGATGTCTCCGCCGCTGGATCGGGGCCCTACGCTGCGAGGTGCCTGACCACGTCGTCGTCCTCGGCCGGCAACATCTCGTCCAGCTCGTCAACGCGTACATCCGGTACCACCACGAGGACCGCTGCCACTTGGGACTGGGCAGGGACACACCGCACCGGAGGCCCGTGACACGGAGGCCGTCACCTCACGCGCAGGTGGTGGCGCTGCCCCGGGTCGGTGGGCTGCATCACCGATACGTGTGGCGAGACGCCACGTAATGCCGCGGTGACAGTTCGAGTCACCAGCGACGCCAACGGCTGCACCCTCGACCACGACCACGACAGCGAGCCGAGACCACAGATCTCCGTAGAATGGCCGGTGTGGCTTGCCCGCTTGTCTCTCGCCACGGTCGCCTGCCTTGTCGCGTCCCGTTCGTCCTCATCGGCGTCGTCGTCGGGCTCATCATGGAGGTGCTCTTCGGGATTCCAATGTTACGCTGCGACGACACCAGCGGGGCTGACATAGGCGGATGAGGTCTTGACGAACCACAACGCTGTACCAGTGGGCCGGGCTTACCAGCGCCGGCTGCCGTTCGTAAGACTCTTCGGTCCTCGCGGCGCGCTGAGGTTCCGCCCGTGCGACATCGAGAGGTTGATCGAGGCTTCTGTGCGCCCAGCGTTGAGGTCATCAGTGACGCGTGAGGAATAGAAAACCGACCCGGAACGGTTCCGGGTTCTCGGGGTCAACGAGGGTTGGAACGGGACATTCTGGGAAGCTTTGCGATGCCTCACAAGGTGCTGAAAGTCCTGCATTTATTAGTCTTTCCGAAGATCTCGCTTCGACTGCTTGGGCAGCTTCCCAAGCTGGACGTCGCCGGTTCGACCCCGGTCGCCCGCTCTTGAAGAAGGCCCCGGTTCGCCGGGGCTTTTTTTCGGGGACCTCGTTCGATTCGTCGTCGGCGAGGGTTGCGGGTAGGTTCCGGGTTTCGGGGTCGGTGGTCGCCGCGATGAGCGCGTCCAGCTCGGTGTCCGACACGCGTGCGTCGCCGTAGTGGTCCTCGATCATCTTGAGGCTGGTGCCGGTCTGCCGTGCGACCCAAAGCGGGCGCGCGCCGACCGCCAGCATGTAGCTAATGTAGGTGTGGCGCGTGTTGTAGAAGGGCCGCGGCCGGATGCCGAGGCGGCGGAGCATGGGCACCCACTCACGGCGGTAGAAGTTCGCTTGGTCGATGGGAGCGCCCGTCGCCGTGGTGAACACGAAGTCGTCGTGTGCGGGGTGAGTCGGCAGCCGCTCCCGGAGGACGCGCACGACATTCCCGTGGAGAACGACGACCCGCCTACTCCTGCCGGTCTTCGTCCTTCCGTCCTGCCCCAGGACGCGACTCGCGCGAATGCGTGCCTGACGTCCCGCGAGATCGAGTTGCCCGTGCCGGAGAGCAATGGCCTCCGAGGGCCGAGTGCCAGTCCAGAACCTGAAGAAGACGAATGGGTAGTAGTGCGGCCGGTGCTTCCAAAATCCTTCGATGAGGCGATCGCGTTCGTCCTCGGTGTAAGGATCAATCTCAACCTCCTCACCCGGCCTCGTCAGCCGGGTTAACATCTGGCGGTCGTAGAGCACCCGGAGGTCAGGCACGCTGTAGCCTGCCATCTTGGCGTCTCGCAGCAATCCTCGTAGCGCACTGTGCGTCACGCGATCGACAGTCGCGGGTGCAAGCCCATGGCGGAGGCGTTGTTGGAGCCAAACCAGGTCCGCGATCGTCAGCTCGTCAAGACGCTTCGACCCGAGAATCGGGAGGACATGCGTCTTGATGTAGGAGGCCCGGTTGATGCTTCACTTCACACTCACGGGCTTGGTCTGCTTTGCGGCCGCCTTGGATTCGGGACCGTCTTCGCCAGGACTCAAGCCCCATCGGTTGAAGAAGCCGCGCAGTGTAATGATTCGGCTCGGCTGGGGTGCGCTCGTGCCGCGGAAGCGGGGCGCGAGGTTTCCGTCCGGGAACCAACGCAGGTAGTCGAAGACCCCCTCCTCTATCTCCTGGCTGATGAGCACGGCCCGCGCCTCTACGCGTGCCCGGTTCGCGGGCGTGTCCTTCAAGGCGGTCCCCTCGTGGCTCTCTAGGTTCTTGAAGAAGAGCCTGAAGCCAGACCTCCTGACATAGCGCCGGAAAAGTCCTTGTAGTTGCTGGTCCGGGCCGGGCCCGGGGTGCGAACCCAAACCTGTCCGCTTTTTCGCACGCACGCGTCAGAGTCCCGCCATGGCGGGACCGACGAGACAGGGCGAACTGTTCCCTGACGCAGGCGCGCCCGATGGGGTGCGTGTGGTCAACGAGCGGTGCGTGGTGCGGACGCAGGATGGACACCGGGTCGTGATCGTCGCCGGCATCGTCCTCGCGCAGTATGCGGTGGGCGACCGCATGTCGGAGGCGCACGCGATGGTGAGCCTGGTGGAGCAGGGCTTTGCCGACCAGAACGACATCGCGCGGGCCTTGGGGTGCTCGGTGCGCACCGTGCGCCGCTGCCAGCGGCGATTCGAGCTTCTCCCTGCGGGGGACAAACGGACCGACGTGCGGAACGAACAAGCGTGCCACGGTAGGGGTCGATCCGGTCCTCAAGAACTCGCCTATAGCGCCGGGCGAGGCCACGGTTCCCATACCGGCCTAGACGGCGCTCATTGTCGGGGATGTGACATGAGCCGTAGCGTTGGAGGACCTTGTCTACGGCCGCAAGCAGCGTACCTACGGACAGTCCCGCAGAGTAGAGGTGGCTGTAGAGTTCGTACATACGACTGGCCACGATCTCTGGCTCGTGCTCGGCTAGCTCGTGGGCAGCGGCCAGATGCAGGAAGACGCTGTAGTTGTATGTCGCGAGGGTCTCCAGGTGCTCAGGAAGATCAGCCCTCAGCAGGATGGTCACCCCGTCGACGGGACGAAACGTCAGCGGCACGACGTGGCTCACCCAGAAGACCTCGTAGTTTGGGAAGTGAGCGCCCACGGCCTCCCCCCACTTCTGTTCCAGAGGATCGCCGTGATCGCGAAGCGTCCACATGTGCGATCTCCTTACGTTGCGAACCCACGCGGTCGTAGAGGGCGTTGTTCTGCCGCAGTGCCGGAAGAGGAGGTGGATTGGCAATGACCTGCCGCCGGTGCGCGGCGAGAGCGGTCATTCGTAACGACCGCGTAGAAGTAGCGAGCACCTGCGCCGCGCAGGGGTCGCGTACCGCACTGACGCCGCCGCGCCGGCGCGGACGCCTGCCGCGAGGTCATGGGCGGCGCATGATCGAGGCGATCATCTGGACGTGTGACCACCTGATCGGTTGCGCAGGATGCGTTAGCGCGCGTCGTGATCGAAGATCCCGGCGTGTCCCAGAGCACGTTTCCCCCGCCTTGGATACGGAGCTGCGGCAGGCGTGGCGGCACCAGACGAGCCGCCTCGGGCCGACTGAGCGGGCACGCCCGTGTCGCTTTCTCCGGTGGGTCGGTCCCGGGGTTGAGCGTCTGGCGACGCTGCCACGCCTCGTCATTCTCGGGCACACCGCCTCCCAGGGATGCTGTCTAACGACCTGGCGGCTCGGCGGCCGTCGCACCGATCGCCAGCAAGCCGCGATCCCTGGGGTGCGGCACCCGCGTGACCGCGGACTGCTCCAGCGGCATGTTCGGCGGCTTGCCCTCGACCGCAGGCCGGGCAGGCACTGAGCCCTAGCAGCCACGGCACCCACTTTCCGGAGTCGACGTTGCTGACAGCTCGCCACAACCATTCATCAAGACGCACAAGAACGACACCAAGACCTTCCGCCATTAGCCGCTGCGCCGGATCACTGATTGCTCAAGCATCACGCCGTCCGCCTAACGTGGGCGATCAGCGGCCGGCGCACAGCCGGCGGCCCGCTGCATCGCCGGGTTAGCTGCCGGACTTTCTTCTAGCGTATGCTGCATAAAGACTCGCTTTCAGTGGCTCCGGGTCTGTCTCAGCCTCGATCGGTTCGTAGGTCCACTGGTCGTCGCTGCCGAAGTATCCAAAGGTGACGTATCGGCGCTTTGGCCAGCCGTACGCGAACACTCGTCCGTTGAGCTTGATGGAAAGACCGCTCTTCACAGGATCAATCGATACGCCCGGGCCAAGCGCTCGAATGGCAGCGAGAACACCCTCGGCCTTACCGCGGACGGTGGCGTCGGTCACATAGTTCAGATGAGACTCCTCGGTGAACGCGACGACGGCTTCCCGTAGAGCAGGTGCCTTGACTTCGGTGTAGACGGGAACTGGTTCCCCTTCCGGCTCCTCGAACACGATGCATCGGTAGGTGAAGAGCGAAACTGACGGGGCAATCGAGAGCCACTTGATGCGGTTCAACAGGGTCACCGAAAAGCTCGGGGCAAGAAGGAACAGCCGTGGAGTCTGCTGAGCGTCAATGTCGTACGTGGAGAAAGTCCGTGCGAGCGCCTCAAGATTGTCTTGGACGTAATCGTAGTAATCCAAGGCCTGCAGGAGCACCCCGTCATCCTCGACGACCTTCAGCTCCGCAACGACGAGTGCTCGACCACTGTCAACGAGGAGGATGTCAAGCCGGCCCTCGCGCGTAGGCCGTTGATGGTCGACAAACCTCAGACCCGTCTCCAACAGATCGGGTGCCTGACGCACCAAGTCTTCAAGTCTAGCTTCGGAGACATCGACGGTCTTGTAGCGCCTCAAGTCAACCTCCGCGCAACGAGAGTTAGACAGTTCCGTGTATCACAGGAAACACTGACCGCCACTGCAATGCAGCGCGGGCGCCGCGAAGGAGAGCCAGCGCAGAAAACGTCGAGTTCTCAATCACCTGAGCCGCCAGGACGTGATTTCCCCTGATGCGATAGCCTGCGAGGTCTTGCAATGTAGCGGGGCGCTCGGAACCGGGGCCTCGGGGCTGCGACGATGATGTCGCCGCGCATCCCCGTTCGCTCCACCAGGTAGGCGATCGGCGAGTGAACTGCACCAGGTCCTCGGTTCGGGATGTGATGCCTGGCCCAGAGGGTCAGGTGTTAGACGGGGAGGCCCGAGGACTTACGCCTGACCTGAGCGTTCCAGAGTCGCAGCTCGTTGGCGACGCGCTGGGCTCCGTGAGTGAAGCGCCCTACGCGCGGATTGATTCGTAGGCGACGCCATCTTCCGTCACATCGAACCGGACGTCCTCGGCTGGAAGGGCGACTCCGTCAACGTACACCTTGCCGGATTCGATGCCGACAACGAGACCAATGTCAGCCGGTATCAGGCGTATCTTTTTCAAGTGTCTCTGGAGCGACCTGACCATTTCGATGATCGGGCTGAACCCGTTGAACCCGGATACCGTCGTACCAAACGCTTTTCGGACTTGCTCCTTCGTCGCGTGCTCGAACCCCCATTCGGATAGAAGAACCAGCAGGTCTCCGTGGTGCCGCATCGCGGCGAGTTGCCCGTCCATGTCGCTGAGTATGTTCTTCAGGCCGGGCAGATACAGGTGCTTGCCTGTTCCCTGCTTCAACTGAGAGGAGCCCACATGCAACACGACAACCTTCACGTTCGGCCTGCAAAGGGCCGTCATGAACCTGTCGCGATGCTCGGCGCGGTCATACTCTGTGTCGCCGAGCACCACCAGCTCGCCGCTCTCTTCCAAGGCACTTCTGTTCACGCCCGCTTCGTTCACGACGCAAAGCCCTTTGCTGCTGTTCTCTCTCCCAATCTCCTCGTGAGCCGTGTCGAACCCCTTGATGCGCACGCGCACCCATCTCCCGTTGCTGTGGTATGCTGGGATAAGATCCGCGAAGTCTTGGTCGATCTCTTTCACTTCGAAGTTGAACCCTGAGCAGTTGCCAAGCATCACGCAACATGCCGAGCTGCAGAGCACACGGGTTTGCCTCCCGAGCGCGTGCCTCGCTGCCATCAACTCGAATACGCCGCCCATGTGGTCTGGATGATTGTGCGTGATGACGCAACAATCGAGGTCTCTCCAGGGCACGCCGATGTCCATCAACGCTTTCAAGCACTGGAATCCCGGGTCGATGACAGCCACGGGCGTCCTGCGCGGTGTCGCTTCACGCGATGGCGTAGTCTCTTCTGGGCCGACGACAACGTAGGCCCCACCCGTCACCGGATAGACACTTGGATACCAGGAGTTCCAACGTCTGACCACAGCGAATGTCGGCTCTGGAGCCACCCACCCTCTTCGATCCGTCTCCGCACTCCGCACCAGTCGGTCGCGCAGCGCTGCCTCCCTCCGTCGGACCATGTAGTCCAGAAGCGCATCATCGAACTCGATCTCGCGCGGGACCAGTGGCGCCCCCGCCGCAACGGTCCTCGCAACCTGGTCGAGATGACTCGGGTCGTATGGTTTTCTGAGGACGCAAGCAGCGCCAAGATACTTGCACTTCAGATCTCCGCTGCTGTCGAGGTACGCGCTAAGGACGATCACCGGCGGGACCTGGAGTTCCTCGTCCTGTATCCGCTCAAGGACTTCGTCGCCGCTCAACTCCGGCATACGTAGGTCAAGCACTACCACGTCGTAGGCAGAGCCCTGCGAGCGCAGCTTCTCGATGGCCTCGCTCCCGTTCGCTGCTGTCTCGACGTCCCACTCCCTGCTCCTCAGGGCCTCAGCAGTCTTTTCGCGCTGTACGGAATCATCCTCGACCAACAGCATTCTGCGGCTGCCCATCACGACTCCTCCTCTGCAATGTTGCGAGGGAGGGTTACGCAGAAGGTCGCGCCTCCGCGATCGTTTGGAGATGTGAGCGCGATCTTCCAACCCATGTTGTTGACAATCCGCTGAACCAAATAGAGGCCAATGCCCATGCCGTGCGGCTTCGTGGTGTAGAACGGAGCGAACACGACATTGCGAACGTGAGTAGGAACACCAGCCCCGGAATCAATAACCTCGATAGTGAACCGGTCCTCGTGTTCCGGACGGACGACCAGTTCTATGATCCGCTGCCCTTCGGCCTCCGCCACGGAGTCAAAGGCGTTGTTGATCAGGTTGATGAGAATCGAGTGCAGTTCGTCGGTGTATAGGCGCGCGGTTACCACTCCGTGGTTCACGTACCTGATCTCGACCGAGTGCGCCGCGAACCTCGCCCTCGAGATACCCACTATGTCTTCCACGATTTGGTCGATAACGACTGACTCAGCTCCGCTCACCGGGGTTCGGAGTGTGTGAAAATGGAAGATGTCGATAATCTTGGTGGCTTTCGATATGTCGGTGACGATCTGGTCGAGTTCATATGTCACGGCATCATCGCGGCACTTGTCCTTGGCGACGCGCGCCGTCGATAGCATGCGCTGAAGGTAGCCATTGAACTCGTGCGAGATACCCGCGGCAAGGAACCCGAGTTCGACGTTCCGCGCCATTTGGAGCAGGTACTGCTCGTTCTCTCGGGTTGTGGCATACCTTACCCCGACCGCGATGAGCCGCCCGATCAAGTCGAACAAGCGTTCGTCGCTCTCCGTGAAGTAATACGGCGAAATGTTCTTGTTTTCGACCTTGAACACACCAATTGGCTCGTTCCCGATGATGAGAGGCACTGAGTATAGAGACCTGAACAGTTCTTCGGGCCTGCCATCGTAGATGGTCGCGTCCCACTGGCCCAGGTGGTGGCTCTCGGACCGACCGCGAAGATCAGGATAGCTCCTGACATTGAAGGGGCTTCCTTTCCTTAGAATCCACGGAGTGAGGCCGCGCGCGGCCCGATAGTTCTGGTAACCGAAACCGCGCAGCTTCTCCTTTTTCCACTGTGGAATGCCGACGATGCACTCAAGCATCAGGTTGCCCTGTTCGTCCAGCAGGAAGAGGGAGCACACGTCCGCACTAAGGACTCCTCGGCAGGTCTCGAGCAATGGCTCGTATGAGGAGGGCTTGTCGAAGTGAGAAACCAGGGCTGAGGAAATGACCGGAAGGATGCGATCGTATCGGTTCCGCTCGATGCGCTGGGAAATGACAAGATTGGTAACAAGGACCGCGACCATGTCGATGAGTCGCTCGTCGTGCTTGTCAAAATGCTTCTGTCCTCCAATGCGATTCTCGTACTTAAGCACGCCGATCGCCCGGTCGCCAGCCATCAACGGCGCCATGTAGACGCATTGGAACTGCGCCCTTGCATTGTTCGAACCGCCGTACATCGGACTATCCCAATTGCCTTTCCAGTTACCTTCTGAGTTGTGGAGCAACTCGTCGAAGTTGCGCGCGTTAAATGACTGTCTTCGGTGATATACCCATGGAGTCACTCCAGTCCCTGGACCAGTCTTCCTGAGGTCATACGTAGCGATGTCTTTCAGTCTCGCGAAGTCCACGACACCGGAAGCCCGTTCTAGAATTAGGCTCGTCCCTGGCAAGTCGACGAGGAACAAGGCGCATTTCTCGGCAGACAGAAGCTCGCGGGTGTAGTCGAGTACTTGCTGAAGGATATCCCCGGCGGCCGCCTCCGACGCCTTCGACTGGCCCGACGGCGAGTCAAAGAACGCGATGCTCAGGCTCTCCGCGATCTTCGAGAACATCCCGTATATGCGGTCTTTCTCCTCGAACAGGATCGCTTCGGTTTGGGACGCATCCATGTCAGCTCCTCCCCCGACTGCAGGAACGACGGCCCGGGGCGGCCAAGAGCAAGAGAGCACCCTTCGGAAATAGCGCAAAACTCCGGTCGCGATGGGAAGAGCGGATAGGCAAAACGAACAGTCTTCCTGAGTCCGCTCCAACGTAGGACTGGTTCACCCGCATCCTATGGGTGCCCCGCCGGGCCAGCCCGTGCTCAGCGATCTCGAGTATAGCCCGAAAACCGTCCCGCGTATCGACGGGCAACGTGAAGCGCCTATTGGCCAGCCCTGGTTGACAGATTACCGGTCATCCGACGTTCGCGCTTCTCGACCGGGACGCACAAACGGCCGCGCCGTGGCCGCCAGCGGGCTGGCGGGGCCGCGATCAGGGGTCCGCGCGGTTCCCGAGAACACGGGGCAGGGGGTAGCACGCCTCGGGTTCCGGAATCAAGGCGCAGCGCGGCATCGCGCCGGCATGGCGTGGCGGGCGAATGGCGCGCCGCGGCGGGATCGATGGGCAGCGAGCGGCCGGCGGTCAGCGGGGAAAGTCGAAGGCGAGCGTGTCACCAGCGGCCGGCGGGGGCCGGGCCGGGCTCGCCTCGGGGACGGTCGTCGGGAGCCCGACGTGGGCGAGAATCCGCTGGACGACGGGCGGGTCCTCGATCGTGGCGATGAAGCGTAGGCGGCCGCCGCAAGCCGCGCACGCCAGAATGTCCAAGGAGAAAACGCGGCGCATCAAATCGGCCCAGGCCCAATACTGCCGCCGTGGGGCGGCGTGCGCACGATTGGCCGCCAGGGGCCGTAGGTGGGAGCGAAGCGCTCCTCGTAGACGGCGGCGAAGGTATCGAGGTGGCGGTCGACAACCACACGAGCACCCTTGCCGCCGCCTTGTCCCGTAAGCTATGCGACGCGGCTATGGACGAGAACGAGCCTGACGAGGTGGACGCTACGATCGAGGCCGAGCGCGCGCGGATCGTGGCGGTACTCCGCACGATCGCCGATCGCGTTGAGGCGCTGCCGCTGCCGACCCATGCCGAAGTGCTCGTCTCCCTGGCGACGCCAGTGGAAACGCTGGCGAGTTGGGCGGAACGGGCGTTTCGGGGGACACCGGAGAGGTGACGGAGCCGGACGCCACCGCCGCGAGCCTCGACGACGCCACCTCGCCCGGCTTGCCACTCGCGCTTATACAGCCGCTGCTCACACACCTCGTAGCGCCGGGCATGGTCAGACGGACGCGGGTGCGGCAAGCGGGATGAGGCTCGTCTCTTACTGGGCCAACGCCAGCACGACGACTACGCCAACGTCATCGCCGCCCAGGCGATCCACGCCGACCTGCACCTCACCGACCTCAAGCCCGGCCCGCTCACACGTCGTGCGCGGACGTGTCGCGGTTTGCTGGAGGCCGGTAGGAGAGGCATGACCGGTTTTCGGAAACTGCAGCTCGGCGAACAGCGTGGCCAGGTCTTGGGAAAGACTGGGTCGGACACCATACGAGGACACATGCGTCCACGATAGCGTCCGGGGATCCGGGTGAGAAACTGCCGATTCTACGGGGAATGCCGGCTCATCTGGCCCTGGAAAGATCGCTGGCCCGGTTCACTCCGTGCGCTTTGAGACCGTCTCCCGCGACCGCTGAGCCGGCGCAACGGATCCGGCCGGCTGCCGGGTGCGCGAATGTGCTCGTTAACACAGAGCCGTGCCCTGTGACGCTCTTGAGAGCTTGCGTGCGGCGGCGGCTGCCACACTCTCAGCCTCTTCGCGTCCGATGCTCACGTCGAGGCCGTGTGTGCCGAGGCGGACGAGCCGCTCCCGCACCCAGGCGAGGACGGCGTCGCTCGCCCCCGGTGGAACGGTCACCGTAACGCGCGTGCCGTGGCCTTCGTAGAGCGCGTAATCGCTCACTGTCTCCATGGCGTACGGTGTCAGCTCGTCCACCAGCGCCAGCGTCCCCCTTCCGTGGATCCCTTCGATCTGCGCGACAAACTCGAGACTCATCGCGTTCCCCTCTCCTCCTCCGTTCAGTGCGGTGACGGCGGTGCCGGCGGGTGTGCCATGCGCCGCGGCGGTGTCACGATCATCCGACCGACCCAGGCGGAGGCGGGCGCCGCAGTGGACTCGCTCGCCGTGGTCTCTCCCGCCGCCGTCGTCGGCCCGGAAGGGGATCCGCTATCCACAGAGACGATAACGCTGGCCGCGGCGGTACGCGCCTCGACGAGCGCGACGATGCCGCCGGGGAAGTTAGCTGCCGTGGCGACCAGATCGTCCGTGAGTTGCAGGAAACGCTTGCACATGGAGCGGAGATCGCGCGGGGTTGTCCTGTTATGTTCCGCGTGGTTGCGGTTGCGTCTTGTTCTCATTGCATCCCTCCCGAAATGTGACCCATAGGCGCGTTGGGCGTCCGGCCACAATTCCCCTCGACGCGATGGTCCGTGTGGACCCGCACATCGATCCCGCGGCCGTGCAGCCCCTGGAACTCCTCGCGGAGCCCCGTGACCAGCGTGTCCGCGGTGCTGGGAATGCGGATCTCGAGGCATGCGCCGGACCCCGCCCACTCTGCATCCTCGCGCAGCGTGTCGATGGCGTAGGGGGTGTGAGCCATCCGCTGCGCTCGAGCCGGCATACGCCATCCTCGGCGGCGACGATGCATGCCCTGAACGACACCATCGACGCGGAGGCCGTCCTTTCGAGCATCGTGGGTTTGCGCTGCGACGGTGTGGTGCCTTCGGCCCCTTGGCGCTGGCCGAAACGGTTGTCAGTTGTGGACTCGTGCATGTCGATCGGCGCCTTTCGCATTCCAGGTTATGCATATGCCGTGCCGGAAAATAAACGCCGAAACTCCGGGCTTCAGCCACCGTGTGGCGAGACAAAGCGCCTCACCGGCGAGGCGGAAGGCCGCGCTGTCCGCGGGTGCGCAGTCACCGCGACATCGCGAAACCCTCACGCTGTGGTGGCACCAGAGGGGTGCGCGGGCATTATCGCACGGAAGAGAGAACGACGATTCGCATGAACGACGAGGTCGTCTGCGGCCGGCGCGTGCCGGGGTTGGTTTGCGCGCTCGTCGTCGGCCTGTGTCTACTGTGGGCGTCGGCAGGCGCCGATCACGCTCCGCCGGCGGCGCCGCCGGTCATGCTGGTGGGCAGTTGAGTCGGGTCGCCCCGGACGGTTGCCCGCCAGGGGCTCCCACAGATCCGGATGTGCGCGATTGACGCATCCGGCTCCTCAGATCATGGGTTCGCTTCATGACGGTACAGGGAGTGTCAGCCCTGTTGACCGACTCTAACCGCACACGCCCGCTGAGCTCTTCGCCGCCGCAGGACCAGCGCACCGCCGAACATCACGAGCGACATGGCGATGATGCCCCACTCGGAGAGGGTCGGGATCACGCACTCGCAGATGCCGCCGAGGTCAGCGCAAATCGGCATTTCTGGAGGGCAGTCGCCCCAGCATTGGGGCGCCCCAATCTGACCCCCGCAAACAAACGGGTACGTTTGGCAAATGCAGTTGGCGGGATCGCCGAACACGTCCTCCATGCAGAAGCTGCCTGGTGGACACAGGCCATCGCATTGGGGCATCGACGTGCTGGCACACGGAAGCTGGGCGCGGGCCACTTGAGCCTGCAGTGGCAGCAGCAGCGCAGCTACGACACTTAGTGCGAGGAAAACGTTACGCATGGGGGCTCCTCCTTGGGGGCTGTTGATTCGGCTGGAGTCTGCGCCCGTCGCCTGCCCGCAGTCAAGGCACATCGCGTCACGCGGCAGGTGCCACGACGGTATGGTCCTGCCGCGTTGCGTCGCTCTCAGGGCAGGTGCGCGCGCCACTCGTGGGTGCGAGGCGCCCTTCACGGGCGTGCGCTTGGCGCTACTCCGCCCTTCCCCTTGAACTGCTCCGCGTCGTTCTTCTTCACCCCGGCCGTGCTGTAAATGGCCTCCCAGCACTGCCCGTTCTCGGCCTGGAGCTGCACCCGCGCGGGCAGTGGCAGCGGCAAGGTCGGCACGCCAAGGAGTGGACCCTTGCCCTTGACGACAATGCGCGCCCGGCCGTCCTCGCCGGCATTCAGCAGGATCTTGGTGATGCCGTCGGGCTCGGTCGTTCCGTTGCGGTACTTGAAACAACTTGTCCCGACCGCTTTCCAGCATGGGCGCGAGTTGCACGTGCGCCCCGGAGGGACGGTGCTCGCGAACAGCAGGGACGGCGTCCCGCTCAACTCGTCGAAGATGCAGAGGCCGTAGGTGTCGGTCGCGACCGGGTCACCAAAGTCGTCCATCGCCGTCGCTGTCCCGCGCCGCCACTTCCACACGATGTGGTCGCGCTCGTCGTTGGTCCGGTTCCGGATGACGATGCTCGCGCCGTCGCTGAGCACCGGCAGGCGACAGGTCGTGCGCGGCGCGCTCGCGCACCCGCCGGCGCCATCGCACGCCTCGCAGAGCGGACAGGTGTGCGCCGTCCCACTTCCACACACCCCAGCGCTGCACGTCGCTCCCGTCGTGCAGGGGTCGCCGTCGTCGCACGGGCTACCGTTCGACTCGAACAGGCAGAGCGCCGAGCAGCAGTCACCGCTCACGGTGTTGCCGTCGTCGCACTGTTCCCCGACCTCGACCTCGCCGTCGCCGCACACGGCCGCCTCCGCGTGCGCGGTCGCCGAGAGCGTCGCCGCCACGGCGAGCGAGAGCCCCGCGAGCGCCGGGCCGATCCCCGTCACGAGACGCCTTCGAGTCCCCGATCTCATCCGTTCACGCGTTCTCGAACCGTGTCGGAAACACGATGCCTCAGCACGCTGCATGTCTATCGTTACCACAAACTTCGTCCACCGCGGAATGCGGAATATTGAAGCTTTCAGCCTCTCCGTCGTAGCGTGCGAGGTATGCCAACCGTCGCCGTTCCCGTTGTGGCTCGCCATTATCCCGTCGGCCCTAAGAATCAAGCACCTGGCGCGCCTGCCGACCCTGGGTGCGGGAGACCCGAGGTGGGCCCCGGCGGCAGGCTGGCCTGAGCCCGCCCCACTCCCACGTCGTGCGCGGACGTGGCGCGGTCTGCTGGAGGGCGGTACGAGAGGTATGAGCGGGTTCGGGGACTGCGGCCTGCCGCAGAAGCGGTGCGATATCATTGATGCTGCATTTGCAGGCGCTCAGCTCTCGAATGTCCGTGGACGTAGCTGCGTTCTGGCCGAAGATCTGCAAGACTGGAGTCCATGGGCGCTGGGGTGCTGCTTGGCCTGCTCTTCGTGTATACCGCGCTTGTCCCCGGGGCGCTGCTGCCAGCGGCCAGCTGGTCCTCACAGGCGCCGGCTGCGAT
>Ga0214473_10004118_pt1 | contig 17503 bp, 17 predicted proteins | sample RVTome_7_FD_203509 | JGI IMG/M metagenome (GOLD analysis project Ga0214473, IMG submission 203509) | Soil microbial communities from uranium-contaminated site in the Upper Colorado River Basin, Wyoming, United States - RVT98D197 | ecosystem: Environmental > Terrestrial > Soil > Contaminated >... | reverse complement strand
TGGCCCGCCTGCCGCATCTCAAGGATGGCCTCTCGCCAACCGGTTGCCAGGTTATATTGCGGTACGAAGCCCAGCTCCGCCTGGATGCGGCGACCCTCTACAGCAACATCCTCAGTGTACTTGTCTATCATCGCCCGTCCGATGGGAGACCGCTGGCCGAGCAGACGCGCCGCACCTTCCAGCACCCCGGCCGCAAAACGCACAGGGCCGAGCGGTAGGGAAAACCGTGGCGGCCTCCGGCCCAGGGCGTCGCAGATGACCGCGATAATATCCCGAAGTCGATGAAACTGCCCGTCGGAGACGTTGTAGACCTGACCAGCGGCCGAGGGATGGTCCATGGCCAGCACCGCCGCGCTCGCTACATCGCGGTCATAAAGCAGCGTGCGGCGATTGCGGCCATCTCCTACGGGAATGAACCGGCCGCGCGCTAGCAGGTGCACAAGCTGGCGGTAGTTTCCCTTGATCCGGGAGCCGTATACGGTGCCCAGCCGCAACACCGTCCCCAGGGCTTTTCCGTCGGAGCGGACGGCCCGCAAGACTCGCTGTTCTGCGGACAGCTTGGTTCGGGCGTAGCACGTTTGGGGATGGGGCGGGCTGTCTTCATTTATGATCCGATCCGCACAATCCCCGTAGACGGCGATGGTGCTGAAAAAGACCACTCTCCGGAGGCCCGCCCGCACCGCCGCCTGGACGACGGTGGCCGTCCCCCCTACGTTCACCCGCTCAAACCGGGCCTGCAGCGCCGCAGGGGGGTTGACGATGTGCAGCAGCGCCGCGAGATGGAAGGCCACCTCCACATCCCGCATGGCGGCTTCTACCGTGGCGGGTTCCGTGATATCCCCGCAGCAAACCTCCACTCCCTCCGGCAGCACTCCCGCCCCGGGCTGATTGCGAGAGAGCATCCGCACGCGATGTCCGGCCGCGGACAACGCCTGCACGAGCCGAGGCCCGACGGCTCCCGTCGCCCCGGTAACGAGGCACCGCATGGCCTGTGCCTCTCACCCCCGCAGCCCCCGGGCAGCCTCCTCCAGGAGGGCCTCGTACTCTGGGATCACCTTCTGCTTGGCGAAATGGCGCGCCAGGTACGTCCGCCCTAGTTCCCCCATGGTTTCCCGGGCTTGGTTCGTCATGGCCTCAAATTCTCGGATGGCTGCCGTCATTAGCTGGGGGGACTCCGGTGGCACAATCAGGCCCGCCCCGGCGTCACGCACCAGGCGAGCGGCTGGCCCGTCCATGGCTAGGAGGATGGGTCTCCCCGCCGCCAGGTACGAGAAGGTCTTGGTGGGGATCACGTACTCACAGAGCGGGGAGCCTTGCAGGTGCACGAGGAGGACGTCGGAGGCCGCCATGAAGTCGGGCATCCGCGCCGCTGGCTGGCGCGGGACGAACTGCACCCGGGACGTCACTCCCAGGCCCTGTGCGCGCGTCTGTAACCTCTCCCGCTCTGTTCCGTCCCCCATCAGCACGATCAGGGTGCTGCTGTTTGGCCCCAGCCCCTGGGCCGCCTCCAGGACCGTGTCCAGTCCCTGGACTAAACCGAGGTTGCCTGCGAAGAGCACGACGAAACGATCGCCCCAGCCGTATTCCGACCGGATCCTCTCCCGGATACCAGAATCGGTGGCCGCGAAGAGTGTCTCGTCCACCCAGTGAGACATGACCCGGACTTTTTCCGGGGGAACGCCCTTCGCGATAAGGTTGTCCCGCGCCCCATCCGTCACGACCAGGATCCGCCGGGCGCGGGCATAGACGAACCGCTCCAGCCTTGACAGAGCCCTCGCGAAGTGTCCGTCGTGCAGGACCCCGGACAGGACCACGCTCTCTGGCCAGATGTCCTGCACGTCGTAGACGAATGGTATCCGGCCCAGGCAGGAGACGATCCATGCTGCAACGCCGATGCTGAGAGGGGGGTGCCAGACGTAAACCACGTCGCACCGGGGGGCGGCGCATGCCCCCAACACGGCGGACAGCATGAAGGTCCCATAGTTCAGGATGCGGCCGGCGGCGTGGCGCCCGTGATAAGGAAACTCAAAGGTCCGGATGATTGGGATCCCGTCTAGGATCTCCCGCCGCATGGGGGCCAGGCGGTACCCCGGGTATAGCCGCCCTGTGGGATAGTTGGGGAAGCCGGTGAGAACCGTGATCTCATGACCCCGTCGACTCAACTCCCGAGCCAGTTCGACGGGTTTGGGGATGGGCTCGGGCGCGTAGTATTGCGAGAGGATCAACACCCGCATGGGACCCTCACCACCCCTACGGGGCCGTGCCGTGCCGGCGCAGGCTGGTGAATCCCAGGAGGATCTTCAGCACCCGGCGGGACACGTCGGCGGCCAGGTACTCCTGGGGGGGAACCCAGTCACCAGGATGGGCGAGGGCCAGCCTCGTTGCCCGCAGCACGTCTTCCGGCTGCGCGCCACTGAGGACGTTGCTCCCGCACTCGATCGTTTCGGGGCGCTCGGTGACGTCCCGAAGAGTCACGTTTGGCACACCGAAGATGGCACACTCCTCCTGCACCGTGCCACTGTCGGAGAGCACCGTCCGGGCGCTCTTCTCTAGCGTGACGAAGTCGCAGAACCCCAGCGGCGTCAAGAGCCGCACCTGGGGCGAGGTCGGCTGTAGGCGGTTCTGCTGGAGCCGGCTTGCGGTCCGGGGGTGCACGCTCACCAGCACGGGCGCGTCGAACTCTTCCGCAACCGCAGACAGGGCGGCCAGCAGTTGGGCCAAGCGCTCAGGCCTGTCCACATTTTCGGTTCGGTGCACGGTCGCCAGGAAATAGGATCGGGGCGCAACTTGGTACCGGCGGAGCGCGTCGCTGGCCTTAATGGCCGTGGCGAAGGTTGCCAGTACCTCATAGATGGGGTTCCCGATGACGAATATCCGCTCCCGCTCGATTCCCTCCCGCAACAAGTTCTCCTTGCTCCGGTGGGTGTACGGCAGCAGGATGGTGCTGCAGTGATCGATGATGCGGCGGTTGATCTCCTCTGGCACGCGGTCGTCATAACACCGGTTCCCAGCCTCGAGATGAAAAACCGGGATACCCCGTCGAGCAGCGACCACGGCCGCCAGCCCGCTGTTAGTGTCGCCCAGGATGACCAAGCGGTCGGGCTTGACCTGCTCCATCGCTTCGCCTGCTCGAGTAATGATCTGTCCAACCTGCTCCGCGAAATCGGGGGTCTCTACACCGAAATACAGGTCCGGCTTACGAACATCCAGCTCCCGGAAGAACACGTCGCTCAAGTTCTCGTCATAGTTCTGTCCCGTATGCACCAACACCTGCTTGCAGAAGGGATCCAGGGCCTTGATGATGACACTCAAACGGATGATCTCCGGCCGGGTGCCGAACAGCGTCATGACTTTCATGCGGGTACCCTTGTCAGCGCCGGCTCGATGTACGGCGCAAGGAGCTCCCGCAAAGCATCCTGGTCGAGTGTCGCGTGCTGGGAGGAGTACTCATCATTCAGCGCCTGCTTTTCCTCTCCGCCTTGCCGCAATTCAGGTAACATGGGGCGGATCACATAATATCCGTCCCGCTCGATGGTGCGGTAGCACTCTTCTTCGGACACCAGGATCTCGTGGATTTTCTCCCCAGGACGAATTCCGGTATAGATAATGGGAATATCCCGGCCATTCATGAACACCTCGGCGATGTCAACCACCCTCGCGCCGGCTACCATTGGGACATAGGTCTCACCCGGCAGGGCATAGCGAAGGGCCGCAATGACGCTGTCGACGGCCTGATCCAAACTCAAGAGGAAGCGGGTCATCTCCGGCAACGTGATGGTAACGGGTCCTCCCCTCCGAATCTGGTCCTGAAACAGGGGGATGACCGACCCTCGAGAGGCGATGACATTTCCATATCGAACGCAGACAAAGCGGGTCTGGGGAGTGTTCAGGTTTCCTTCGACCAGGACGCGCTCTTGGATGGCCTTCGTCATCCCCATCACGTTAATGGGTTTGCATGCCTTGTCCGTGGAGATACCCACAACGACGCGGGTAGGGCTCCCAGACTCTCGCACCGCTCGGACAAGATTGCGGGCTCCGAGAACGTTGGTCAGGACCGCCTCGTAGGGAAAGTACTCGCAAGTCGGAACCTGTTTCATCGCCGCCGCGTGAAAAATTACGTCGGATTCCCGAACTGCAGCGGCAACTGAGCTGAAGTCCCGCACATCACCGATACTAAAGGCGAGCCGTTCCTGGGCGTTCCGGTAAATGATCTCGTCCGTAGCGGCACTCAGCTCCCGCCACGCCAACCGCATCTCGTGTTGCTTGGCCTCGTCCCGGGAGAAGACCGTGACGGAGGCCGGTGTCCCGACCTCCCCGCTGAGGAGCCGCCGAACGAGCGCCTTGCCCAGCGAGCCGGTACCCCCAGTAACTAGGACCCGCTGCCTATCGAGAGTCACATGTGCCTCCATTGGTCGTAGGGGGTGGGATCCGCAGCCAGCTTCTGAATCATGCTCTCCCAGGACGGTGGCTGCCAGCCGGTGGCTTCCCGGAAACGCGAGGCATCCAGGCTGCGGTCGCAGCGATTCTCGGCATACTGCTCGATCTCCACATGGAAGCCGAAGGCCTTGGAGATCTTCGTCAGTAGCGCGTATTTGCTGATCGGTTCACTGGCCACATGGTAGAGGCCGTCGAGGGTCGGATGCTCGCTGACAATCCAAGCGAGGATCTCCCCCAATGCCTGGGTGGTGAAGCCAGAGAAGATTGCATTGGTATACCCCCGGATCTTCTCGTGCCGTTTCGCCAGAAACCATTCCAGCAAACCAAATTGCCGAGAGAGCTCCCGGCCAATAATGGAGGTCCGGAGCGTCAGGCACCGGGGGCCATTCACCTCCCCTAACAGTTTGGAGCGACCGTACAGGTCTTCGGCGTCGGGGACGTCTGTTTCGGTATACCCACCCTTCCGTCCCGAGAACACGCAGTCGGTGCTGATCTGGATAAATCGGGCTCCAATAGCCCTGCACATCGCGGCAACCCGATGCGGGAACAGGGCATTGACCGTGAGACTTGCCAGGGGATCGCTGGCCGCGGGGACCTGCTTGACAATTCCGACACAGTTCACAACCACCTCGGGACGGACGGCACCCATGATCTGGAGAAGCCGATCCAAGTTTCCTGCTTCCAGGCCACCATGGAACCTACCGGCCTCTACCAGTTCGAGGGCTGCTACCCTCACCCATTCCGCCCGTGCCGCTGCGTGGACCTCGTGCCCGGCCTGGAAGACCTGACAGACCTTATGTCCGAGCATGCCTGAAGCGCCAAGAATCAGGACCCGCACGCTCTCCTCGTCATGGGCGGCTCGCCCTGGGTGATTCCCGCCAGAATCGCCTCGGAGCGATCCAGCAGGACCCTTCGGCTGTACGAGGTGAGAAAGGCGTCTCGCCCAGCGCGACAAGGAACGCCTCACCACCCCGGTGGATCGTATCCAGAATGAGCGCAAACGGCTTGAACTCGGACAGCGTGCGCTCCTTTGAACGCCTCAAGCTTCTGGGCCGTCAGTTCCACGAGCTTGCGGGAGACGGAGGTGGGGGACACCCCGAACGCCTCGGCCGAGCCGATCACCGTGTCGGCGTACTTCTGGGCCGACACCCCTCGGAGAATCTTCTCCAGCAGCTCCTCGGACAACTGTCCCGGGGAGCGAAGCCGCTCATCAGCCTGCAGCGAGACCTCCCCGCGAACCGCATGCCGGAGCCGGGGGCGCTTCATCGTGACCCTCTGGTCGCCGATGAAGATCGATCCATCCTCATGCGCCCACTTCTTGAGATCGGGGTCGGTCGGATAATAGTCGGGACCGGCCCTCTCCTCCCGCTCGATCAGTCGCACGCTCTCCGCAACCATGCGCCCCATCTCCAATATCACCGCGTCCAGCGCCTGCTTGCCAGCGCTGATGACGCGGACCATCATCCCCCACATCCGCTCCGTACCCGAGATCGCCCCCAACCCTGCCCTTGCGTTCTTCCGTTGCCTCGTGTCTGTTCTCATCGGTGGCTCCTTTCTTCTCGCAACCGTGGATTATTCCATAGAGGAGCCACTCTTCAAAATTCAACGGACTTCAGTATAACCGCAATTGTTCATGGACCGCACGATGAAAACATTGATGGAGTTGGCCCGCCACCGCAGCCCAATTAAAATCATCTGCCCTTCGGGAGCCTCCACGTCTGAGCAACTCACGGCGCGCCGGATCGCTCAACACCGACTGCATGGCCCCAGCAATACTCTGAACGTCAAGTGGATTGCAGTACGCAGCCGCATCGCCGCAGATCTCCTCGGACGGATTGAAATACGCTGGCCCATCTACGGGGCATTGCCCCGTCACAACCGGAGCGCCGTAACCCATCGCTTCTACCACAGGCAAGCCAAATGTCTCCTCAAGGGAAACCCAGACGAAGGCATCGGCGGCCCGATAATACGAAGCCAACTCCTCGGCAGATTTTTCTCCCAGAAAGTGTATCCGTGCTCCGTGGGCGAGGGTGGACTGTAAATGACGGAGACGCTTCGCGTAGCCGTGGAACCACCCTGAGCCGATGATGAGAAGCTCGCCAGGGTAACCAGACCGCTCGACGAGAAGATTAAACGCCGCCATCAGCCGTTCGAGATTCTTGTGCGGGGCCAAGGTGGACACGGTCAGGATAAACCTTCCAGGTAGCGTTGAACCATCTACGGGTTTCATGCTTCCATTGGGAGTAACCGGGGAATACCCGTGGTAGATCACACTCGTCTTCTCTCGTGAGATACCCAATTGGTTGCACAAGAGATTGCGAGAATCTTCTGACACAAACCGAATCCTGTCGGCACGCCAGGCAGACAATGCACCCAAGAGGCGAAGGGTCCTGAGATGGATACGTTCCTTCCAAGACCAGGGTAGGTCAAGGCGACTGTATGGGTTGGAGTTCTCCATCAGGAGAACGACCTTGCAGGGCGCCAGGAGGGAAGTCGTATTTCCTACTGAATAGAGAACGTCTATTTTCCATCTCAACAAGAGTACCGGCAGCACCACTTGCTCGAAGAGGACTCGCTTGACCAGATTGGTTGCATCAAACGACACAAAATGGACCTTAAAGCCTGGCGGGACGGCTTCACGGATGACTGTTTGGCGGGGGGAAATGATGACATGAAACTCATCGTCACATCCGAGCCGGCCAAGTGCGGGAAGCAGAAAACGGAACCCGGTTACTCCTCCGCCAACCCGTCCGCTGAGGGCGTTGATGGCGATGCGAATATTTTTCACCTTATCAGGCTGCGGAAAAACGGACGTTAGCAAAGCAAAATGCTTTCCCAGAGCGATCCGCCACGGTTATTGACGGGTCCCCATCCCGTCGCGAGCTTCCGGGTGGTCTCTGTTCTGGCTCGCTTTCGGGGTCCAGCTGGCCGTGCCGTGGCCCCTCCAGGCCCCTCATCCGACCGCCTCCACCAGGTTCCGGATGCGGACCAAGTTGTACACCGCCGTGGCGAAGGTGAACATCCACCCGATCCGTCGCACGCCCCGGTAGCGGGTCTTCCGCAGGCCCCCGACGGTCTTCAGCCACCCGAAGATCTCCTCGACCCGTTTCCGGGCCCGCTGGCTCAGGGTATAGCCCGGATGGCGGGTCGTGCGGCGATCGATGGCACTCACGTCGCGCCGTTGAGCCACGTGCGGGTTGATGCGGAAGGTGCGGCAGGTGGCAACGAAGGGGGCGGTGTCGTACGCTTTGTCCCCCGCGAGCGTGATCCGGCCCCGGCCGGGGCGACTCGTCGCCAGGCAGAGGGCCGCCTCGCGTTCGGCCGTCCCGGTCGCGAGGGTGGTCTCGGTGGCCACCGCCAGGCCATGCCGGTTCTCCATGAGGAGGTGCCCCTGGTAGCAGAGCTTGGCCTCTTGGCCCTTGGCCTTCTTGGCCAGCCGGGCGTCGGGGTCGGTCGTCGAGGCGTGGGTGGCGTTGCTCCGGCGCTCCCCGCGGAAGTCCACGCTGGGGTTGCCCGGATCGTCGGGCGGGGGCATCGGGGCGTCGCCCTTCTGCTTGAAGCTCTTCTGGCCCGCCCAGGCCTCGAGCAAGGTCCCGTCCACGGTGAAGTGCTCATCCGAGAGGAGGGCGTGGGCCCGCGCCAGGCCCAGCACTTGGTCGAAGAAGGCCTGGGCAATGTCCCCCTCCAGGAGGCGTTCCCGGTTCTTGGTGAAGACGGTGACATCCCAGATGGGGTCGTCCAGGTTCAGGCCGACGAACCAGCGGAAGAGGAGGTTATAGTCGAGCTGCCCCATGAGGAGTCGCTCGCTTCGCACGGTGTAGAGCCCCGGCAGGAGCAGGGCCCGGAGGAGCTTCTCCGGGGGGATCGAGGGGCTGACCGGTGTGGGAGTAGAGGTTCGCAAACTGCCGGGACAGCCCCTGCAGGACCGTCTCGGCCATGGCCCGGATCGGCCGGAGCGGATGGTCCTGGGGCACCCGCCGCTCTGGGGAGAGGTAGCTGACCATCGCCGCCTGTTGGCTGTCAGTCCCTCGCATGCTGCGCCTCCTCTCGTGGGGCCATCGTTCGAGGCGCATCATACTCGATCAGCGTGGATCGGGAAGGGGGGAAACTCGAGTTTTTCCGCATCCTGCTAATGCGTGCGGCAGCACCAAATCGCTGCGCATTTCGCGCTCTCTCGCATCGCCCCGTCTGAAAGGCCAATTGACGAGCAACGAGATCACAATACCCAAATAGATAAATATCGTCGTGCTTCGCTGGCTCAGTGACACGCCTAGCAATAGTAAAAAAGTTATGACGATTGAATTGCGGTATCTCGGAATCGTTCTAACAAGCTTCCTCACCGGATACAAAAAGATCCTTACATAGATCAAGAGACCAACAACGCCGGATTCGAAGACAACCCTTGTCAATTGTGCGTGAGCATTCATAAGTTCCGAGGTCGCACCTTCGATCAAAACTGCGCTCAAATTGTTGTTAATGATGCTCGTTGTCCCTATTCCAGAACCAAACATCACGGGCACAAGATTGAGCTCCTTCAAATTCAACCACATCTGCCAAAACGGCAAAAAATTGGCCGATTGAACCGCAGCAAGATAGGGCAACCTTTCGCCCGCGTTTAAAGTAGCCCAAAGATCAGAAAACATTTCAACGTAAAGAAGCAGGCGAGGTGAAAAACTAACCAATAGGCCAGCGAACGCAGAGACTACCGCAACTACTAGAAGTCCTAATACAAGTTTCCGAAAAGACTTAACGGAAAAGTAGAACAAGACGCCAAGCGCACCAAGCGCAAGCCCTATAGCCCCAGACCCCGATTGCGTACACAGGACCGCCAGCAATACAACCGCTACTAAGGCGAGTGGCACCCTTGTATTTGGAGGAAGCCCCCGCCTGAGGTATATAATACCCAGGCCAAATAGCAGGTACGGAAAAGCATCCCTCGGCTCGCCCAACAACGCGTGGAACCGGAAGCCTACATAGCCAAATTCAGTATGGATCGTATGCTTCGGAATATAACCCCACCCGAGGAGCTGGAATACCAGGTCCCCAAAACCAACGAAGAGCATGAAATACAACGCCCGGATTAGCCACTTGAACAAGTAGCCAAATTCCTCCTGCGACCTAATCATGTACTTCGGCAGAACGACGAAGTACAAAAAGTAATAAAGAAAAATTAGTACTTCGAAAAAAGGACGAGTATACAGCCCCCGTAGGGCTTGTACAGCAAACGTTGAGTCACCATATTTCTCCAGGGTAGTAAGTGTATAGGTATCAAATACGAACAAACCGGTAAAAGTCGCCGCCGTCAGAAGTAGCAGGTATATCGTGAAATATCGGTAAAGCCAAAAACCTGGGTTCGGAATAACCCACGTCGTATTGGTTAGCAATAGCCTCGCGAAAAACATCATTATGAATGATGCCTGCACGAGGCGGGCGAGCGTCAGGTTGATTCCGGCGTCAGTCCCCTCCGCTAGCACAAAAAATAACATTGGCTCCAGGATTATCGACCACGCGTAAAGTCGAAACTCAGCACTTATCCGTGAGCCCTGATACCTAGCTGTCTCGGAGTACAGAGAGGTCATTCGCAAACTCCGTTCGGAGACACAGCAGAATTCACGTCGCTGCTGACAATGCCACGATTTTCTTTCACTCGCGCCAGCAGCATCAACGTTTCTCCACCGAGCAGGCGCACGCCCATATCTTTGTTGAGCGCGTAAGCGGCTCGCCGTAGTGGACTCGCCAGGCGCGTCTTCCATGTTCGCTGGGGCGCGGTGAATGTCGCGCCAGTGTACCGCCAGTCCACGATGTCGTAGCCGCATTCTGTGAGCGTCGCCAGCACCAGGCCCTTGGTGTAATAGTGGATATGCCCCACTTTCTCGCGCGCGTAGAGCAATGGTGATTCTCGCAGCACACTGATCGCCGACAAATCCAGCGGAAAATGGAAAAGAAAATAGTCCGCGTGGCTGCGCAACCGAGCGAGGAATTCAAACGGGTCTGGAACATGCTCCACCACGTCGAGAACCAGCATCAGCTCGTAATGCCGCTGGCTCAATGAAAACAAATCTCCTACCGTAAACTGGATGTTTGCCTGGGCAAATTGAGCCCAGTGGCGTTGCGCAGCGGGCGCGATGTCAAAGCCGAACAGGTCGGTTTCCGGAAATCCTGATCGAAGCTTCGCCAGCACCCCGCCCGCGCCGCAACCCACTTCGGCAATGCTGGCGGGGGAAAGCTTGTGGGCGCGTACTATTTCCAGCACCTGCCGCGCTTTCCATGGCGCATCCTCAAGATCCCAAGAAGGGTTCTTGGCTGCATAGTCGCCGCTCAGATAACGCTGGTTGGTTAGGTTGTCGTGTGACAATGAGAGCTGGCCCCGTTCGCTTGCACAGAATTTCGGGACTGGCTTACGCAGCGGATTCGAACCGCTTCAATAAACCCCTATCTATGAAATCGTCCAGCGTGTAACTAGAGTTCTTGGACTTGATGAGTGTAGGCCTTTTAACGTAAAGATACCTTTTATGCATGACAAACAACGTGAGTAACTTTAGATAGCCAATCACAGCGTCGTAGAATGTTTGGAACGACGCAGTTTTGTCTCTATTGTTCCTAAGATCGGCCATGACCATTTGCTTTGACCACGAATACGCGACGTAGCGCGTCAGGAAGCCGATTAACTCGTCGCAGAGTACAGGTTCATCTTTTATGGAGAACAACCTTATGTTCGCGACGACGTCTTCTAAATGTCGCTTATTCAGAAAAGCATTGCCGTAACTTTGCTGATCCCTAACAAACACGCCGGTCGGGCGTGTCGAATAAGCAATCGGATATCTGGTTGCAATTGCCAAGATTAGGAATATATCGACGAGAGAAGTCAACTCTTTCTTGAGCAACACAGGCCTTATCAGCTCTTCGATAATGTCAGATCGATACAGGATCGTATTGGACGGAGGGAACCTTCCGTGCCGCATGAGTAATCTCATGTATTGAGCTGGTGTGTAAATACCGTCCGATTTGCCATTTAATGGGGTAATCGAGTCAGTCAGCGATACTTTGTTGTTTTTGAATATAAAAGAATTCGAAATTGCCATTTTCGCGTCCTTATACGTTCCAAGCAGGGACGCCGTTGCCATACACCAGTTACTAGTAAGCAGATCGTCTGCAGCCGCAAAAGCGAAAAACTCAGTGTGCACCTCGTTCAATAGAAGGCCCATGGCCGCGTGCACACCGACGTTTTGCTTTTTTATTATGATTTTAACATTTTCATTCTGCTCATATCTTTGTAGCATCTGTTGAGTTCGATCTGTAGAGCCGTCATCGAGAACGATGATGTGTTTTGGCGGCGAGGTTTGGTTCAGCAATGATTCTATTTGATAGCCCAGCACGTGGCCATGATTATAGCTTGGTATTAGTACCGTGACGTTTTGTATTTTCCTGGCGACTTTCTTTTCCACGGTCGGGGCCGATTGTTGGGCAGCGGGTTGCCAAAGCGGGCTAAAGCTTGCGCATCTCTGAAGGATCCCACGTGTCAGTTCAGTAGAACGCTATGCATCCTTAGAAAGCTGTCTGCGATCCGAATTTGAGACGTACTTCTGAAGGGCTCTCTTATTCTATCGAACACCTCTTGGCTCGCAGTCTTCCCGGTATATAGCTCAGGATGAGCCAGCGCGTTTATCATTTCATCAACGGCCGCCAGGATTTCAGCGGGCGAATTCGAGACGAGTGTTGTTTGGCCTTCATCGTATTCCGGGCGCACTGTCCAGCCATATGGTCCGTCGAAGATCTCGTTAAATTTCAGCAATGATTTTGTTTTGTTCGACCAGAGTAATTTTGGAATCATTAATGAGTTTCTTAAATTCGGGCTGTGGCCTAGTGAACACGCGTTCGTGTAAAGTACGGGCTTCCCAAACGTTGGTGGCACAGTGAGCGGGCCTGACGACGTGCCGATGAAGAATTTACACGAGGCCCATAGATAAACATCCAGCCAATCCGATTGGTGCTCAGAGTTCGCATAGTCCCAGAGGTTAGGAATCTTTTTAATAGGCTTGCCGCCTTTACCCATTCTAATCACCCAGCCTCCCTTTTCAATTATCGACTCCACAGCTGGCAAGTAATCCAATACGTCCGCATCTGCGCCGCTTCGTAAATACCCTACTTTTGAACCCTCTCTTACGTGTAAGCCGACAAACCATGATCCCTTAGAAAAACCTATTTCTTCAAGCACCCTATCCCCTGCTTCCTTTTGTTCAGGAGTTAACTCCAGCAGTGGCGGAAAATCGCCCCAAGAATTCAACGCTAAATTCCATGCCTCATATAGTGGCACAAAGCCTGACTCAGCTTCTAACATGCTGGGATCTTCATAAATAGGTGAGAACAGGCTTTTAATTGCCTCATAGTTTTTTTTATTAGTAACCACGATAGGCAAATACGTTTTCCAGCAATTCAAATACGCGAAATTAGCGACCGCATTCTCTGAAACGATCATGATGTGGTTTTTCTTTATTAGACCCAGTGTTTTTAGCTTTAATAGGGGATCTAAAAGGCTTAAGTGACCCATTCCGGCAAACTCGTTACCCAGTATCTTCAGATTCAGAATGTCTAAGCGCTCTTTTTCTGCAATTATCTTATTTATCTTTATGCCGGACGTAAGTTCCTGATCCACAGCTAACGGATTGCCTATGAGGTAAGTCAAAGTCTTCGCACGTACCAGATATGTGTCGGCTTTCATTGGATCCAATTTGATCGCCTGGCCATAAAGACTTTCCGCTTCAGTGAGATTATTGTTAGCGATTGCTTGGTATGCTGAACGCACCAAACTTAAAGTGGGGTCCGCCTGACGCGCTATGGCGTCTTCAAGAAGCGCGATGACTTCAATTAACAGCTCCTTGATGTTCTGCAGCCTCCAGGGACTTAAAAGTGTCAGTACCACCCATTTCGCAGTGGCCTTGGAAAAAGCTATCACTGTTGCCACTGCCTTGATCAGTCTCTGCTTGCGGTGCATGAACAGTTCCTTAACTCGCTCGATCAATATCTTGTGCTAAGCATTAGGGACAGAAGTGGCCCCGTTTGTTAACGCAACGGCTGAAACGATCTCTTCATAGGTGCCGGTGCGAAGAATGCCTCTGCCGCCGAGTTCTACTATCTGGCTGCAGTTTTTTACGGTGGTGACGCGGTGGGCAATTATGAGCACCGTAAGGTCGTCACGGAGTCCTTCGATCGCCCCCATAACCGCTTGTTCGGTTTCGCTGTCGAGCGCGCTGGTGGCTTCGTCGAAGATGATTACGGAGGGCTGTTTGTAAAGAGCGCGCGCGATGCCGATGCGTTGGCGTTGCCCACCTGATAGCCGGATGCCACGTTCGCCAACGGAAGTTTGGTATTGCATTGGCCAACTTTCGATGACATCAGCGATTTGTGCTTGTTGGGCGGCCGAGCGAATGCGCTGGTGATCGATTTGGTCTTTGGGCTGACCGAAGGCTATGTTTTCTTCGATGGTGCTGTCGGCCAAAAAGATGGTCTGCGGGACATGGGCGACGTGGGCTTGCCAAGCGCGAAGGTTTCTCGGAGTGATCGTTTCACCGTCAATCGCGAGAGTGCCACTTGTGGGTTGAAGCAGCCCCATGATGATATCCAGCAGCGTACTTTTTCCGCCACCGGTGACACCGATAAAGCCGACGCGACTGCCTTTGCTGATCGTCAGATTTACGTTGTGCAGGACCCACGGGCTATTAGGGCTGTACCGAAAGGAAACCTGGTTGAGGGTGATGTGTTGCCGGAAAGGCAGCGGTTTGGCCATAGGCCGGTCAGCGTATTCGGGTAGGGGCTGATCAAGCAGTTCGAGTGTATCTTTGAGTGAGGCCTGACTTCCCTGAATTCCAGACCATGATCCATAAACCATTTGTAACACGGGCAGTATTCGCTGCGCACCGACCGCCAGGGCACCGAGAACAGGAATAACTCTGGCCATTCCGTCGGATTGCTGAGCGAACGCATATGCAAGAGCCGCAATGAGGACCATGCCTAGGGCTTCCATGGCGGGACGAGGGCTGGCAATGATAAAAGCGCTACTGCCTTGGGCACGGCGCCATGGGCGATCGGCGTTGCCGTACACCCGACAATAGACCTCTTGACTGTTATTGATGAGGATGTCGCGAATCCCCCCCAGGCCTTCTTGCAGTGATTTGATTACCTGAGTCGATTCCTGAGCAATGCGCTGACTGTTGATTAACAGCCGCTTACGTGTGTTCCAAACAATTAAACCGTAGATGAAAGCAAAGCCAACAAACGCAGCCAGCGCAATTACGGGATCAACAGATAAGAGGGCAATAAGGATGGCTACCAGCATAGTGCTGGAGCTAATGAAGCTAAGGACCCACATGATGACGCCGATCACGCCGATAGTTTTGTTCGAGATGCCGTCGATGATTTCGCTACTGTTACGGGCGATGTGAACGGCATAGGGTTGGTACAGGGTGCGGCGGTAGATATTGATGCTGAGGTCGGTACCGGTAGCGAAGGATAGGCTCGTGCTTGCCCAGAGAAGCAAAAGGCGCAGGGCTCCGGCGACTACCGCCGCCACGCTAAACATGATGGTGAGGGGCAATAGGAGCTGGTCGGGCGAGGTGAGGCCCAAGGTCTGGATGAGGGGCTGGGCGGCTGCTTGATAAAAAATACGGCGCGGCACGGTAAGCACTGCAAGAAAAGGGAGAACGGCACCGATGCTGAGAATTTCCGCAAATGAGGCAAGGATCATCAGAACGAGCAAAAGAGCGAACTGACGCTGACGTCTTTCGCTTATGTGGTGCCAGAGACGCGTTAACAGCTTGGTGATGTGTTCGGAGGCTTGCACGTCGGCAGAGCAGGTTATGCCGGGTTATCTAAGCGGTCAAGTCCGTTGATTGCTGGAAATTCGTGAGCGGAATGCGTGTTTAAGCGCTTGAGCAACAGGCGCATGGCGCGCCGAGAACTGCTCGTTCAATTCACTACGCAATAACGCAAGCTGCCGCAACTCGGTGGGCGTCTCTCCGGACATCAGCTTTTCTTCAGCCAAGGCGCCCTCAGGCCGATCCATTCGCTCTCCCGGCCTGGCCGAGGGCCTGGTACGCCAGCAGCGCGATGATCGAGAATCCGTCTACGATCTCGCGCGCGAAGATCATCTCAATGCAGCGATCGAGCGGCTGCCACCCCCACCCAGCAACCTCGTCCCGATGGATGTGCGACTCGTCGGAGTCGTTCGCCAGGTCGTCCGTGAAAAACAGATGAGTAGGGTTGTCCAAGGTGTCCAGCCCTGGGTAGTAGAAGACGAGCGGTCGCGGGTTGAAGCACTGGATCCCCGTCTCCTCCAGGCACTCCCGCGTGGCGGCCGCCTCCGGGGTCTCGTCCGGGTCCACGCGGCCCCCGGGTATTTCCCAGGACAGGCGATCGATGAGGAGCCGGTACTGCTGGACCAGGAGGACCGACCCGTTCCGCACCGCAAGGACGCCCGCACGAGTTCCGGTCTCGTTTACGAAGTACTCTTTACCGAAGCCCCCAAAATCCACGACCACGCGGTGGATCCGTTGATACCGGTTCTCATACATCGTTTCGCGTGGTCCGATCTTTGGCTTCGGATTGAGGGAGGACATCGGTCTCCGCACTCCTCTCTAACAAGCACCCGCCTCTGAGGCCGTCGGTCCTTTTCTGAAGACCGCGAAGTGCGACGGCATGCCCCAGAAGTGCAGGAAGGCTCGGTCCGCGGCGCAGAATGCTGCGAGTTCGGCCGTGGCGTCAGTGCTGAGGAACTGAAGGATCCGCTCGAGGCTACCGATGAGCGCCAGCGTCTCCGCAATGTCTTGAGGATCCGCCAGGATCCTGGCGGATTGCAGGCGCTCACTGACTCGGGAGAGTGCCTCCCGGCAGGCCTCCAGTGCGGCGCGGTCCGTATCGTCGATGAGAGCATCCACCGCGGTCAGTAGCGGATTCAACTCGGCTTCGAGCGACTCGTCTTGCTCGATAAGGAACAGCTTCCGACCACACAGGTGACTGAGCCGACTTCGAGCGATGAAGGCTCCTTCCCCCTTCCGGACTTCCTCGAGAGAGGGGACCCGCTTGAACCAGTGCACGTCCAGGCCGTCCCGGTAGGGCGGCCAGGACGAGTAGAGATGCAGTCCGGCCTGGTGCAGGCGGTCGCACAGGGAGCGTGCGTCCAGAAAGTACTCCAGCCGCACGAACGGGTTCTCGAGCACGTCCATCACCCACGCCTGGAGAGTCCGCTTATGCGCGATCGAGTCCCACTTGGCGGCGAAGAGAGCCTGGGCGGACTCGAGTGCTCCCATGCCCGTCGTTCGGCGCATGCAGGCGTGGATCGCCTTGAGCAGCAGCTCCATGAATCCGCCGAAGTGCTCGTAGTAGAAGAGGATCACGAGCCCATCGTCGGCGAGGAGGCGCGCGAACAGGTCAATCCATAGGGACTCGGGCCTGACCGTGTAGATAAAGCCCTCCGCGTCCACGATGTCATACGTCTCCCCGCTCACCAGCGGTGTTGCCGCGAAAGCCGCGAGGTCTCTCCCATCGAGGTGCGCCAACCTGTCCTTCAGGCCGAACCGCTCGAAATAGTCCCGGATCTGGGGGTGCGCATTCGGATTCGGCTCGACCAGCGTGCACCTCGCTCCCCACTGGGCAAAGACCAGGGAGTTCTCCCCTGAATCCGGACCGAACTCGATCAGCCGCGCCCCCTGGAACAGGCGAGGCGGCAGGAACAGCTTGTCGGTGAACAGCCGACGCCGGTGCAGGGCATGTTCGGCGAGGTCGCCGGCCGACTGGAAGCGGCCGTACGTGGGCAGGAAGTCCTCGCGTCGGTAGTATTCGTGCAGGGTCTGATGTGCCATCCGGTCTTCGCCTGTGCTCAGATCACCCGCACCGCGGGCACGGGCACCACGAACCGCCCGCCCCCGCCCAGGAACGTCTGGTGCTTGGCCACGATCGGATCAACGAAGCGCCACGCGAGGATAACCACGCAGTCCGGCTTCCGTTCATATAGAGCCTGTGATGGGTACACGGGAATGTGGTGCCCGGGGCTGAACATATGCTGCTTGGCCGG
>Ga0214473_10004116_pt1 | contig 17504 bp, 9 predicted proteins | sample RVTome_7_FD_203509 | JGI IMG/M metagenome (GOLD analysis project Ga0214473, IMG submission 203509) | Soil microbial communities from uranium-contaminated site in the Upper Colorado River Basin, Wyoming, United States - RVT98D197 | ecosystem: Environmental > Terrestrial > Soil > Contaminated >... | reverse complement strand
GCGGCCCGGTCGATGGCGAGCGTACGACGGTACATGGAATCGGCGCTCGCCAGCGACCCGCGCCGCCGCAGGACACCGGCCAGATTCCCGAGCGTGACGGCCACGTCGGGGTGGTCGGGGCCGTGCACCCGCTCGTCGACCCGCAACGCCTCCCGGTACATGGCCTCGGCCTCCGCGAGCTGCCCCTCGTCGTTCAACACGGCGGCGAGGTTGTTCAAGGCCTCGCCCACATCCGGGTGCAGGTCCCCGCGCAGGGCCCGCCGCTGGGCCAGGGCCAGCCGGAACAGGCTGTCGGCTTCGGCGAGGTGCCCGGCGAAGTGGTGGACCTGCGCCAGGTTCGCGATCCCGTCGGTCAGCATGACCTGCTCGCTGTCCACGCCCGGATCGATGAGCCGCTCGAAGAGCGCCACCGCCTCCCGCGCGCGCAGCTCGGCGGGCCCGTAGTCTCCCCGGGCCCGAAGCGCGTGCGCCAGGTTGGTGGTACTCGTCGCCACCCGCAGATCCGATTTGCCGAACAGGTCCCGCGCCAGCAGCAGGGCCTCCTCGTGCAGCACCACCGACGAGTCGAGCTCCCCCAGCTCGTAATGCAGGCCCGCGACTTGATCGAGGCTCGCCGCCACGGCCTCGTGACGCTCGCCGAACAGCCGCCGCCGCGTCCCGAGCGCTTCGCGCGCCAGCTCCATCGCCTTCGCGTGGAGTCCCAGGTTGCCGTACACCCGGGCCATGATGAATTGCAGGCGAGCCTGCACCGCGGGCTGGTCGGAGAGCTCGGTGCGGACCCGCTCGACCCCGCGGTCGAGCAGCTCGCGGGCGGTGACGGTATCGCCCGGCGCGTTCTCCGGGTCGGCCACATCGAAGATCCCCACCAGGAACCGCGAGACCTCGGCGACCGTGTCGCGTTCCCGCGCGAGCCGGGCCGCCTGGACGGACATGGTGAGGCCGAAGCCCGCCAGCAGCACCACCATCAGACCGACGACGGCGACGCCCACTCGGTGGCGCCGCACGAACTTGCCCGACCGGTAGCGCCACGTGTCCGGCCGGGCCTTCACGGGGAGCCCTTCGAGGTGACGCCGAAGGTCCTCGCTCAGCTGCTCGACCGAGGGGTAGCGGCGCTCCGGCTCTTTCCGCAGGGCCATCAGCGCGATGGTGTCGAGATCCCCCGCCAGGCGCCGGCGCAGCCGATCGGCCGAGACCGCGGGCGGTGGGGGGAGATCGTCGCCGTCCACCCGCGGGCGCCCGCCGGCGAGACTGGGGCGTTCCGCTTCGACCTGGCAGACCACGCGCTCGATTTCACTCGGTGCCGTGCTGGTGAATCGGTGCGGCGCGCGCCCCGTGAGCAGCCGATACAACACCGCGCCCAGGGCATAGACGTCGGTCGCGACGGTCACCGGCCGTCCCCGCACTTGCTCCGGCGCCGCATACGCCGGCGTCAGCAGCCTGAGGGCCGTCCCGGTCTCCACCACGGTGTACGCGACGCTCCCCGGATCCAGGAGCTTGGCGATCCCGAAATCGAGCAGCTTGGGGATTCCATCCCCCGTCACCAGGATGTTGGCCGGTTTGAGATCGCGATGGACGATCAGGTTCTGGTGCGCGTACCGCACCGCCTCGCAGACCGTCCGGAGCAGGCTGATGCGCCCCTCGAGCGAGAGCCGCCGCCGTTCGCAGTACGCGTCGATCGCCTCCCCCTCGACGTACTCCATGACCAGGTACGGCAGCCCCTCCTCCGTGGTGCCGCCGTCGTAGAGCCGAGCGATGTTGGGGTGGTTCAGCGCGGCCAGGATCTCGCGCTCGTACCGGAACCGGCGCAGCAGCTCGTCGCTCGCCAGCGGGTCGCGCACGATCTTGACGGCGGCGGTGCCGTGGAACTCGGCGTCGGCCCGCTCGGCGAGGTAGACGGCGCCCATCCCGCCTCGCGCCAGCTCGCGGATCAGGCGCCAGGCTCCCAGCTGTCGGCCGACGTAAAAGCCCGGCTCCGGCGTCGCGGCCGCCGCCGCGTCGCGCACGGCGTCCTTGAGAAAGTCACCGGTCGCCTCACCGGCGGCGAGCAGCGATGCCACGTGCCGCTGAAGGCCCACATCGTCACCGCAAGCGCGGGCCAGGAAGCCGGCCCGCTGGTCCGGTGGCAGCTCCGCCGCCGCGTCGAACAGGGCGCGGAGCCGACCCCAGCGGGAGTGCGGGGCGCCAGCCATCGATTCCTCGGGCATACCTTGCCAAGCTATTGCGCCTGAGCCACTTGAGCCAGCAGACCCCCAGACTGGACCGCCTGGAGTGAGGGAATCCCCCCCCGGCCGTCGCTTTCCTCCGTAGACCGGGTGCGACCCTCGCGCCCGCCCAGCATTCCAGGAGGCATCATGCGGAGCGTGCGATGGCTGATCCCGGCGGTCGCGCCGGTGGCGATGATCATGGCGCTGGCCTGCGGGGACAGCACCGGACCGGGCACCGCGGGCGAGGACGTGAACCAGTATCTGCTCGACTTGCCAAGCTGGTCGGAGTTCGCGCCGTCGGAGCCGGACCAGCCACCCACGGCGACCGGCGCGGCCGTGGCGCTGCCCGACGATACGCTCGACGTGTCCACCATCGACGACAACGGGGATGTCACGGTCATTCCCGCCGTGGTCTACGCGTGCACCGAAACGCCGTACAACCTGCGGGATAACCCGCAACAGATCGTCATGTACAGCCCGGATGTCGAGATCTTGTGGCCGGGCTCCTTGATTCAGGGCAAGAGCCACCGCGACGGGCTCGGCGCGCTGCTGGGGCTCACGATCGCGGAGCGTACGCCTATCCGCGTCTCCATACCGAGCCTCCCCAGCGGCACCAATTTCCGCGAGGTCGCGAATCCGGATCAGGCGAACGTAGGGGGCGCCATCGGGGAGATGCTGGGCGACGCGACGGCCCAGGGGCTCTCCACGCCCAGCACCATCACGTTCCAGCAGACCGTGTCGTACTCCGAGCAGCAGCTGGCGCTCTCGATGGGCATCTCGGGCCGCTACCTCGGCTTCTCGGCCAGTGCTTCGGCCGACTTTTCCCGGAACGCCTCCGAGACCACGATCACGGCGCAGTTCTACCAGAAGATGTTCGAGGTGGTGCTCGCGCCCCCTCAGACGCCGGCGTCCTTCTTCTCGTCGGACTTCACCAGGGAGAAGCTCGACCAGCAAATCGCGCTCGGGAAGCTCGGGCCGGATAACATCCCGGTATACGTCTCCAACGTGGTGTACGGCCGGATGATGATGTTCTCCATCACGTCCACGGCGAGCGAGCAGGAGATCCGCGGCACGCTCCAGGTGGCCTACAACGCCATCGCGGCCAGCGGGTCGGCCAGCCTGTCGGCCAAGGAGGCGAAGATCCTCCAGGAGTCCCGGATCTCGGTGACCTCCCTGGGCGGCGACGCGGAGGCGACGCTCGCGGTGATCCAGTCGGGCGACTGGTCGCAATACTTCACCAACGCGGCGCCGCTCTCGAGCGCGGCCCCGCTTTCCTACACGTTCCGGAACCTCTCGGACGGCAGCATCGCCGGCGTGACCGAGACCTCCGAGTACAATCTCAAGCAGTGCGCCGCCCGGGCCGCGAGCCCCGGCGTGTTCGACTTCCAGGCCCTCCAGAGCGCCACGCTCGGCGTGCCCACGCCGGTCCGGACGCTCGTCGGCGACGTGAATGGCGACGGGCGGCAGGATCTGATCTGGAACCACACCGGCACCACGAATCAGGTGCAGCTGGGGTTGGGCAACGCCGACGGCACGCTCACCGTGTCCGCGGCCGTGACGCACCCCGAGACGCCGAGCGAGGGGTGGGCCAACTACATCCCGGTGGCCGGCGACTTCAACGGGGACACCCGGACCGACATCGCCTGGACCTATCTCAGCGGGACGAGCAACAAGACGTATCTGGGCCTGAGCAACGGGGATGGGACGTTCGGCTTCCCGTCCGTCCGGATCATGTCCAACGCCATTACCTGGACGGGCCATCGTGCGCTCGTGGGTGACGCCACCAACGACGGCGACGACGACCTGATGTGGAACGTCCTGGGCGCCACCAATGTCCGCGCCACCGGGGTCTCGAACGGCACCAGCGACTTCACGCTGGTGGGGCCCGAGACGCATCCGAACGGCGGGTGGGGACCCTATGCCGCGTTCATCGGCGACGTGAACGCCGACAACCGCGCGGACTTCATCTGGCGCGGCGGCGTCCGCACGTACTTCGGCCGCTCGAACGGCGACGGCACCTACGCCGCGGCCCTCAACTCCTTCTACGACAATACCCAGGCGCTCGGAACGCTGGCCAACTACGTGCTGCTCGTGGGCGATGTGGACGGCGACCAGCGCACCGACGTCATCTGGGCGGACACGGTCGCCAACGGCAACAACCGCGTGGCGGTCGGGAGGTCAACTGGGAGCGCACTGACCTTCCTGGCTCCCGGGGACGCAACCCTCCAGAGCGCCGTGCCCCTCCGGGTGCGCGTCGGCGACGTGAACGCCGACGGCAAGATCGACCTGCTCTGGAACTCGACCGGCGCCACCAACCGGGTGTACGCCAGTCTGGGCAAGAGCGACGGGACGTTCGACTTCAGCCCGCAGAACCAGCTCCACCCGGCCACCGGCGTGGATTGGGATCAGTTCACGTTCCTGATCGCGGACGTGACGGGCGATGGGAAGGCGGATGCCGTGTGGAATCATCCGGCGGCCACGAATCGGATATACGTCGCTGTGGGGAAACAGCAGTAGGTGGTGGACCCTGGGTCCCAGGCTAGACGGTCAGACGGTTAGCGGACGGCTAGGGTCAGGACTGGCCGTCCGCTAGCCGTCTGACCGTCTAGCCGTCTGACCTACGCCTATCTCCGCCTTCCCAACCACTGGGAGCTACCGTATCGTAGTCGCGGCCCCGCCTTAGGTCTCCATGCCCGAGCCACCGGATCGCCTCGCCGAGGCGCTGAAAGACCGGTACACGATCCAGCGCGAGTTGGGCCGCGGCGGCATGGCCACGGTCTATCTCGCCACCGATCGCAAGCACGAACGATCTGTGGCTCTGAAGGTGCTCAAGCCCGAACTGGCGGCGGTGCTGGGGACCGACCGGTTCCTGCGCGAGATCAAGACGACCGCCCAACTCACGCACCCCCACATCCTGCCATTGCTCGATTCCGGTGAGGCCGACGAGACGCTGTTCTACGTCATGCCCTTCGTCGAGGGGGAGTCGCTTCGAGATCGGCTGAACCGGGAGAAGCAGCTGCCGCTGGAGGACGCGCTCCAGATCGGCCGGGAGGTGGCCGACGCGCTCTCCTACGCCCACAGCCACGGCGTCATCCACCGGGACATCAAGCCCGAGAACATCCTGCTCCAGAGCGGCCATGCGGTGGTGGCCGACTTCGGGATTGGGCGGGCGATCGACCAGGCGGGCGGAGACCGGCTCACCAGCACCGGCCTCGCGCTGGGAACGCCGGCGTACATGTCGCCCGAGCAAGCGGCGGGCAGCAAGGACCTCGACGGGCGGTCCGACCTCTACGCGCTGGGCTGCGTGCTGTATGAGATGTTGGCCGGACACGCACCGTTCGTGGGTGCGTCGGTCGAAAGCCTGATCCACCAGCATCTTACGGCGGAGCCGCCGAATATCACCGGCATCCGACCCGCGGTGCCCGCCCATGTCGCGGCGGCGCTGGAGCGGGCGCTCGCCAAGACCCCCGCCGACCGGTTCAACCCGGTGGCCCTGTTCGCCGAAGCGCTCGGCCCCCGGGCGTCGGTCCCCGTGATGCCCGGCGCGGCCCGCTCCCCCACCATCGCCTACCGCCCATTCCCCTGGCAACGGATCGCCGCGCTGGTGATCGCGGCGGTAGTGGTGATCGCGGGAGTCCTCGCCGTAGCCTGGCGCCTCCGGCCGGGCGAACGCACGTCACCTCGCGCGCGGACGGCCATCGCGGTGCTGCCGTTGCAGAACCTGAGCTCCGACGGACCGTACGCCTACTTCGCCGGCGGCCTGCACGACGAGCTGCTGACCCAGCTGGCCAAGGTCGCGGCGCTCAAGGTGATCAGCCGGACCTCGGTGATGGAGTACGCCACGGGGACGAAGCAACTGAAGGAGATCGCCGTCGAGCTGGATGTCGGGACGATCGTCGAGGGGAGTGTGCAGGTGGTGGGCGACCGGCTGCGGGTGCACGTCCAGCTGATCGACGCGGCGACGGACGAGCATCTCTGGGCCGAGCACTATGACCGGACGCTGGACGACGCGTTCGCCGTGCAGAGTGACATCGCGCAGCGGATCGTGACGGCCGTCGGTGCGGCGCTCACGGGTGCGGAAGCCACGGCCCTCGCGGCCATGCCGACCCAGGACGCCGAGGCGTACCGCCTGTACCTGCAAGGTGAGGAGTACCGCCAACGCCCGGGCTATGGTCGCCAGGATCTCGAGAGCGCGGAGCAGCTGTATGAGCGGGCGTTGGCGCTGGACTCGACGTTCGCGCTCGCTTACGCGTCGCTGTCCATCGTCCACGGGCTGCTCTACCGGCTGGAACATGATCACCATCCCAGTCGAGTCGAGCGCCAGCGGGCGACCGCGAGCGCCGCTCTTCGGTTCGGCCCGAGTCTCCCCCAGGCCCGTGCGGCGACCGGGATGGTGCACTACATGCGCGACGATTATGCCCGGGCACTCCCGGAGCTGACCGCGGCCGCCGAAGCGTTGCCGGGATCCGCCGAGCTGTGGGGGTATGTGGGGTACGCCAACCGGCGCCTGGGCAACTGGAATCAGGTCCTGGCCGCCTTCCACCGGGCAACCGCCCTGAACCCCCGGGATGCGACTCTGATCTGGGACCTGGGCGGCAACACGCTGTTCTACCTGCACCGCTACGACGAGGCTGCCGCCGCCTATAGGCAGGCGTTTGCCCTCGCCCCGGACATGCGGGGAGCGGATCGGGAGAGGGCGCTGACATACGTTCTGTGGCAGGGTCGGGTGGACAGCTTGCGCGCGGTGCTCGAGCGCGGCGACCGCGAGAGCGATGGCGCGGATGGTGGCACGCTCTCGTTGCGGGCGCGGCTGGGGCTCTGGGAGCGCGCGCCGGATACCCTCCTGGCCATGCTCGGTGGGGCGGACCAGATGGTGAGCTACGGAGGTCACCAGGAGCCTGGCCTCCTGTACCGTGCGTGGGCTCACCAGTTGCGGGGGGATCGGGAGGGTGCCGCGGTCGCATTCCGCCGTGCCTTGACCCAGCTCGACTCCGCGCTAGGTCGACACCCCGAGCATTGGGGGCTGCACGCGAGCCGTGGGCTCGCCCTGGCGGGCCTGGGTCGCGAAGCAGATGCGAGGAAGGAAGCGGAGTGGTTGACGACCTCGCAGGAATACCGCGACTTGTTCGGGCGTGGCAACATCTTCGAAGCGCGCGCGATGATCTTCGCGCAATTGGGGCTCGCGCAGGAAGCGGTGACCGAGCTCGAACCCGTGCTGGATGGACCTTCACGGGTGAGCGCCCCCCTGATTGGGCTCGACCCCCGGTACGATCCGATTCGCCAAGATCCACGGTTCCAGAGGCTGCTCAGGAAGTACGCGAATCCGCAGCCGGTACGGTGACCGTAGGGAAGAGCATGAGGTGGTGGAACCCGAGATCCTAGGGTACGGCAAGATGGATAGACGGCCAGCGGGATGTGGGTCGAGGGGAAAGCGGAGCCTGTGCAGCGTCAGGTCGCCGAATGGTCTCCGCTTTCACCTCAAGCCCAGTCCCCGCTAGCCGTCTATCCGTCTAGCCGTCTACCCTATCTCCGACGCCCCATCCCCCTGCGCGCCCTGATCCCCGGCGTCGAGGGTCTCCGCTCGCGCACCAAGGCGAGCGCCGGCGGGGGCGCCACCGACGGCTCGAATCCCGGCAGGATCTCCCGCGGGAAGGTCTGGCCGATCAGCTTCTCGATCGCGGCCACCAGAAACCACTCGTCCGGCGCCATCAGCGTGAGCGCCAGCCCCTGGGCCCCGGCGCGGGCGGTGCGGCCCACCCGGTGGACGTAGATCTCGGGATCCGCCGGCACGTCGTAGTTCACCACCATGTCGATGGCGTCCACGTCGATGCCGCGGGCCGCGACGTCGGTCGCCACCAGGATGCGCACGTGCCCCGCGCGGAAGTCTTCCAGCGTCCGCTGGCGGGCCGACTGCGCCTTGTCGCCGTGCAGGGCGCCGACCTTGAGGCCTTCCTTCTTGAGGTGCCGGGCGAGCTTGTCGGCCCCGTACTTGGTGCGGGTGAAGATCAACGCGCGATGTACCACGTCGAGCTGGAGCAGGCGCGCCAGGGCGTCCTTCTTGTTGAGCTTGTCCACCGCCACGATGCCGTGCTCGATGCCGGCGGCCGGCGTGGCGCGCCGGGCCACCTCGACCGCGGCGGGATCGTTGAGCGCCCGCTGGGCCAGTCGGTCGACGTCATTGGAGATGGTGGCGGAGAACAGCAGGGTCTGGCGTTGCGTGGGGAGAGCATCGAGGATCCGGCGGACGTCCGGCGCGAATCCCATGTCGAGCATCCGGTCGGCCTCGTCCAGCACCAGGGTCTCGATCCGGCTGAGGTCCGTGTGGCCGCGTCCCATGTGGTCCAGGAACCGGCCGGGGGTCGCGACCACGATGTCCACGCCCCGCGCCAGGGCTTGGGTCTGCGGCTCCATCCCCACGCCGCCATAGATGGCGGCGGAGCGGAGCCCCAGGTGGCGCCCGTAGGCCTGGGCCCGCTCGAGCACCTGTTCGGCGAGCTCGCGGGTGGGGACCAGGATCAGGGCCCGGAACCGGTTGCCCGGGGTCCGCGCCAGGCGGTCGAGAATGGGAAGCAGGAACGCGGCGGTCTTGCCGGTTCCGGTCTGGGCGGATCCGACCACATCGCGGCCGGCCAGGGCAAGGGGAATGGTGTCCCGCTGGATCGGCGTGGGGGTTTCATACCCCTCTTCCGCGACCGCGCGGGCGAGCTCGGGCCGGAGGCCCAGGCTGGCAAATGGCATGTAGGTGTACAACTCCTTCAAACGCGTACGGACACACCCGCGACTCGCGCGGCATCGTGCCGCGGCGACCTCGCGTCGCTTCAGTCGTCAACTTCTTGAACCTGGGGAACGACCGGGCGTGTCGTCAGCGCCGGACCCGCTCCTGAGCGGGACCGTCCTGGGGAGGATGCCGGCTCGCGGTTCTTTCCTTCAGCAACAGGAAGAAGATACCTAGGACCTCGGTTTTAGGCTAGACGGCTAGACCTACGCCCTTACCACCTCTCCACCCACCACCTCCGGCCTCCGGAACTTGGCCCGAACCCACCCCTCCAGATCATCCAGCATCGAGTACACCACCGGCACCAGCACCAGGGTCAGGAACGTCGCCACCGAAAGTCCTACGATGACCGCGATGGCCATGGGGGCCCACCAGGAGGCCTGTTCGCCGCCCCAGTAGAAGTCGGGGTTCAGATGGGTGTAGAGCCCCACGAAATCGAAGTTCATCCCGATCGCCAGGGGCACCAGGCCCAGGACGGTCGTGATCGCGGTCAGGATCACCGGCCGGAACCGGGTCTTGCCCGCCTGGACCACGGCCTCGCGCCGAGTGAGTCCGTCCCGGTGGCGCAAGGTGTCGGTATAGTCGATCAGCACGATGGCGTTATTCACCACGATGCCCGCCAGGCTGATGACGCCCACCCCGGTCATGATGATGCCGAACGGCATGCGGAACACGATGAGCCCGACCATGACGCCCACCGTGGACATGATCACCGAAGTCATGATGATGAGCGGTTTGGTGATCGAGTCGAACTGCCACACCAGGATGAAGGCGATCAGGATGAGCGCGATCACGAACGCCGTCGACAGGAACGCCTGCGACTCCGCCTGTTCGTCCTGCTGACCGGCGAAGCGCAGATCGTAGCCGGAGGGCAACGACGCGGCGAATCCGGCCAGCGTCTCCTGCACCTCCGCCACGACGGCGTTGGTGTTGTAGCCCGACCGGACGTCCGAGGTGATGGTGGCGACCCGGTCCAGGTCCTTGCGGCGGACGTCGCTGTAGCCCTTCCCCACATGCCAGGCGGCGACCGACGACAGCGGCACCTGCCCCGGCCCGTCGGGTTTGAGCGACAGCTCGCCCAGGGCGCTCAGATCCTCCCGGTACTCCTTGGCCAGGCGGACGGTGATGTCGTATTCGTCCTTGCCGTCCCGGAACTTCGAGGCCTCGACCCCGTTGATGGCGTTCCGCACGGTCGAGCCGACGTCCAGCGTGTTGAGGCCGTAGAGCGCGGCCCGCTCGCGGTCGACCGTGACCACCAGCTCCGGCCGCCCCGCCGAGATGTCGCTCTCCAGCCCGTCGAGCTTGGCGAACACGGGAGACCGCTCCAGCAGGTGGACCACGCTGTCCGACAGCGCCCGGAGCGGCTCGGGCTCCTCGCCGGAGATCTCGATGGTCACGGCGGCGCCGGTGGGCGGCCCATCCTGCGGCTTCTCGACCGTGATGTCCGCGCCCGCGATCTCGGTCCCGATGGTCCGCCGCATGTTCTCCATGGTGGCGAACGCGTCGTGCGTCCGCACCTGGTAGTCCACCAAGTTGACCGCGACGGTGCCCAGGTGCGTTCCCCCCGAAGGCCCGGCGAAATCTCCGGCGACCTGAGACCCCACCGTCGCCACCACCGACGCGAAGTCCTCCTTCTCGGGGAGGGTCGAGATCTGGCGTTCGATGCGCGCGACCATCTGGTCGGTTTCATCCACCCGGGTGCCGACCGGGGCCTCGACCTGGACGTACACGGTGCGGGGCGGGATGTCCTCCGGGAAGAACACCACGCCGGCGTTGAACGCGCCGAACGCGGCGATGCCCAGCACGAACGCCGCCGCGGCGCCGCCAACGGTGAGACCCCGGTGATCGAGCGCCCACCGGAGGCGCCGCTCGTAGTGCGACACGATCCAGGGCAGCCCCCGCGACTGGAATCGCTTGGTGAGCGGATCGCCGACGCGGGTGTGGAAGAGGTACAGGAGCACCCCGGTCACGACCGCCAGGAAGGCGGCCAGCGGGCTCCCCGCCGCGAGGGCCAGCACGACCACCGCGGCACCGATCACCAGGGCACGCCGGGCCGGGCGGCTCAGCGGCGCTCGCGGCGCCTCCTCCACCTCGATAAAATGCGCCACGAGGGGGGGGATCAGCACCAGCGCCGTGAACAGCGACGCCGACAGTGTGATGATCAGCGTGAGCGGGAGGAACTTCATGAACTCGCCCACGATCCCGGGCCAGAACGCCATGGGGAGGAAGGCCGCCAGCGTGGTGGCCGTGGACGAAATGATGGGGACGGCGATCTCGCCCACCGCGTACTTGGTGGCCCACTTCCGGTCCCAGCCCTGCTGCCGGAACCGGTACACGTTCTCCACCGCCACGATGGCGTTGTCCACCAGCATGCCCAGGGCCAGGATCAGGCTGAACAGCACCACCATGTTCATGGTGAAGCCGACCAGCTTGAACACCAGGAACGACAGCAGCATGGACAGGGGGATCTCCAGCCCGATGAACCACGCCGTCCGGAGCCCCAGAAAGAACAGCAGCACCGCGACCACGAGGACCAGCCCGGAGATGATGTTGTTCTCCAGGCTCAGCACCATGTCCCTGATGTCCTTGGATTGGTCCGACGTGATCTTGACCGCCGTGCCGGGCGGGAACCGGGGCTCCATGCCCGCGATGGCGGCCCGGACCCCGTCCGCCGTTTCGATGATGTTCTCGCCGCTCCGCTTGGTCACGGCGAGCGACACGACCGGATTGCCGTCCAGCCGGGCGTACGTCGCCCGCTCCTTGAACCCGAAGTCCACGGTGGCCACGTCGCGCACGTACACCGCGCGCCCGCTGCGGGTGCTGACCACGATGTCGGCGATGGGGGCCGTGGTCTCGAACTCGCCGGGCACCCGCACCAGGTACTTCATCTCGCCCACGTCGATGGAGCCGCCCGGGACCGTGACGTTCTCGTCCCGGATGGCGTCCACCACGTCCGAGAAGGACAGGTCGTAGAACTTGAGCTTGGCGAGGTCCACGTCCACCTGGACCTCCCGCTCCAGCCCGCCCGAGAGCTGCACCTCCAGCACGCTGGGGATCTGCTCCAGCTCGTCCTGGAGGTCTTCCGCCACCTCGCGCAGCCGCACCAGTCCGTACGGGCCGGCCACGTTCACCTGCATGATGGGGAACTCGGCGAAGTTGATCTCGAAGATGCCCGGCTCTTCGGCGGCCTCGGGCAGCTCGGGCTTGGCGATGTCCACCTTCTCCCGCACCTTGGCCAGCGCCTCATCCATGTCCACCCCGGCCTCGAACTCGACGTTGATGCTCGAGTAGCCCTCGGTGGACGTGGACGTGATGCTCTTCACGTCCGCGATGGTGTTCAGCTCCTCCTCGAGGGGGCGGGTGACCAGGGTCTCGATGTCCTTGGGTGCCACTCCGGTGTAGATCGTGTTCACGATGATGTTGGGGACCACGATCTCGGGCGACGATTCCTTGGGGGTCGTCAGGTAGGACGCCAAGCCAAGAATGAAGATCGCCACCGTGAGCACCAGGACCATCGTGGGATGGTCCACGGCGTACGACGTGAGCCAGAACTCCCGGTACTTGAGGCCGTCCGGGGTCGTGGTCGGTTTGGTCGGAGCGGTCATCGCGCCTCCCGTCCACCAGGCGCCACGGCGCCGGTATCCGGCCGGTTCACCAGGCGGACCGGGCCGCCGTCGTTTACCTGGTGCTGTCCCACGACCACGAGGCGATCTCCCGGCACCAACCCGTCGCGCACCACGACGCGGTCCCCGTACGACGGGCCCAACGTGACGGGCCGCGACCGGGCGATGAGCCGGCCGTCCTCGTCCACCACCACGAAGGCCTGGTAGCCGTCCTCGGTCCGGAGCACCACCTGCTGCGGCACCACGATCGCATCCCGGAGCTGGGCGCGGGCCACCTGGACGGTGGCCACCATGCCCGCCTTGATCTGCCGGCCGGGGTTCTCCATCACCACTTCGATGGGGACCGTGCGGTTCAGGGAGTCCACCCGGGCGCCGAGATAGCCGATCCGGCCGGGGAACTCCCTCCCGGGCAGGACGTCGAACGTCACGGTGACCGGCTCGCCGCGTCCCACCGCCAGCGCGTCGCGCTCGGGCACGCCCGCCGCGATTTTGAGCTGGCGGGTAGCCACCACCCGGGCGATCGGCATGCCGGGCATGGCCATCTCGCCCGCTTCGGCGAACTTGGCGTCGAACACCCCGGCGACGGGTGACCGGACCTTGGTCCGCGCCAGCCGCGCCTCGAGCGTCGCCAGTCGGGCGGCCCCGCCCTCCGCGCTGGCCTTGGCCTGGAGGAAGGCGATTTCGCTGCCGATCTTCTCGACTTCCCAGAGTCGGCGCTGGCGCTCGAACTGCTCGCGCGCGAGATCCGCGGCGGCGCTGGCTTCGGCCACCTGGGCCCGCAGCACCTCGTCGTCCAGCTCGGCGATCACCTGGCCGCGTTCGACCACGGCCCCCTTCTCCACCAGGAAGGCAGCGATCCGGCCCACCTCCTCGGCCGACAGCGTCACGTCATGCATGGCCTCGACCTCCCCAGTGATCTTGAGGAAGTCGGTGAAGGGCTCCGGCGCCACCGTCACCACTTCCACGTTCACCACGCGGACCGACTCGGCCTCGGCTTGCGCGTTGGACGCGCCTTCCGACGACTCGCAGGCCAGCGCCGCCACCGCGGCGAACGCCGTCAACGCTCTCGTATATCGTTCCCGCATCGCGATTCGCTCCTAGTTGGCGCCGGCCCCGGCGAGCGCGCCGGGCCGGGCGGGCACGGTGCCCCGCGCCGCATCCAGGTTGGACCGTGCCGACAGATAGTCGTACACCGCCTGTGCGTAGTTGAACTCCGACTGCCGCAGGGCCAGCTCGGCGTCGGTGATCTGCAATTGCGACCCCAGGCCGGCCCGATACTCGGCCGACGCGATCTCGAAGCCGCGTCGCGCCTGCTCGACCGCCCGCCCCTGACTCGCGACCCGCTCCCGGGCCTCATCCAGCGCCGCCACCAGGGTCCGGAGCTCGTCGGCCGCCCGGTCGCGGGCCTGCGCCAGGCGCGCCCGGTTCTGGTCGATCGCCGCGCGGGCCTGCTGCATCCGCGCCGACTGCGAGAACCCCTTGAAGATGGGCAGCTCGATCCGGATTCCGCCCCAGGCCGTCGTGGTGCGCTGGTTGGCATTCTCGCCGAAGAAGCTGGGCCCGCCATCCTCCTGGGCATTCACGTTGTACGCCCCGAAGACGGACACCTTGGGGAAATACTCGGCCCGCTCCACGGCGAGCCGCGCCTGCTCCAGCTCGAGGTTGAGCGACACCTGCCGGACGTCGGTGCGCTGGTCCAGCGCCGTCTGGTATGCCCCGTCCAGCTCCGCCAGCGTCAGCTCGGGACCGGACAGCGCCAGGAGCTGGGCGTTGGCCGCTGTGTTGCGCGCCGGATCGGCCAGGTCCACCTCGTGCAGCCGCCCAGCGACCTCGATCGGCTCGGACACGTCCCGCCCCATCTCGAGCAGCAGCGCCCGCCGCGCCGCCGCCGCGCCGTCCCGCGCCCGCCGCCGGTTGGGCTCGAGGTTGGCCAGCTGGACCTCAAGCCGCAGCACGTCGTAGTTGCTGGCCAGCCCGGCCCGATTGAGCGCCTGGGTTTCGGCCAGCGTCTGGCGCACCCGGGCCACGCTCTCCTCGGTGAGGCGCACGCTCTCCAGGGCCAGCAGCACGTCGAAGTAGCGCTGCCGCACGGCCGTGACGACGGTCTGGGACACGCCTCGCGCCCGCTCCCGCTCCAGTGCGCGGAACCGGCTCGCCGCCCCCACGCCGATGAACGCCCCCACCTGGAAGAGCGGCTGCTCCACTGTGAGCCCGGCGAACCAGCTGTTGTCCGATCCGACCCGCACCGGACGCACCTCCCCCGGCGCGGCCGTCGAGTCGAAAAAGATCGCGGGCAGGAAGAACTGCTGAACCTTGAAGTTCCGCTGGTACGTGGCGCTGGCGGACACGTCCGGCAGGACGGTAGACCAGGCTTCCCGCACCCGGCCGTTCGCCGCCGACACGCCGGCCTCGGCTTCGGCCACGGCCCGGCTCCGCTCGAGCGCCACCGCGATGGCGTGGTCCAGCGTGACCGTGTCGGGCGCCTGCGCGGCCAAAGCGGGCACCGCCACGAGCAGGCCAACCAGCGCGAGAGCGATCTGCCGCCCCTGCCGCTCCTGCCCTTTCTGCCCCTGTATGGTCATTGGCTTCACCTATTTCACAGAGTCGGTTCCGTTGATGTTCTCCAGGCCGTGCCGGATGAACGGGGCGAAGGCGTGGAACAGCTCCAGTGGGGAGGGCTCCGCCGCGTCGCCCCGACACCCTTCGCACCCGCGCAGCCGGCAGCTCAGCACCAGGGTCACGATCCCGTGCACCAACATCCACAGGTAGTGGGCCACGAGATCGGGGTCCGCGGGGCGCATCGCGCCCGAGGCCATGGCCTCCGCCACGCATTGCCGCAGGAGGGGATACCCACCGCCGCCGGGCAGATCTTCCACGGCGGGCGGGTCTTTGAGGTCAATGCGGAAGATGACCCGGAAGTACGTCTCGTTCTCGACCGCGAACCGGAGATACGCCTCACCCAGCGCCGCCACCCGCGCCATGGATCCCACGGGCTCGCGCCGCGCCGCTTCCTCGAGCTCCGCGCCGAACCGCTCGAACGCACCGCGGACCACGCGGTCCACCAGGTCCTGCTTGTTCTGGAAGTAGTGGTAGAGCGCCGTGGCGGTGACGCCGACCCGGTCGCCCACGGCGCGCATCGAAATGGCCTCGATGCCGCCTTCGGCCATCAGGTCGCGCACCGCGTCGAGGATCGCGGCTTCGTGCTCTTTGGGGGAGGTCGGAGCGGTGTCTGTCATCTAACGCTATCTATTACAAGAGTTTACCCAACTGTCTCCGAGTATTGGCAACGACTTAACGTCGTTAACCTAACGACGTTAACCGTACGCGGTCAACCCGCTGGGAGTTTCAGGATCCGGGTTGGGGACGTGCTGGCGGATTGGGTAGCGTCCTATATGCTTCGCGTCGCATGAACCAGCCGCTCGAACCCCCGGAGACGGCGTGAGCCCTTCGGGTCCCGTCATCTCGTTCACCCTGCCCGTGTCCCACGACCGGCGCGGCGCCGGGCGACAGGTCGTCCGCCGCGCGGCGCGACTCCGGGGCCTGGTGCGACTGGAGAACGCCGCGCTCGTGATCGAATGGTCCGGCGCGATCGAGTGGACCGAGGTGCGCGGGCCCGAGGTCGAGACGCGGACCGAGGCGGTGCCGGCCACGCGGCGCGAGATTCCCGTGGGCCGGCTGGCGGACGTTTCGGTCCGCGGGTGGTGGCGCCCGCGGTTTGAGCTTCGCGCGGCGGATCTCGAGACGCTGAACGGCGTGCCGACGGCGGAGAACGGCCGGTTGTCGCTTCCGATCCCGCGGGCTGAACGGCGGATGGCCGACGAGCTGGTGCTGAACCTGCGGGACGAGATGGCCGACGCGGCGTTGCGCGCCGCCGAGGGCGAGTAGCGTGGCGGGCAATCAGGTCGCCGTCCTGGCGCTGCCGGGCATGTCGCTCAACGCAACCACGTTTCCCGACTTCCCCGCCCCGACGCTGGCGCCTGACTTCAACCGGTTCGCGCCGGTGAGTCAGGACGGGATCGTGACCTACCTCGACGTGGTGGACGAGCTGGCGCGCGACCCCGCCTGGCGCGACGCGGAGCGACGGATCGTGGTGGGCCACAGCTTTGGCGGGATGGTCGCGCTGGCCTGGCTGCTCCGGCATCACGCCGCCGGACCGGCGCGGTGCGACGGCCTGGTGCTGATCGGGACCACCGCCGGTCCCATGTTCGACGCGGTCCGGGTGCGCGTGGCGGGAATCCGAGGGCGCGAATGGCGCGTCGGCGTGCGGCCCTTCGTCGCCTTGTGGCACCGCCCCGCCGTGACCCGCGGCTTCAAGCGCCTGCTGTCACGCGAGACCCGCACCGTGGACTTCCGCACCCTCCGGCACCGCAGCGACCTGGCCGTGGGGCTGGCCGGCTGGCGCAATACCGACTGGCGGGCCCGGATGGCATACCGTCAGGCCATGGACGGGTTCGACGTGCGCGCCCGGCTGGGCGAGATCCGCGTCCCGACGATCGTGCTCCACGGGTCCCGCGACCGCCTGTTCCCGCTACACGCGGCGCGGCGCCTGGCCGAGGGTCTGCCGCGGGCCGAGCTGCGGGTGATCCCCGGCGCGGGACATGTGTTGCCGCTCACCCACGGGGAGACCGTGGTGGGGGCGGTGAGGGACTTGCTGGCAGCCTCGTGAAAGGTGAAACGTGAAACGTGAAACGAGCTATCGGGGAGGCATCGTTTCACGTTTCACCTTTCACCTTTCACGGCTCCCCGCTTTTCGCCCCACTCGCCGCATCCTTAGAGAGGATCGACTTCTCCGCCCGATCCAGCCCCGGGCGCATCTGGGCCACATAGTCGCGCATCCCCCGGAGCTTGGTCTGGGGACCACCGCCGCGGCGGGCCAGCATGCCCATCTGATTGGCCTGATCG
>Ga0214473_10004115_pt1 | contig 17506 bp, 13 predicted proteins | sample RVTome_7_FD_203509 | JGI IMG/M metagenome (GOLD analysis project Ga0214473, IMG submission 203509) | Soil microbial communities from uranium-contaminated site in the Upper Colorado River Basin, Wyoming, United States - RVT98D197 | ecosystem: Environmental > Terrestrial > Soil > Contaminated >... | reverse complement strand
AAATTCGATTCGGCCAAAAGCCTGACAGAGAAGATTAAGAGCGATGAATCGGAGATAAGAAGAAGGCTCAAATAAGGAGGCATTGAGTTGTCGTTATTGAAGGAAAAAAAGCAGGAGTTGGTGGAGCGGTTCAGGCTTCACGGTTCCGATACCGGGTCCGTGGAAGTGCAAGTTGCCCTGCTGACAATGCGGATCGAGCACTTGACCGGGCATTTAAAGGCTCATGACAAGGATCTTCATTCCCGCTACGGGCTGTTGAAGATGGTAGGCAAGCGCCGCAGACTTCTGGAATATCTGAAAAAGACCGATCTCGAAGCATACCGGGCGCTTATTGATAACCTCGATTTGAGGAAATAATATTTCGCTAAGGCGGAGGCTTAATTTTGGAAATTTACGAGTTAAAGTTAGATGACGGTCGCGTATTGACGATGGAGACGGGCCGTATGGCCAAGCAGGCCGGAGGTTCGGTCCTCGTGCGTCTGGGGGAGACGATGGTACTGGCGACGGTCACCAGCGCTTCATCCGATGTGGAACGCGACTTTCTACCCCTGTCCGTGGATTACAGAGAAAAATCTTATGCCGCCGGGAAAGTGCCGGGCGGTTTTTTCAAGAGAGAGGGAAGACCCAGCGAGAAGGAAATCCTCTCGGCCCGCCTTTGCGACAGACCGTTAAGGCCTCTTTTTCCCGATAGTTTCACCGACGAAATCCAGATCATGATTCAGGTTTTTTCATCTGACCAGGAAAACGACGGCGACGTTCTCGGCATTATCGGAGCATCGGCGGCTTTGAGCATCTCTTCCATTCCTTTTGATATCTCCATAGCGGCAGTCAGGGTGGGCAGAGTCGACGGCAAATTCATCGTTAATCCCGCTTTCTCCGATCTCGAGAAATCCGATATGAATATTGTCATCGCCGGGACCGCGGATTTCATCAATATGGTCGAAGGCGGCGCTCGGGAGGTCGTGGAGAAGGAAATTTTGGAAGCGCTTTCGTTCGGACATGAGCAGATTAAGAATATCTGCCGTTTGATCGACAATATGAAAAAGAAAATAGGTCGGCCGAAAAAGGAATTCGTGCCGGTCAAGCATGACCCGGAATTTGTAGCCACGGTAACCGACATGGCCAAAACAAAGATAGGCGAGGCCAACAGGATCAAGGACAAGCAGGCCCGGGCCGAGGCCATCGGGGCTATTGTCGAGGAAATGGTTGAATCGCTGGCAGAGAAATTCCCGGAATCCGCGATGGCTATTAAATCCATAATCGGCGAGATCGAAAAAGAAGATCTTCGCAGGATGATACTGGACGAGCACATTCGTTCCGACGGCCGCGGATTCGAGGATATCAGAGATATCACCGGCGAGGTGGGAATTCTTCCCCGCACTCACGGTTCGGCGCTCTTTACGCGCGGACAGACCCAGGCTCTGGTTGTATCCACGCTCGGCACTAAAATGGATGAGCAGAAAATCGACGATCTCCTGGGCGAATCGTTTAAAAGCTTCATGCTCCACTATAATTTCCCGCCTTTCTCCGTGGGGGAGGTTCGCCCTGTCAGGGGACCCGGACGCAGAGAAATAGGACACGGGGCATTGGCGGAAAGAGCTCTCGAGCCGGTCATTCCGGCCGAAGGAACGTTCCCCTACACCATCAGGATCGTCTCGGAGATCCTGGAGTCAAACGGGTCGTCGTCCATGGCAACGGTTTGCGGAGGATCGCTGAGTCTCATGGACGCGGGCGTTCCTATCAAGGCCCCTGTCGCCGGAATCGCCATGGGTCTGGTCAAGGAAGGCGCCAAGATGGCGATATTGACCGATATACTCGGCCAGGAGGACCATCTCGGCGACATGGATTTCAAAGTGGCCGGCACGGCCGACGGCATAACGGCGTTCCAGATGGATATAAAAATCGCCGGTTTGACGTTGGAGATAATGGAAAAAGCGCTGGCTCAAGCGAATCGCGCCCGGTTAAGCATCCTGGCCAAGATGAGCAAAACGATTGCGGCGCCGCGAAGCGAATTGTCTCAATACGCTCCGAGGATCATCACCTTCAAGGTTCCCGTCGATAGAATCGGCGAGATTATCGGCCCGGGAGGCAAGATGATTCGCAGCATCATAGAACTGACCGGAGCCAAGATCGATATCGAGGACGATGGTACGGTTATCATCGCCTCGGTGGATCAGTTGGCCGGCGAGACCGCCCGCGACAAAATCAAAGAGTTGATCGAGGAGCCCGAGATCGACAAGATCTATATCGGCAAGGTCAAACGCTTAGCGGCCTTCGGCGCGTTCATCGGAATATTACCCAACGTCGACGGTCTTTTGCATATTTCCGAGATCGACCATTACCGCGTGAATCGTGTCGAGGACGTGTTCAATGTCGGCGACGAGGTAAAAGTGAAAGTCATCAATATCGACGAGGACGGAAAAGTCCGTCTATCAAGAAAAGTATTGTTGCCCAAATCGGATAAGCCGGTAGGGGAGAGGAACGATGGACCGAATCGCGACCGGAGATAAGCTTGAATAACCGCCAGGTGGAAACCTACAAAAAGACCGTTCTTCCGAATGGATTGAAGATCATTACCGAAACGATACCGTACGTTCGCTCGGTGTCGCTGGGGCTGTGGCTGGACGTCGGCTCCCGCGATGAACCGGACCCGGCTATGGGCATATCCCATTTTATCGAACATATGGTTTTCAAGGGAACGCGAACCAGGACCCCGTCGCAGATCGCCTCGCATCTTGAGTCGGTGGGAGGCGTTTTGAACGCTTTTACGGGCCGAGAGCAGACCTGCTTCTACGCCAAGTTCCTCGACGAGCATCTTGCCAAGGGAGTCGAAATCCTGTTCGATTTGATCACCAATCCTCTATTTTACGCCCCCGATATCGAAAAAGAAAAGAAGGTAATTCTCGAAGAGATCCGCGACATCGAGGATTCCCCGGGGGAGCTTGTTCATGATCTTTTCGCGGAAACAATATTCTCCGATCATCCTCTGGGCCGGCCGATTCTGGGAAATAAGAAAACGGTCATGGCCTTGAACCGCGCGAAAGTGCTGCGATATGTCGGGAAGCATTACAGGCCCGGTAAAATCATTGTCGCGGCCAGCGGAAATCTCCAGCATGAACAGTTGGTGGAGCTGACAGAAAAATATATCGACGCGCGCAAGCTGCCGATTTCACCGAACGGTCGGAAAAAACCGCAATTCAAACCTGTTCGCCGTATGTTCAGAAGAAACACCAATCAAACCCACATTTGCCTCGGGTTGCCGACCAGGGCATTCACCGACGAGTCACGTTCGGCCATGCTGCTTATGAACTCCATGATGGGCGGGGGGATGTCGTCGCGATTGTTCCAGAATCTCAGGGAAGAATTGGGCCTGGTTTATACCGTCTATTCTTTTCTTGATTTCTTCGCCGACAACGGGATTTTCGGGATATATCTCGGTACCGATAAGACCAACGCCGCCCGCGCGCTGGCCGCAATCAGGAAAGAAATCGATCTGATCACGAGCGAAAAACTTTCGGATTTCGAAGTGTCATCCGCCAAGGAACAGCTCAAGGGCAACCTGATGCTGGGGCTCGAGAATACGTCCAACAGGATGAATCGTCTGGCTAAACACGAGCTTCTGGCGGAGCGCCATATAAGTTTGGACGAGACGATCGCCAGCATCGACGCGGTCACGCCGGATAAGGTCACCGAGATCGCCCGGGAAATTTTCCAGGGCAAGGAATTTTCGGCGGTCACCCTGGGGCCGGTCAAGGGGAATATTTACTCGGAATTAGAGTAATCGACGATTTACACGAAACTTATCGGGCCTAAATTCGGAGTTGCCGGGACAATCCCTGAGATGTATAATCGTCCCTAATATATAGCTTTGGAGAAAAGGAAAAGGCGAGATGACCAATTTCAGGCTTAAACGGTTTATCCTGAAACTAATCGTGACGTGCGTATCGATGCTCGTTGTCGTAAAGATCCTGCCCTGGGCCGAAGTAAGCGATCCCGTCGCTCTGATAGTGGCCGCTCTGCTTTTGGGTATTTTCAACTCCTTGTTCAGGCCGCTTCTGATAATACTCACATTACCGATAAATATCATAAGTTTCGGATTGTTCATATTCGTCATCAACGGACTTATCCTGTATCTGATTGCGTTCCTGGTTCCGGGATTCGAGTTGAGGAATTTCGGTTCCGCCATTCTGGCCTCAATTCTGATTTCAGTCGTATCGTCCGCCATCAACTGGCTGATAAGGGATACGGACTCGCGGAGGGTCGGCTGAACGATGAGCGATGCCAATACGAAATCGACGCAGACCGGCTCTTATCCGTTCAAAGAGATCGACAAAAAATGGCGTCTTTACTGGAACGAGAATAATTTTCACAAGACCGATCTTTCCAAGACTGATAAGAAACTATACTCGCTGGTGATGTTCTCCTATCCCTCGGGCGAAAAATTGCACGTGGGACATTGGTACGCATTCGCCCTGCCCGATACCTGGACGCGCAAGAAGAAAATGGAAGGATACAACATTTTCGAGCCGATGGGATTCGATTCGTTCGGCCTGCCGGCCGAGAATTACGCCATAAAAACAGGCATACATCCGGCCATCTCTATCGCGGAAAATATAGGTTTCATGCGACGACAGCTAAAAGAGATGGGGGGAATGTTCGACTGGTCCAGAGAGTTGGCCAGCAGCGATCCCCGTTATTACAAATGGACCCAGTGGCTTTTTTTAAGATTCTTCGAAAAAGGGATGGCAGTCCGCAAAGAGGCACCGGTCAACTGGTGCCCGGCATGCAAGACCGTGCTGGCTAACGAGCAGGTTATCAATGGAGCCTGCGAAAGATGCGAAACTCAGATTATCAGGAAAAATCTGAAGCAATGGTTTTTCAAAATTACCGATTACGCCGATCGTCTGCTGGAGGGACTTGACAAAATCGACTGGCCGGAAAAAACCAAGACCATGCAGCGAAATTGGATCGGCCGCTCGGAAGGCGCCGAAATCGTATTCAATGAGGAAAAGACCGGGGAAAAGATCCCTGTATTTACAACACGCGCCGATACTTTATTCGGAGTCACATACATTGTGCTGGCCCCGGAGCATCATCTGGTCGAAAAATTGACAATGCCGGATCGCAAAAAGGAAACGCTGGAATATATCCACCGAGCTCGAACTCTTTCGGAGATCGAACGTCAATCGACGGTCGCCGAGAAAACGGGTGTTTTCATCGGCAGCTACTGTCTCAATCCTGTCAATAAGGCTCGTATCCCGATCTGGATCGCCGATTATGTCCTGCATTCCTATGGTACCGGGGCTGTCATGGCCGTACCGGGCCATGATCATCGCGATTGGGAGTTCGCCCGGAAATTCCGGCTTGAGATCAAGCAGGTGATCGAACCCGCCGATGGCTCGGCAATCGACTTAGAAAAATCCGCTTATGCCGATTATGGAAAAATGGTTAATTCGGGCGAATTCAACGGTTTATCGTCGGCCGAGGGGATCATTAAGGTAACCGAAAAACTCAAGAAACTGAAATCAGGCGATTTCAAGATCTCTTACAAATTCCGCGACTGGCTCTTATCGCGACAGCGCTACTGGGGCGCTCCCATACCGATTATCCGTTGCGTAAACTGCGGCGACGTGGCTGTTCCGGAGAAGGAATTGCCGGTCTTGCTTCCCAGAATCGAGGATTTCAAGCCGGCTGGCGACGGCCGATCGCCGCTGGCCAACTCGCCCGAATTCGTCAACGTCAAATGCCCGAAATGCGGCGGAAAAGCCCAACGGGAAACCGAAACGATGGATACTTTCGTCGATTCGTCGTGGTATTTTCTACGCTACCTCGATCCGGAGTACGAGAAAGGTCCCTGGGATAAGAGTCTGGTCAAACAATGGCTTCCAATTGACATGTATATAGGTGGAGCGGAACATGCTGTAATGCATCTGCTTTATGCTCGATTTTTCTGTATGTTTTTGCATGATATAGGATTAATCGATTTCGATGAACCTTTTCTCAAACTCCGCCATCAAGGTATGATTACAAATAAGGGGGCCAAGATTTCTAAATCCCGAGGTAATGTTGTCAATCCCGATCCTTTTGTAAATCGCTACGGATCGGATACATTCCGAATGTATCTGATGTTTATGGGATCGTACGCCCATGGCGGTGATTGGGACGATTCCGGAATCAATGGTATCTCGAGGTTTCTGGGACGCGTCTATCGGCTGGTCGCTCAAAAAGCCCCCGCGGTTCGAAGCAGGCAGGCCTTAACCTATTCGATTATAGACACTAAAGACACTAATTTAAACTATCGCTTGAATCTAACCGTCAAACGAGTCGGTGAAGACATCGACAATCTCGATTTCAATACTGCAGTCGCGGCCATGATGGAATTGGTCAACGATTTATATAAAATCGATGAAGATGGCCGCTCCGATAACGATCTTTACTGTTTTTCCATAAAACAACTCATATTGATCCTGGCGCCCTCGGCTCCGCATCTTGCCGAGGAATTATGGGAGATGATCGGCGGCAAACCGAGCGTTTTCTCCCAACCCTGGCCGCAGTATGACCCTAAAGCCCTGGAGCTTGCAACAATCACCGTGGCCCTCCAGGTTAATGGCAAATTACGCGCAACTTGCGAAGTACCAGTCGGTTGTAGCGAGGATTATCTATTCGAGTTAGCCTCGAAGGACGAGAAAGTGGCGGCACATCTTCGTAATAAGTCTATTGTCAAGAAGATATTTGTACCCGGAAAGCTTCTGAATATAGTCGTCGAATAGGGTAGAGCTCTAAATCTGTGAAGCTCTTTGGAAGCTTGTAGTTCCAGTTAAAGTTTACATAATATATCTTATAGGACGTTATAGGAAAAAGCTTGCGGCAGCGCCGCACTCATATTACCCAGGGTATCTGCGGCGACCCTGCCATGGGAAGCTCTATCTTCAAAGCCTCGGTTGCCGGCCAGAACTCCAGCGCCTTTTCATCCTCTTTGACTACTATTCTGAAAATGACCTTGCCATCGCTTAAGTCCCGGAAAAACGTCAGCGGAATCGCTATTTCAAGTATATCTTTAAGCGAGAAAGTCAGCTCCGTTCCTGGTTCGTTTGCCGTCGCCCGGATGTACAGGCTTTGTTCGACCGGCGATAAGAATTCGATTTCGAAGGTCAGCGATCTGAATTTAGCCTGATCAATTTCCCTGGCCCGATCTATCCTGATATATATGTTTTTGGGGTCGAAACCGAACCAGATCCCGGAAACGATGTTTTCGGCTTTATGCATGGTTGAGCCGGCTTTGGAACAATCGTAGTAACCGGCCTGATGCCATTCGTAATAATGGGTTAATATCCCGTCGATTTTGGGAGAGATGTAATCGCTCGGTTTGGTCAGGTAATCCATGGAGAAACCTGATCTGATCGGTGAGAAGAATTCCGGCGGCGGTTCGCGGTCGGTCAGGTAGTAGACATTGGCCAGATGCGATCGAAAGAGGCGGTCGAAATCGTCGTTATTGGGCCCGACATGGTCGTCGCCGAACCACCAGCACCAATCAGAACCCTCGGCGATATAAATCTCCCGCCAGGCAAATTTCAGCTTATCGGGATTGAATCCCGGATTCGCTTTCTCGAAATCGACCAAATCCTTGCGGGCTTTGAAGAGGAGGTCCCAGGCCTTATTATCCTCGGAATGGCCGATCCAAATTGCGAAATTATGATTTATCCAGCTACCGGGGTATATTTTATCAAGTTCCGCGAACCCGGGATTGGTGTCGAGATATTGACTGAAGGTGGTGGTCTCGACCCAATCGGCATTGGAGATTTTTGTGTATAAAGCCTCGAGAAAATCACGACCGTCATTTTTATAATATTCCCAGGCGTTCTCTCCGTCGAGAATGACCGAAATAATCGGGTTATCGATATTCTTCAATTTGAGGTTGCTTCCGATAGCTTTCAGCTTGCCCACAAAATCGTCGGCGGCTTTTTCCGGGTCCCACCTCGAGTAGACAAAGCCGATATTGTCGGACAGCCCGTGATCCCGGAAAAAAAACCGGATCTCCCCCGCTGCTCCCCCGAATCTATAGCAGCGATATAGGTTTCCGCTGGAAATCAGGCTGACCGGGCTTTCCCCGCGGCAGGGAACGGATAGACTGTTGGCCAGTATCTCCTCATCGGTGGCCATCCACCGGATACCGTATTTCCTGACGATCGGAATGATGTCCTCCGACACCGATCCTTCCGACGGCCAGACTCCATTGGGCGGCCGGCCGAACAAATTCGAGTGGAGCTCGACCGCCAGGGCTATCTGGCGGTCCACGTCCTCGGGATGACGGAACCGTTCTTTCGGCAAAGCGATACCGGGAATGGCCGTTGCGGCGATATCGGTGTCATACAAAAGCGGCATAATGGGATGAAAATAGGGCGTAGTGGAGATCTCTATCTGTCCCCTGTCGGCCGCCTCGCGCATTCGGGGAATAATATCGGAGATTATTCTTTTCTGGATATCGAGGATTTCGATTTTCTCGTCCTCGGTGAACCTCTCCCCTTTCCGGGAGAGTTCGGCCAATCGGCCGCTCTTTCTGAAGGACGGATCGATCCAGGCCAGGTTGAAAAGCGTCTGCAAATCCCGCCATTCCGCTTCTTCCCAGCTTCCCGCGCTGCGCCGCCCTTTATAAAGCTGATTATATCTCCTGTAAGGAACTATCATATTATCATAGTTGGCCTGGAAGAAGAGATCCAAGAGCGATGATTTATCCTTGTCTGACAGCTCCGCCGCGTTTTTCAGACTCAGATTCAAATATGTATCCGAAACGGCTCCCCGGGCGTAGTCGGCGATCTGCTCCAAGAGCGAGGGAACCATATTGAACGTCTGCCGGATACGTGGAAACTGCGTCAGGATCTCCACCATGTCCAGGTAGTCTTTTACACAATGCAGCCTGACCCAGGGAAGAAGATATTCGCCCGTTCTCAGATCTTTATAGTAAGGCTGATGCTGATGCCAGAGAAAAGCTAATTTCAACACAGGCCTATTACCCGTTTGCTTTCGGCTAATAGGTTATTTCAGCGAGAGTTCGCTTGGCGGCCTGGGCTGCCGTAGAGGTTTCATACTTGGCGAAGAGCTCGTCAATTACTTTGATCGCGGTGGCCGTATCTCCGACCGCCAGATAGTTATTTATCGCCTGCTTCATATAATCCGGCGCCCAATTTCGATCGGGAAAATCATCGGCCGCCATTTTAAAATACTTCGCGGCTTCGGCCCTGTTGCCCACCAACTCATGGCAGATAGCCGCCCCCGATTCGGCGGCCGCCAAACGCATGGGATCGCCGCCGCGATCTCTGGCCGCCATTTCGAAATATTGGAGAGATTTCTCATAATCCGCATTTCTGTAGTAATTATTGGCCAGAAGCATAGCCCCCATGCGGGCCTGCTCGGACCCGGAATAATCATTTACCAGGTTTTCCAGATCGGCCAGTCCTGTTTCCGGCTGGCCGGCTTCCAGAGCCAGCCTGCCCCGGGCCAGCAAAGTGGTTGCCTCGGTTTCGGTCTTATTGGCGTTCCACCTGAAAAACAGGATTGCGGCCAGGATAACCGCCAGGGATACTCCGCCTATAACAAACGACGTTGGGTTCTTTTGAATATATTCCGATGTTCTAAACGCGGAGGTGACCAGTTTATCTTCTCTTATAGCTTTTTTCGTGAATCTTTTTCCCGACGTCATTTAACCCTCTCTTTAGCTCCTGAATTATACCGACTTGGAGCGCCAATCTATATTATTATCGTCATAACCGCAAGCAATATTTACCCTGACGGAGCTCGGTTAAAACAAAAGCCCCGCGAAAATAAGACGCGGGGCCGTTGCAAGGCTTTTGTCCGATCTACCTAAAAGTACATTCCCACCGACATGATCAGACGGCTGTAATCGCGCTTGATCTCAAAGACTTGGGGCGTTAGATAATTGACTGTGCGGTTGTAGGAGCTGCTTCCGAATTGGTAGGCCAGGTCAATCCAGGCACGCTCAAAACGGAGGCCGGTTCCGAACGAAATGATATTGGTGGAAATCTGGTCGCCGACCTCATCGGTCCATGTGCTGTCGGCGGCGTTGTAGTTATAGGCGGTAATTTCCTTGGCGGCCGACGGTTCGTTTCTGAACCCGACTCTTACCGGTATGTCGGCAAATCCGGCGTCGAGCGAATATTCGGCGCCTACTCTGAATTGAGATATATCCGCCCATTCGGCGCTTACGGTGGTATCGATGAATAGAGCCTGTTCATAATCAATCTCAATATCGACACTGGATAAATCACGCTTACTGTAATCCAAAGCGATGATTAGTTTTTCCACGGGTAAAACCGCTATTCCGGCGGAGAAAGCCGAAGGCATACTATATTTATATTTGATTCGATCGACCAATCCTATGGGTTCGGGGGGGATGATAAAAGAATAAGTCTGTTTCTCGTTCTGAATCAGGCTATACGACGAATGAAAAACGAACCCTCCCCGGACGATGCCAAAATCAGCGGATAGGCCGACATCTACGTTAGCGCCGCTATAATGGGAATTACTGTTAACCCAGGTATCGATAATGCTGGTGTCGATTTGGTTCGGAGAGACATATTGAAAAGAAGCGCCCCTGTAATAATTCAGCTCGCTGTTTCTTAAATAGCTATTGACGGTCAGACCCAGCGCCACCCTATCGATTATTCTTGCGGCTATCGAGCCGCTGGCAGCATCGATTCCCCGGTCCTGGGTGTACGAATTCTGTGTGCCGTTAAATCCGGGGTAACTGTATTCCCTGATCATATCAAATACGTTTCTGAAGCCGCCTCCGACCGCCCAGTCTCTTTCCAGAAACTCAAAAGGCACCGCAAAACCGCCGTAATTCAAACTGAAATGATTCTTTTTAACTTCAACGGGTTGAATATTGGGCTCGGGATACAAATCAGATGTATCTATCACTGCAGAAGTGAATTTATCGGCTACGGACGCCAACTGGATGCCGAACTTGGTCTTGTCGTTATAAAGCATGCCCGCGGGATTCCAGGAGTAACTCATCTCTCCGTCAGCCAGGCCCAGATACGCGCCGCCCATTCCCGCGGCCCTGGCGCCGCCGCCCATTATGCTGAAATCAAGATAAGTCTGGCTGATTCCGCCCTGAGCAAAACCGGAAACAGGAAATAAAATTGCGACTGCAATTGCCAACGAAACCGTATAACTCCCTCTCATTTTTCCTCCATTATTCGGAAAACCAGTCCGCATTCGAATTTACGTCATCAATGGGCGCGCATCCACCCTGACTATCCTGCGATTAAACATTGCCAGCCACGCTTATCTTACAACCAAGCCCGACCGTTTATTCCCAAAGCGGCTCAAATTTAAGCGGATAGCGGCCGTATGGCAAGCGATTTTTTTCCGGCTCGGTCAGATAAATAAATACTTCGGGGATAGGTACGCGAATCAAAAACTTTGAACCGAACGGTAACCCCTGGGTAAATCATCCCGGGTTAGTTATTTCATACTCTTACTGGATGAAACCTAAAGGTAGTCAAAGCTTTAGGATTGAAAGCCGATAGCGGCGGCGAGATGATGCCAAGCCTGCCACCCGGTCGACTCTCTGTATCGAGGACGTCCGGATTTGCTTCGCTTCTATTATTATAGAGGTCAGGAAAAATGACCCCCTACGACATCGATATACTATTCAGATCATCGACCAACAGCTTTTTCGAATCGGGATCGGCGACCTGTTCGGCCAGTGTGCGGGCTTTGCCAAGATATTCATCCGCCGTTCTCTTATTCCCGGCCGCCGATTCGGCGCGGGCTAAAGCTTCATAAGAATATCCGATATAAAACGGCTCTTCCTTCTCGCTATATCTAAGACTGATTTGCCCGTATCTCCTGGCGTCACTGAAAGATTTCTTTTGGCACAATCCTCCCGCTGGGTCCAGTGCCATACCGACGCCTGTGCCAGACGGCTCATTCGATCATCATCGTCGGCCGTGCGGTCACTTTTCTCGATAAGATCCCAGGCCGAATTGAAACAATGGGCGGAGAAATATTTATGGGCGGTCTGAACGTCGAAATCCGGATTCTCAGGCATTTGTCCTCCCTTGCCGCAATCGCTCAATGAACATGAATTGGAGCGGGATTGTTCCTCGCATAATCACGCATAATATCGATAATTACATCCGGCGTGTAAGGCTCCAAACGGCCGCCGACGGCGCATGCGGGTTTGTCCCTTCGGCTCGGCGTTCACGTTGGAGGGATTGGTTGCTAATCAATATGGGATTATGGAGACGTATTATTTGGCGGCTCTGTAGAAAGAATATCAATTCAGGCTATTAATCGCCCGATTCTATTTTGCGGCCGCCCTATCAAGGATGAACCTGGCCAGCAGCCGCGCACCCCACCCGGTAGCGCCCTGATATCGGAACGGATGATTTCCCGATTCTTCGTTATCCATACCGGCAATATCGAGGTGGGCCCATTTGTATCCTTCGGCAAAATTCGATAGAAACGATCCCGCGGTGATAGCGCCGCCCCATCGCCCGCCGCTGTTTTTCATATCTGCCGCCGGGGTTTTAAGAAATTCGCGGTATTCGCGCCAGAGCGGCAGCTGCCATAGCCTTTCGCCGGACTCTTCCCCCGCTTTGACCAGCCGATCGATCAGCTGTTGATCGTTGCCCATAATTCCGGCGCAGATATGAATGCCCAAGGCCACCATGCAGGCTCCGGTAAGGGTAGCTATGTCAATGACATATTGGGGTTTATACCGTCCTGCATAAACCAGAGCATCGGCCAGTATCAAACGTCCCTCGGCATCGGTGGAAATAACCTCTATGGTCTTGCCGTTGGAGGCGGTCAAAATATCGCCGGGGCGATAGGCGGCTCCGGAGGGCATGTTCTCCACCAGCGGCGTTATGCCGATCACGTTAATATTCGGCTTGAGTTTTGCCAGCGTGGGAATCAGCGATATGACCGCGCCCGCTCCGCTCATATCCCCTTTCATGGCGCCCATGCCCTCGCCCGGTTTTAACGATATACCGCCGGAATCAAATGTCACTCCCTTGCCGACTAATACAATCGGGGCGTCGTTCTTCCGTGCGCCTTTATACTCCCATACAACCATGCGGGGACGATTCTCCGAGCCTTTCCCCACGGAAAGCAGGGCCTCCATCTTGAGGCGCCTAAGATCGGCCTCGGATAACTCTTTTACCATAATTCCATGTTTGCGGCCGAGCTTCTTTGCCTCGGAGGCGAGTATCGCCGGCGTAAGTTTATTGGCGGGAAGGTTGGCCAGGTCGCGGGCGGCTATCGTTCCCTCGGTTATGATCCGCACTCGGTCTATATCGGTCTGGCTAATCCCCGGCGCGCCGCTGAAAAAGGAAATTTCGACCAATTCTATTTTCTTTTTATCCGCTTTCAATGTGTCAAAACGATAATTGCCCAAAAGCGCGCCTTCGATAATCGGCGAGAGAGTCTGCCGGGAATTATCAAAAGGCAGATAAGCCGCTTTTTTCAATTTGCGCACGGTCCTGACAGCTCCGGCGGCCGCCCTGCGGATCGAATCGAAATCGGCCTTTTCCCTCTTGCCCAGCCCGGCGATAATCAGTCGTCCCGCTTTAAGCGAGTCGCATGGAAAAACCTGAAAAAGCTCGTTTGGCTCGCCCGAGAAATGTCCGCGTTCCATAGCGTCATCTATGATTTTTTTCACCACGCCCCTATAACGATTTTCACCCTGGTAAACAAGCGCTATAATCGCATCGCCGGCATAATCCTCAGGCCGACCTTTACCCAACCTGCAATTCAATTATTACCTCCTCGTTTATGGCCGCATGAGATAGCCTTTTCAATCCTGCGGATCTCAATCGATTGACAGCGCCCGATATTTTTATGGCAAATCATCGTCAAATCCTCTCCCTCTCCGATTAAACGTCGTAAACCTGGAATAATTATCATTTTCTTCAGTTATGGTCAAGCAAATACAAAGGCCCGCCAAAATATCGAGTCTAAGCAGAAGTGAGCAAAGGGGCGACAAAAATAATATCAAGAAATCGGATAATTCGATACTGGATAAGCGAGGTAAAGCTAAGCGTCACAACGAGATAAAAAATATTAAAATAATACTTTACTTTATTGTATAGTTTTCGTATAAATAGCCGAGAGGAGTTTTATGAGGATTACGGCACTCGAAGAATATGGCTTGAGGTGCATGCTCCTGCTGGCCAGGAATGACGGCAGTACGTTGACGCTGTCTGATTTCAGTATCCGCGAGGGACTCTCCATCCCTTACTCCGGCAAACTGCTTACGATCTTAAGAAAAGCCGAGCTTGTCAAGGCTGTCAGGGGCAGAAACGGCGGCTACGCGCTGGCCAAGCGCCCGGAGGAGATTCTCTTAAAGGAAATATTCGACGCCCTCGGGGAGCCGGTGTTCTCTCCTTCTCATTGCCGGAAATTCACCGGCGAGGAAAGAACCTGCGTTCACAAGGAGGAATGTTCGGTCAGAGATATCTGGCGGGGATTCGAGGGGCTTATCGGGAACGTTCTAGAGCGAATCACGCTGGCCGATATACTATCGGGCAATTTGGAAATTATCGAAAATCTACGAGCGGTCCCCGTAAGCGGCGATAAAGCAGTGAAACTTAGTTGACAGGAAGTTGGTTTTTAACATGAACCTGATGATAAACGAATAAGAGGACAAAATGAATGAAACGATCTTTTCGATAAAAGATATTCACGTGAAAATCGAGGGCAAGGAAGTCGTCAAAGGCGTCTCTCTTGATATAAAAAAGGGAGAGAAACATATTATAATGGGGCCGAACGGTTCGGGAAAATCGAGCCTGGCCAACGCCCTTGCCGGTCATCCGAGCTACGAGATTATCGCGGGAGAGGCTTATCTGAACGGCCAGGATCTGCTGGCCATGGACGCTACTTCACGTTCCCGCGCGGGCCTATTCCTGGCCTTTCAATATCCCCTGGCTATCCCGGGGGTTACGGTGGCCAATTTTCTTCGCACCGCGATCAAGGCCCGAATCAATGGCGACGATACCCGCCTGAGGGATTTCCGCAAAGAGCTTATGGAAAAATTCGATCTTCTGGAAATCGACAGGTCATTCGCCACGCGATACGTCAACGACGGATTTTCCGGCGGCGAGAAAAAAAGACTGGAAATTCTGCAGATGGCCATGCTCAAGCCGCGCGTTGCCATTCTGGACGAAACGGATTCGGGGCTTGATATCGACGCTTTGAAAATTGTCTCCAAAGGGATCAACGCCTCGTCGACCGCCGAAGACGGTATTCTCCTTGTGACCCATTATCAGCGGATCTTGAACTATGTCAAGCCGGATAGAGTTCATGTTATGATCGACGGGAAGATCGTGAATTCCGGCGGCTCCGAGCTGGCCTTAAAGCTCGAGGATCAGGGCTACGACTGGATGAAAACCGAGAAAATCGAGGCATAAGATGGCAGAGACTTTAGATAGAAATTCAAGCGTGGCCGATATCGGCAGCGATTACGAAGCCAGGTATGGCTTCCACGATCCGGAGGAATATTTTCATAAGGGGGCCAGAGGGCTCAATCACGAGGTCGTCGAGATGATCTCCCGGATGAAAAAGGAGCCGGGATGGATGAAAGATTTCAGACACGAAGCTCTGGATATATTCCTTGCGAAACCCATGCCCCGCTGGGGCGATACCGATCTGCTCGATTCGATCGATTTTGATAATATCTACTACTATATCAAACCTATCGAACTGCAGGGCAAAACCTGGGATGAGATCCCGGAGAACATAAAAAAGACCTTTGACAGGCTGGGCATTCCGGAAGCGGAGAAAAAATTTCTGGCGGGCGTCTCGGCTCAGTACGAGTCCGAGGTCGTTTATCATTCTCTCAAGGATGATCTGAAAAAGCAGGGAATCGTATTTCTGGACATGGACAGCGCCCTAAGGGAGCGTCCCGAAATAGTCGAAAAATATTTCGCCACGATCATCCCCCCTGACGATAATAAATTCGCCGCTCTGAATTCGGCCGTGTGGTCGGGCGGGTCGTTCATTTATGTGCCGCCCGGAGTTAACGTTAACATTCCACTGCAGGCGTATTTCAGAATCAACGCCGAAAATATGGGACAATTCGAGAGGACGCTGATAATAGCCGACAAGGGCTCCCGGGTGCATTATATCGAAGGATGTACGGCGCCTACTTATTCGACCGATTCGCTGCATTCCGCCGTGGTGGAATTGATAGCCATGGACGACGCTTATATCAGATATACGACGATACAGAACTGGTCGAAGAATATCTACAACCTGGTCACCAAACGCGCTATGGCTCACAGAAACGCCACGGTGGAATGGGTCGATGGGAACCTCGGTTCGAAATTGACCATGAAATACCCCTGCGTTTATCTCGTCGGCGAAGGAGCCAAAGGCGAGATCCTCTCGATCGCCTTCGCGGGCGACGGTCAGCATCAGGACGCCGGCGCCAAGGTAATACACGCGGCTCCCCGCACGAGTTCGCGGATAACCTCGAAATCGATCTCCAAAGGTTCCGGCAGATCATCATACCGCGGCCTGGTAAAAGTATATCCCAACGCCAGAGGCAGCAAAGTTTCAGTGGAGTGCGACGCATTGCTTCTGAACAAATCGTCGCGTTCGGATACCTATCCCACGATGGAGATCGACGCTGACGAGGTTAAAATAGAACACGAGGCGAGGGTCAGCAAAGTGGCCGAAGAACAACTCTTCTACCTGACCAGCAGGGGCCTGACCGAAGACGAGGCGCGCCTTTTGATTATTAACGGTTTCATCGAGCCCTTTACCAAGGAGCTTCCGATGGAATACGCTGTCGAGCTCAACAGGCTGATCGAACTGGAAATGGAGGGTTCGGTTGGATAAGCAAATCACGACATCGGCGAAGGAAAGCAAAGAGTTTCGACATATTCACGATTCCGAACCAGAATGGTTCTACAGGCTGCGTCGCGACGGCTGGATGTATCATCAGAAAAGCTGCCCGCCGAATAGGGCGTCCCATCTCTGGCGATACTCCGACCCCGCGAAATTTGAAACGGATAGTCTCGAAATGCCGCAAGGCGTTCTTCCTTCCGTTACAAACGGCAACGGAAATTACGGCGCCGGGCGTTCCGGCGGACTTCTCGAACCATTTCGCCTGTCTCCCGAATTGAAGCAACGAGGCGTGATATTCAAAGACCTCTTCTCCGCCATAAGAATAAACGCGGGCCATGTTGAAAAATATTTCGCGAGCCTTGTGGGAATCGATTTCGGGCGATTCGAGGCTTTGAATATGGCTCTTTGGAACGACGGCTATTTTCTCTATATTCCCGATAATGTGGTGATCGATAAACCGATTTACATCCGGAGCAGCGAAATCGACGCCAATAATTTCAGCAGATCGCTTGTGGTCATCGGGAACAACTGCGAAGTTACCCTGGTGAACGATTGCGGATCGGACGGGGCAGGGAAAAAATCGATTGTCAATGATGCAACCGAGCTGGTTGCGGGAGACGGCTCACGTGTA
>Ga0214473_10004114_pt1 | contig 17509 bp, 14 predicted proteins | sample RVTome_7_FD_203509 | JGI IMG/M metagenome (GOLD analysis project Ga0214473, IMG submission 203509) | Soil microbial communities from uranium-contaminated site in the Upper Colorado River Basin, Wyoming, United States - RVT98D197 | ecosystem: Environmental > Terrestrial > Soil > Contaminated >... | reverse complement strand
CCACATAGCAGTAGTACTACTGCTATGGGCATTGGGTCGTCATGCATATGGTTACTATCAATTACTGCGCTGGGTTACGTGCGGTGCTGCCGCTTATTCAGCATTTGTTGCCATGACGTTAGAGAAAAAAGTCTGGGCATGGACACTTGGGATTACAGCAGTGATTTTTAATCCGATAATCCCTATCCATTTGGACCGTGATACTTGGGTGGCACTTGACATTACTGCCGCTATTCTTTTTGCAGTATCAACCTTTTTTGTGCGGGAACACTGGCAACGTTAAGCTATGAAAATCATACTTGCGATAGCAACAATACTCGGTGGGATAGCAGCAATATGGTTCTTCCTTGATAGATATAGGGAAAAGGACAAATGGCATGAAAAAGACAAAATTGTCGATTCGACATGGTGGGAATCATCTGAGCTAAAGAAAGATTATGATGCGCAGAGATATACATATAGGTGGTCAAATTCGGATAAAGTTGAAGCCCGGAAAGGTAGTGGCTACTCAATAATTTACGAAGAAGATAAAAAGGACAAGATCAGGTATCGACTTGTTAATAAGAGCCATCAGGTACTCATAGGCAAAAAGACATAATTTAGATTTCTCTTCTCAGCTTCTGTGAAATAAGCATTCTCAAATTTCAAAAGCAGATTTCGCTTGATTTCCGCTCCAACCCTGATGTAGGGTCACCCTGCCAAGATGAAATAGATGAAACAAACGGGCATTTAGCAGGCGCTATAGGAGAGAGGAACTGTAGAAAGCATGGGCAAAAACGGAAAATCGAGCGATAGCACGACCCAGACTCTTAATAAGATAAGAAGGGCCTGCGGCCTCTATCTCCGCGTCTCCACAGAAATGCAGGCCATCATTAAGGAAGGCTCGCTCGATACCCAGCAAAGCACCCTCACCAAGTACACCGAGATAAAGACCTCGAATAGCGACGAGGAATGGTATGTTAAAGAGACATACCGCGAGGAAGGAAAGTCGGGTAAGAATACCGACAGGCCGGAATACCAGCGGATGCTCAAGGACATCAATAACGGAAAAATAGATGTCCTCCTCTGCACAAAGATAGACAGGGTTCACCGCTCGCTTGTGGACTTCTACAAGCTCCACGAGCTTCTTGAAGCCCATAACGTTACCTTCGTATCCCTGAGTGAGAATTGGGACACCTCGACCCCTATGGGCCGTTTCGGACTGAAGCTGACCCTTGCGGTGGCCGAGCTCGAACGCGAGCAGACCTCCCAGAGAACAAAGGAAAAGATGAGATGGAGGGCGGAGCAGGGACTTAAAAACGGCGGACAGGTGATAGGCTACGACATAGACCCCGAAGACAAGGGAGTCCTCAAGGTAAATCCCGAAGAGGCAAAAATCGTCAGGCTTATCTTCGAGACCTACCGGGAGCTTCGCTCATTCCGGTATATTGTCCCTTCCTTTCGTTGAAGTAGGAATCCCGAAGCATCGGGACGGTTGCATTATCTTAAGCTGCCGCCTGCTTCATGTCAAGCAGAATTAAGAAATTCCCCCAATTTTTTGGCCTTCGATTTCGTATTGGATGTCATTCCGGCCTGTCCGTCAGCCTTTCAGATGCTCCCTTAGTTTCCTTAGGGCCTCTGCCCTGTGGCTCAGGGCGTCTTTCTCAGCGGGCGTCATCTCGGCGAATGTCCTTTCATATCCCTCGGGGTAAAAGACCGGGTCGTAGCCGAAGCCGCCTTTGCCTTTCGGCTCTTTCCCGATTTTCCCTTCGACTGTGCCCGCAAATGTCATGAGCCGTCCGTCGGGGTAGGCGAGGGCGATGACACAGATAAACCTCGCCCCTCGTTTTTCATCCGGAATGCGCGCCATCTCTCTAAGGAGTTTTTCCACATTGTCTTTGTCGGTCGCCCTCTCTCCGGCATACCTTGCGGAGCGCACGCCCGGCGCGCCCTTAAGCGCATGGACCTCAAGTCCGGAGTCGTCGGCTATGGCAGGAAGTCCGGTGAAGTCCATAAGCGAGAGGGCCTTCTTAACGGAGTTTTCCTCGAAGGTATTTCCCGTTTCTTCCACCTCGGGCGCGCCGGGGAAATCCTCGAGACTCGGAAGCTCGATATTTTGTTCGAGCTCCGGGCCTTCAAAGAGCCTTCTTATCTCCTTGAGTTTTTCCCTGTTCCTCGTTGCGACGGCTATCCGCATAGGGCCCTATTCGGGCCTTAACTGCGGGAAGAATATCACATCCCTGATGGAGGCGGAATTCGTAAGGACCATCACGAGCCTGTCTATGCCTATGCCTGCGCCTGCCGCCGGGGGCATGCCGTATTCGAGGGCCTTTATGAAGTCCTCGTCCATCGGATGGGTCTCCTCGTCGCCCTTGGCCTTTGCCTCGACCTGCCGCTGAAACCGCTCCCTCTGGTCCATGGGGTCGTTGAGCTCGGAGAATGCGTTTACAAGTTCCCGGCCCGCTATGAAAAGCTCGAACCTCTCGACAAGCAGGGGGTTATCGGGCCGCTTTTTTGCCAGAGGGGAAAGCCCTACCGGGTAGTCTGTTATGAATGTGGGTTGGATGAGCCCGTGCTCTACTTTCTCCTTGAATATTTCGTCTATGGCCTTCCCGTGCGAGGCCCCTTCCTTTATATCTATGCCGGCGGCCCTCGCCCATCTCCGGGCCTCCTCTGCGCTTGCAAAAACCGCATCCGGGACGCCCTGCCGGTTCATCGCCTCATGAAGCGACTGTCTCGGCCATGGCGGGGTAAAGTCTATGATGTGCTCCCCGTACGGGGCCTTCAGCGTCCCGATGGTCTTCAGGGCGACATGGGCGAGCATCTCCTCGATGAAGGACATGAGAAATGTGTAATCCTTGTATGCCATATAGAATTCGAGCATCGAAAATTCCGGGTTGTGCTTTGTCGATATGCCCTCGTTTCTGAAATTCCTGTTGAGTTCGTAAATCCTTTCATAGCCCCCCACGAGGAGCCTCTTAAGGTAAAGCTCCGGCGCGATCCTCAGGTAGAGGTCTATGCCCAGCGCTATGTGGTGTGTCCTGAAGGGCTTGGCCGCGGCCCCTCCGGGGATGGACTGCATCATGGGGGTCTCGACCTCTATGAAGCCGCGGGACTCTAAAAAATCCCGCAGGGCCTTTATGGCGGCGCTTCTTTTTTTGAATGTCTCTTTCACCTCCGGGCTTACGATGAGGTCCACATACCTCTGCCTGTACCTCTGCTCTATGTCCTTCAGGCCATGCCATTTTTCGGGTAGCGGCCTCAGGGACTTGGCAAGGAGGACGAAGTCCTCGACCTCCACTGTAAGCTCGCCTGTCTTTGTCCTGAAGAGCTTGCCATGGACGCCGACTATGTCCCCGACATCCAATTTTTTGAATATGCCGAATTTTTCGCCGAGGATGTCTTTTTTGAAGTAAAGCTGAATCCTGCCGGTTGCATCCATAAGATGGCCAAACGATGCCTTCCCGAAGTCCCTCAGCCCCACGAGCCTGCCTGCCATCGAGCAAGGCGGAGGGTTTTCGGCGAGGGTCTCTTTTCCGGAATTGCCGTATTTTTCGATGAGCTCCGATGCATGGTCTTCGGCATCGAATGCGTCCCCGAAGGGCCTTATTCCCGCGGCCTTAAGCTCATCGAGATGCTTAAGCCGGCTCCTTATATGTTCGTTTAATTCGTCCTGCATAAGTTTGTGATTATAAAGGGATATCTTAAGGTTAGTCAAGCGCCCCGGATTTATTGACACATCTTTGCGTGATGTGATAGTGTGAAAGACATGGTAGATAAGGCCTCAATAAAGAAGCCCAGAAATATCTATCAAAAGGCCAGATAGACAAGGCGATAGCGGAATGGGAAAAACTCCTTAAGGAGTCCCCGGACGGCACGACCCATAACACCATCGGCGACCTCTACCTGAAGAAAGGCGACAAACAGCCTGCCATAGAGGCCTTCCACAAGGCGTCGAAGATATTCAGGGACGAGGGGTTTTCCCTCAAGGCCCTTGCCCTCTATAAAAAAATCCTCAACATAAACCCGCAGGACGGCGACGCCCTTTTCGCCCTCGGCGAGCTTAACGAGGAAAAGGACATAGCCACCGATGCCATAAAGTATTACCTTGCGGCCGCCGATGTCTTTTCAAAGGGCAACCAGAAACAAAAACTCCTTAAGACCTATGACAAGATACTCAACCTCGCGCCTACGAATATCCCCCTGAGGGTGAAGATTTCCGAGCTCTTCTCGAAAGAGGGCTTTGTAGCCGAGGCCGCAAGGGAATATGTGGAGATAGGCAACATCTATGACAGTCAGGGCGACTATGCGGCCGCAAACAAGTTCCTTACAAAGGCCCTCGAAATCAAACCCGGAAACAGGGACGCCCTGCTTTCCTTAAGCAAGGTCTTCGAGCACTTAGGGAGGTTCGACGAGGCCATCGAGTATATAAAGAAGGTCATGGAGGCCGGCGAGGAAAACGAACTCCTCCTCAGGGTCGGCCGTCTCCTTGCGGAGAAGGGCGATTTCGATGAGGCCGTATCGCATGTTACGAAGGTCGTTGAGGCCGATGCCGCAAACCTCCAAGCAAAGAGGCTCCTCGGCGACATATATGTGAAGAAGGGCGAGATGCCGATGGCATGGGCCCAGTACAACACCGTGCTTGACGAGATGATATTCAAGGAAAACTACACGGAGGCCGTCAGCCTCCTTAACATGTTCAAGGAAGTGGACCCGATAGAATCGAGGCGGAAACTCATATCCCTTTACAAACAGATAAGGGAGGAGGCGTCCGCGGTCCTGGAGCTTGCCTTTCTTGCCGAAATATACGAAGGCTCTGGGATGCAGTTTGAGGCCATCAAGTGCTATCAGGAGGCCCTTTCCGTCCAGCCGGAGGCCGCCGGGCTTAAGGAGAAGATAGCGTCCCTCGAAAAAGAGTTAGGCATCGAGGCCCCGGAGAAGACCCCGGAGGAGGTCCTCACAGAGGCGGACATATTCCTCAGGTACGGCCTTTACGACGAGGCCCGGAACCTGCTTGAGGGCCTTAAGGTAAGGACCCCGGAGAATTTAGACCTCCATCTCAAGCTCAAGGCCCTTTACATGGACACAAACGACAGGGAACTGGCCGTCACCGAGTGCATCGTGCTTGCCGAGCTTTACCGCAGGGCGGGCGAGGACGCAAAAAGGGAGGCCGTCCTCGGCGAGGCATACGACATCAACCCGGAGGACCCGAGGCTCGCGGGAAAGGCGCCCGCAGGGGCGGCGCAACAGCCGACTGCGTTGGGCGAGGCGCCGCCTTCGATGGAGGACTATGCGGAGGAGGTTTCCGAGGCCGACTTCTATGTAAAGCAGGGGCTCCCGGAGGAGGCCGCAGAGATATACGGGCGGCTCTTGGACATCTTCCCGGATAACGAGGAACTGAGGACGAAGCTCGAAGGCGTGGAGGGCGCAATGCAGGCCGGCGTTTCCGCCGAAAAGCCGGCGGAGGAGACCCTCTCATTGGAGGAGTTCATAACCCCGGAAGCCCATGCAGAGGAGCTTAAGGAGCCGGAGCTCGATAGCGAGGTGCTTGAGATATTCGAGGAGTTCAAAAAGGGGCTTTCAAAGGAGCTCGAGGCCGAGGACTCCGAGACCCATTACAACCTCGGCATCGCCTATAAGGAGATGGGGCTTATGGACGATGCGATAAGGGAGTTTCAGATAGCGAAGCACGACCCGAAATTATTCGTCAACGCCGAAAGCACTCTCGGGATGTGCTACATGCAGAAGGGGCTTTATTCCCTTGCGGCCGAGGTCTTCTCAAACGCCCTCATGAAGGTAGCGACAAGGGACGATTCCTACTGGAGCCTGAATTACGACCTTGCCGAGGCATACGAAAAGGCAGGGAAGTCGAGCGAGGCGTTTCAGCTTTATACCGGTGTCTACGGATGGAACTCCGCATTCAGGGATGTTGCAAGCAAGATAAACTCCCTTAAGTCCGAGGCGGGCGAGATGCCCCCTCCGCCACCCCCCGAAAAACAGGTCGAAACCCGGCCCCCGCAAGCCGGGACCCAAAGACCCCTTGAACAAAAGAGGAAAAGTAGGGTATCTTATATATAACGGCTTACTATGGATTACCTCGGATACTATAAGCTCAAGGAGCACCCGTTTTCCAATGTCGTAGACAACCGGTTCTACTATAACAGCATAGAGCACTCACGCGCCCTCATAAAGCTCAAGTACGCCGTGGACACCAAAAAGGGGCTTGCCGTCGTCACGGGCGACACAGGCGCCGGAAAGACCACGCTTGCAAGGAGGCTTCTCGAGGACCTCGACGAGAACCTCTACGAGGCCACGCTCCTCGTGATCATACATTCCTCCGTAAGCAGTGAATGGCTCCTCAAGAAGTTGGCGATACAGTTGGGCATCGCCGATGTCAAGGAGGACAAAGTGGAGCGCCTCAGCCAGATTTTCAGGCGGCTCAGCGAGATAAGCGAGCAGGGCAAGACCGCAGTCATTCTCATGGACGAGGTCCAGATGCTCAAGTCCAAGGAGATAATGGAGGAATTCAGAGGGCTTCTCAACATGGAAGGCGCAGACGGAAAGATGATAAACCTCATCTTCTTCGGCTTGAGCGAGCTCGACGATGTACTCAGCCTCGACGAGCCCCTAAAGCAGAGGATTGCCATAAGAATCCACATAAAGACATTCTCCGAAGAAAACACCCGGGAATACATCGCCCACAGGCTCAAGGTTGCGGGATGCGAGAAAAGCCCCTTCGATATGCCTGCCATAAGCGCAATCTACAAGTACTCAAAAGGGCTTCCGAGGCTTATAAACACCATATGCGACAACGCCCTCCTCGAGGGCTACCTCTTCAAGTCGCATGTCGTAGACGAATCCATAATAAAGGCCGTTGCCATAGACCTCGGGCTTAACAACATATAACCGGGGCTCGGCCCGTAAAAGGGCGCAACCCATCGCCCCAAACCGCATCGCTCCCTTAAAGCCCGATTGCGCCGAGGGCATCCCTGAGACTGCTTACCGCCGTTATATCGAGGCCGAAGTCGCTCCTTAGTCTCTCCCGGTTGGATTTAGGGACGATTGCCTTTGTAAAGCCTATCTTGGATGCCTCTTTGAGCCTGAGCTCCGCCTGGCTTACGGCCCTTATCTCGCCGGACAGCCCGACCTCCCCAAAGACGATCAATCCGGGCTCCACCGCCTTCTCCCTGAGGGAGGACGCAATTGCAAGCGAGATGCCGAGGTCAACGGCGGTCTCCGAAATCTTAAGCCCGCCCACGACATTCGTGAATATGTCCATGCCCCCCAAGTGGAGCCCTGCTATCTTTTCGAGCACCGCAATCAGGAGGTTCACCCTCTGGTAGTCCATCCCTATGGATGTCCTCCGCGGGACGCCGAACACCGTAGGGGAAACAAGGGCCTGTAGCTCCACAAGCACGGGCCTTGTGCCTTCGATGCTTGAGGCAACTACGGAGCCCGGGACATCCTTGGGTCTCTCCGAAAGGAAAAGCTCGGAGGGGTTTTCGACCTCCTTCAGGCCCGCATCCGTCATCTCAAAGACCCCTATCTCGTTTGTGGAGCCGAAGCGGTTCTTCACGGTCCTTAGAATCCTGTATGAATGCCCCCTGTCGCCCTCGAAGTAAAGCACGGTATCCACTATGTGCTCAAGGACCCTCGGCCCGGCTATGGCGCCGTCTTTTGTGACATGCCCCACGATGAAGACCGGCACGCCCGTCCTCTTTGCGTAGAACATGAGCTTCGCTGCGCACTCCCTCACCTGCCCGACCGAGCCGGGGGCCGAGGCGAGGTCCTCCGTGTACATCGTCTGGATGGAGTCCACGACAATGGCCCCGGGCCTCTTTTTTTCCGCAACCGCTATTATGTTTTCGAGGTTTGTCTCGGGCAGGAGCATGATGCCCTCCGACCTGACGGAAAGCCTCTCGGCCCGGAGCTTTATCTGCTCCGGGGATTCCTCGCCGGAGACATAAAGGACATCCGGGAGGTTCCCTGCGGCCTGAAGGAGAATCGTCGATTTGCCTATTCCGGGGTCTCCGCCTATCAGTATTACGGAGCCTTTGACTATGCCGCCTCCGATTGCCCTGTCCAATTCTCTTATCTTCGTGGAGGTCCTTTCCCCTGCGGCGCCTGACACTTCACTGAGCGGCAGGGGCGTCAATGACGCTTTCCCTATGGCCTTTCTTCCCCGCGGTGCGCCCCGTTCGGCCCTTTCCTCGACAAGGCTGTTCCACCCGCCGCAGTCCGGGCATTTCCCGGACCACTTGGGGCTTACGGCCCCGCATGACTGGCACCGGTAGAGGGTCTTGGGCTTCACCGTAAGAGGCCGAGCATCCCGAGGCCTTTGCCCGGATGAAACGCATTTTGTATTGCGCGGCCTAAGAATTCCTTTGCCCTTTTTGCGGACTCAAGGGGGGAATGTCCGAGGGCAAGGCAGGCCGCAATCGCCGCGGAGAATGCGCACCCCGTGCCGTGGTAGTCCCCGGTTATGGTCTTTGCCCCGAGCCTGTGGAAGTCTTTTCCGTCATAAAACAGGTCAACGGCCTCGGGCTCGAGATGGCCTCCGGTGATTATTACGACCTCCGGGCCTAAGTCCTTCAAGGCCCGCGCCGCATCCTCTATATCGTCCCCGGTGCGGATGCTTATCCCCGTAAGGACCGATGCCTCGTAGATGTTCGGCGTAACGACCCTCGCAAGGGGAAAGAGCCTCAGTCTCAGGGCCTCGAGCGTGCCGTCCTCGATGAGGCTTGTCCCTGTCGAGGAGACCGTAACCGGGTCTATGACGAGGTTTCCGAGCCTATATTCCTTTATCTTTTGCGCAACGATTTCTACGGCGGAGGCCGTATAGAGCATCCCGGTTTTGAGACTGTCGGGCCTTATGTCGTTAAGAAGGACATCGAGCTGTCTTTCCAGAAAACCTTCCTCCACCGGCAATATCCGGTCAACTACTTCCGTGCTCTGGGCGGTAAGCGCGGCAGGCACCCCGAGGCCGTGGACCCCGAAGACGGCAAAGACCGTCAGGTCCGCCTGAAGCCCCGCGCCCCCCGTGGGGTCACTGCCCGCTATCGTCAGCGCAGTCGCCATATCATGATTATAACCTTTGAGGCCGCAGGTTTCAAATCTTAGCGGGTGGCGGGGTTGATTATGTTATAATAAACTTTCGAGGGAGGGTTGATTCCATGGCGGAAAATAGGGTGTATCTCATAGATGTCACGAACAGGGACGGTGTGCAGACATCGCGGATACTCCTGCCTAAACTCTCAAAGACCCTGATAAACATCTATCTCGACGAGATGGGTGTTTTTCAGAGCGAGGTCGGCTTCCCCACGCTCAAGCACGAGGTGAGCTACATAAACGCAAACATCGAGCTTGCAAAGGCAGGGGGCATAAAGAGGCTTCATCTCGAAGGCTGGTGCAGGGCCATTCCGGAGGATGTGAGGCTCGCATACCGGAACTGCCCGGGGCTTGAGCACCTCAATGTCTCCATGTCCACTTCGGAGATAATGCTCAAGGGCAAATTCGCCGGGAAAAAGTCGTGGCAGGACATCCTCGATTCCGTGGCCGAGGCCGTTAGGACCGCAAAGGAACTGGGCGCAAAGACCGTCGGAGTAAATGCGGAGGACGCATCGAGGACCGAGCTCGGGAGGCTCGTCGAGTTCGCCCATGCGGGCAAGGAGGCGGGGGCGGACAGGTTCAGGTACTGCGACACGCTCGGCGCAGACGACCCGATTACCATATACGACAGGATAAAGGCCCTGGCCTTTGCCACGAATTTCCCTGTAGAGATGCACTGCCATAACGACCTCGGGATGGCCGAGGCCGTCTCGGTTGCGGGCGCGCAGGGCGCAATAGAGGCGGGCGTGGACTCATACATCAACACGACGATAAACGGCTATGGCGAAAGGTGCGGCAACTGCGACCTCGTCTCCACCGTGCTTGCGCTTAAGTTCTCGCACGGCCTGAGCGAAAAGGTCCACCTCGACAGCCATGTGGACCTCAAGAAGGCGTGGAAGATAGCAAAGTATGTATCTTATGCCTTCGGCCTTCCCATACCGATAAACCAGCCGGGCGTGGGCTCCAATGCCTTTGCGCATGAATCCGGCATCCACGCAGACGGCGCGCTCAAGGACAGGCGCAACTACGAGCTTTACGACCCCGAAGATGTCGGAAGGGGCGAGCCGGAACTGTTCGAGACCGGCAGGATTATAACCACCGGCGAGTACGGCGGCATAAAAGGCTTCAGGCATGTCTACGACAGGCTGGGCATACACTTCCAGACCGATGCCGAGGCAAGGAACATCCTTGAACTCGCCCAGTACGGCAACCTCCACACGCAAAAGCCCCTTACGGACGACGAGCTTAGGTTCATCGCCACCTATCCGGAAATAGCCCGGAAAGTCATGACGGTAACCCCCTGAGGCCCCCTGCGCATAGAGTTACATTGATTCCGGGAGACGGGGTAGGCCCCGAGATAACCGGGGCAACGAGGCGCGTGCTTGAGGCCACGGGCGTCTCCATAGAGTGGCAAGTGTGCGAGGCGGGCGAGGCCGTCTATGAAAAGACGGGCGCGCCGCTTCCGGAGTCCGTTATAGAGTCCATCAAGGAGACGAAGGTCGCCCTCAAGGGGCCTGTCACGACCCCGGTGGGAAAGGGTTTCAGAAGCGTCAATGTCGCCCTGAGGCAGGCGCTCGACCTTTACTCCTGTCTAAGGCCCTGCAAGAGCTTTAAAGGGGCAAGGACAAGGTTTACGAGCATAGACCTCGTCATCGTCAGGGAAAACACCGAGGACCTCTATGCCGGCATAGAGTTTCAGGCCGGAAGCGAAGGCGCACTCGGACTCATCGATTATATAAAGAAGGCAACCGGCAAGACCATAAGGCAGGACTCCGGCATAAGCATAAAGCCCATCTCGAGGTTCGGCTCGGAGCGGATTGTAAGGTTCGCATTCGAGTTTGCAAGAAAAAACAAAAGGAGGAAGGTTACCGCGGTCCATAAGGCCAATATCATGAAGCACTCAGACGGCCTCTTCCTTGAGACTGCAAGGGAAGTGGCGGCCCGTTACCCGGACATCGAGTTCGAAGACAGGATAGTGGACAACATGTGCATGCAGTTGGTTCAGAAGCCCGAGCAGTACGATGTCCTCGTCCTTCCGAACCTCTACGGCGATATAGTCTCGGACCTTGCGGCCGGCCTCATAGGCGGGCTCGGCCTCGCCCCCGGGGCGAACCTCGGCGATGAGATTGCGGTCTTTGAGCCGACCCACGGAAGCGCCCCGAAATATAAGGGCTTGAACAAGATGAACCCCTTTGCTATGATGCTTTCAGGAGCGCTTATGTTGAGACATCTGCATGAAACCGCGGCCGCAGAGAGGCTTGAACGGGCCATAGCCGGGGTCATCGAGGAGGGGAGGGCCGTAACCTACGACATGAAGCCCTCGCCGGACGACCCGACCGCGGCAGGCACCTCGGAGGTTGCCGATGCGGTCATAGAGAAGCTGACCCGCTGATGGAATCCCATAGTTTGAGCCTCATACTGATTTTCGTTTCCATTATAGCCGTGGCCGTGCTTTCTTCTGCGGAGTCCTCCATCATCGCGGTGAACAAGCTCCGGATAAAGAGCCTCGTGGAAAAAGGCGACCGCAAGGCGATGGCCGCAGACAGGCTCTTTCAGAGGCACGACAGGCTCTTTAGTGCGGTCATACTCTTCGGGAACCTCTTTACCATCATGGCGACATCGGTGGGCACCGCCTTTGCCGTCACCCTTTTCGGCGAGGACTACGGCATAGCCGCGGCCACGGTCTTAATGACATTCCTTACAGTCATCTTCGGGGAGCTTGCGCCGAAGACCTTTGCCGTCACCCATGCCGAGAGGGTCGCCCTTGCCCTTGCAAGGCCGCTTGAGGTCTTTATCAAGGCATTACTGCCCGTCATATGGATATTCAACTTCGCATCGAACCTCATCCTCAAGGCCCTCGGGGTGAAGGAAAGGCCGCCCTCGCCGTTTGTAACCGAAGACACTATAAAGGCCCTGCTTAAGATGGGAAAGGAAGAGGGCGTAATAGAAGAGGAAGAAAGGCGGATGCTCCACCGGGTGTTCGAGTTCGGGGACAAGAAGGTCTCCGAGGCCATGGTCCCGCGAACGGAGATAGTCGCCATACCGGAGAAGGCCTCCGTGAGCGACGCCCTCAGGCTCGTCTCCGAGGAGGGCTACTCGAGATACCCGGTCGTCAAGGACAGCATAGACAACATAAGGGGCGTCCTATACATAAAGGACATCCTCATCAGGATGTCCGGGGCCGAGATAAACGGCATACCGGTGACGGACCTCATGCGGGAGGCATACTACATACCGGAGAACAAGATGGTCTCGGAACTGCTCGACGAGATGCAGAAAAAGAAGTTCCAGATAGCGATAGTCGTTGACGAGTACGGCGGCACCGCGGGCCTCATCACCCTCGAGGACATATTGGAGGAGATAGTGGGCGGGCTTCAGGACGAATTCGAGGCCCTCGAGGCCGTCAAGGACATAGAGGTGATAGACGAGCGGACATCTATCGTGGCCGGGCAGACGGGCCTCGACGAGGTGAGCGAGCTCATAAGCGTGAAGCTCGAAAGCGAGGAATTCCACAGCATAGGCGGCTTCGTGTTCGGTCTCTTCGGAAGGCTCCCGAGGGTAGGGGAGCAGGTGAGGTTCCACGACATGAGGTTCCTCATCTTGGACATGGAGGACAAGAAGATATCCAAGCTCAAGATTACCCGCCTGTAGGGGCATATGGACAGGCTTATCATAGAAGGCGGAAGAAGGCTTAAAGGGGAGGTCCTGATAAGCGGGGCGAAGAATGCGGCCCTGCCGGCCATTGCGGCCGCCCTGCTTGCGCCGGGAAAGAGCGTCCTTAAAAATGTCCCTGACCTCATGGATGTAAAGACCATGGGCAGGCTCGTGGAAAAATTGGGCGCCCGATTCGGCCACGACGGACACAAGGCCGTGATAGACACATCCGGGATAAAGTCCGGCGAGGTCCCTTACGAGCTTGTAAAGACGATGCGGGCCTCGGTCCTCGTGCTCGGCCCGCTCCTTGCACGGTTCGGAAAGGCAAAGGTCTCCCTTCCCGGCGGATGCGCCATAGGCGCAAGGCCCATCAACCTTCACCTGACGGCCCTCGAAAAAATGGGCGCCAAAATTGAGCTTGAAGGCGGGTATGTCTCCGCAAAGGCCGACCGGCTTAAGGGCGCCAATATTTATTTCGATATCGTAACCGTCACGGGCACGGAAAACCTGATGATGGCCGCATGTCTTGCCCGTGGGAAGACCGTGCTCGAAAATGCGGCGCGGGAGCCCGAGGTCGCCGACCTTGCAAAACTCCTCATATCCATGGGCGCAAGGATAAAAGGCGCAGGGGAAAGCACAATCGAGATAGAGGGCGTAGATGAACTCAAGCCGTTTGAGCATACCGTTATTCCGGATAGAATCGAGGCAGGCACATTCATGGCCGCGGCGGCCATCACGGGCGGCGATATAACCTTAAAAGGCGCGATGGCCGGGCATATGGAGGCGCTGATTCACAAGATGGCGGAGACCGGCCTCGATGTCCATGAGCAGGCGGGGGGCATCGGGGTGTCCGGCCCCAAAAGACCCCTCTCAAGGGATATCACTACGGCCCCCTATCCCGGATTCCCCACGGACATGCAGGCACAGTTCATGGCCGTGATGTCAATCGCAGACGGCACGAGCCTGATTACCGAAACGGTATTCCCGGAAAGGTTCATGCATGCGGCCGAGCTAAAAAGGATGGGCGCGGACATAACGGTAAAGGCCGGAACGGCCACTGTGAAGGGAGTAAAGGGGCTTAAGGCCGCAGAGGTCATGGCCACGGACCTCAGGGCGAGCGCCTCGCTCGTAGTGGCCGCGCTTTCGGCAAAGGGCAGGACGACAATCCACAGGGTCTATCACCTCGACCGGGGATACGAAAACATAGAGGTCAAGCTGAGGGGGTTGGGCGCGGCCATTGAAAGAGTAAAATAATACCATGGCCCCGAAAGTCGCTCCGGCTCGTAGCCCCCTCTCCGAAGTCCCCCGTCGCTCAGGCGTCTATATCTTTAAAGGCCCGGGCGGAAGGGTCCTCTATGTCGGCAAGGCAAAGGACCTGAGAAGCCGCATCGGCAGTTATTTCCGGAAGTCCGCGGGGCTGGACGTCAGGAAGTCGGCAATGGTGAAGTCTGTCCATGACTTCTCCTTCATCGTGACAAAGGGCGAGCTTGAGGCATTCGCCCTCGAGGCGAACCTCATAAAGCAGTACAAGCCCAAGTTCAATGTCATATTCAGGGACGACAAGAACTACCCTTATATAAAGGTCAACATCCACGAGGAATGGCCGAACATCGAAGTCGTAAGGAAAATCAAAAAAGACGGGGCCCTTTACTTCGGCCCTTATGTGCCCTCCGGCGTAATGTGGGAGGCCCTTGCATTCATAAGGAGGCATTTTAATATAAGGCCGTGCAGGTACAGGCTTGAGGCGCCCATGCGTCCGTGCATACAGTACGAGATGCGAAGGTGTCCGGCCCCATGCGCGGGACTTATAAGCCGGGAGGATTACAGGAAGGCCGTAAGCGAGGCGGTGCGGTTCCTCAAAGGCGAACGAAAGGAGCTTTTAGGCGAGCTCGAGGCCCGGATGCAGAGGCTATCCGACGAGATGAGGTTCGAGGAGGCGGGCGTCATAAGGGACAGGATTAATGCCTTAAAGGGGCTTTGGGAATCCCAGAGGGTCATATCCCCGGGGCTTTCGGATATAGATGTCATAGGTCATCACATGGAAGGAAGCACTGCTTCCTTTCAGGTCTTCTTCGTAAGGAACGGTCTGATGACGGGCGCAAGGGATTTCCATCTTAAAAACATCTCCGGCGTTTCCGAAAAGGAGCTTTACCACGGCTTCATAGGGCTTTTTTATGCAAAGGAAGTCATTCCGCCCGGGGAAATCGTAGTCGGAGTTTCCCCGGAGGGGAAGGCTGAGCTGGAAAAGTGGCTCGGGCACAGGCGCGGGGGCGCGGCCCCCCGCGATATCGGGGCCAAGGTGAGGATATTCGTCCCTAAAAAGGGCAAGAGGCTTGAGCTCCTCCGGATGGCGGTCGAAAATGCAAGGGTTTCCGCAGGCCGGAGAAAGGGCGGAGAGGCCGCGCTCGAGGAGCTTAAGGAGAGGCTTTCGCTTGAGCGTCTTCCGCGCACAATCGGGGCGTTCGATGTATCCACCATAGGGGGGAGCGAATCCGTAGGGGCATACATATTATGGGAAGACGGGCAGTTCAACAAGGACCTCTACAGGCATGTGAAGATAAAGACCGTCGAGGGCATGGACGACTATGCGATGATGGAGGAGACCGTGAAAAGGGTCCTCAAAGATATTACGCGGGGGCTCGTAGCCCCAAAATCGCGGGGGCTCGTAGCCCCACCGGACCTCATAGTGATAGACGGCGGAAGGGGACAGCTCGAGTCTGCGATGAGGGCATTAATTTCCGTTGAAAAAGCGTCACTGACGCTTGTGGCCGTTGCAAAGGACCCGGACAGGGCCTTCACTCTTAAGGGAGAAGGGCCTCTGGACCTCGAAGACAGACGGCCCTCGTCTTTGCTTCTTAAGCGCATAAGGGACGAGGCCCACAGGTTCGCAATCGGATTTCACAGGAGGCTCAGGGCCAAGAGGCTCATGGAATCCCCGCTTGAGAAAGTGCCGGGCATAGGCAAAAAGCGGAGGCTTGCCCTTTTAAGGCGCTTCGGAAGCCTCGATGCCGTAAGGAAGGCCGCAATCGAAGAGCTTGCCTCGGCGCCGGGGATGAACAGAAAGGCCGCAGAGGCATTGAAAGAGGGGCTACGAGCCCCTGCGTCAAGGGCGTTACGGTGAATTTGAAAGGGCACAGGCCATCGTGTTATCATTTTTGCTCATGGCTGAAGTCATACCGTTCAAGGGGATACTCTATAATACCTCGGCGGTGAGGCCGCAGGATGTCGTGGCCCCTCCATACGATATCATCACGCCCGAACTAAGGGAAGAACTTTACGGAAGAAGCCCTTACAATATCGTCAGGATAGATGCGGGCAAGGAGCTTGAGGGAAACGGCCTTCGCAAGAACAAATACACGAGGGCCGCGCTATACCTCAGGGATTGGCTGAAGCAAGGCATACTCCTTCGGGGCGATAGGCCCTGCTTTTACGCATATGAGGCGGACTATGCACTGAAGGGGCAAAGGAAAAGGCTTTTAGGGTTTTTCGGCCTCGTAAGGCTTGAGGAGTTGGGCAGGGGCGTTTACCCTCACGAGCGCACGCACCGGAGGGCCAGAGAGGACAGGCTCTCGCTCCTGAAGGCATGTAAGGCAAACACAAGCCCGATATTTTCCCTCTATAACAGCCCCAAAAAGAAGGCGTCGGCAGTGCTTGAGGCGGCCGGTGGCCGCAGTCCTTATATGGAAGCAAGCGACTCCGATGGCGCATTCCACAGGCTCTGGCTTATAGACGAACCGGCCTCGATAAGGGCGATAACGGAAGACCTCAAGGACAGGCCCATATTCATCGCGGACGGACACCACAGGTATGAGACCGCGCTCGAATTTAAAAAGACAGTCGGCGATGAGAGCGCAAATTATGTGCTCATGTTTCTTGCCAACATCGCAGACGGCGGCCTTACTATCCTTCCCACGCACAGGCTCGTCAATGCGGACGGGGAGATTCTAAAAAAGCTCGGCGGACATTTCCGCATAGAGAAACTTTCTCCCGGCGCAGACATGCCGTCCGCAATCGAGGGGCGGAAAAACACCTTCGGCCTTTGCCTCAAGGGGGGCACGGCCCCCTGCGATATTGGCGGCAGATACGCCCTTGAATATTCGGGCGGCGGACTACCCGAGGCCCACCCGGCCCTGAGGGGGCTCGATGTGGTAATCCTGCATGAGCTTGTCCTTAAGGGGCTTTTGGGCGTGGAGGATGTCTCATACGAGATGGACGGCCGGAAGGCTGTTTCCCTTGTGGAGGGGGGCGTTTATACGGCATGTTTTTTCCTAAACCCGACCGGAGTCCGGGATGTCGAGGCCGTGGCCCTTTCTTCGGAGAGGATGCCGCCCAAATCCACTTATTTCTACCCGAAGCTCCTTACCGGCTTCGTCATAAACAGCCTGACCGGGTAGCAGGCAGGGGCGATTTCTGCTATAGTATTAGGCAAACAAAATCGGAATTTCTTACGAGGAGGGCATTATGGCGATAAAAGTAGGGATTAACGGTTTCGGCAGGATAGGGAGAAATTTTCTCAGGGCATCGAGAGGAATCGGCGGCATCGAGATAGTTGCGCTCAACGACCTCACGGACGCAAAGACCCTTGCCCATCTCCTTAAGTACGACTCCGTGCACGGGATATTTCAGGCGGAGGTCAAGGCCGCAGACGGCGGGATATCGGTTGACGGACGGCAGATTAAGGTGCTTTCGATGGCCGAGCCCGAAAAACTCCCGTGGAAGGACATGGGCGTGGATGTCGTCTTGGAGTCCACCGGCAGGTTCACGGACA
>Ga0214473_10004113_pt1 | contig 17510 bp, 14 predicted proteins | sample RVTome_7_FD_203509 | JGI IMG/M metagenome (GOLD analysis project Ga0214473, IMG submission 203509) | Soil microbial communities from uranium-contaminated site in the Upper Colorado River Basin, Wyoming, United States - RVT98D197 | ecosystem: Environmental > Terrestrial > Soil > Contaminated >... | reverse complement strand
TCAGCCGGGCCGTCGGCGTGACACCGATTAGCTCTGAGGTCGGCACAGCGCTGGCGCTGGAGGCCGCCGAGGTGTTCCGGCTGCTGGCGATCACCAACAACCCGCTCTTCGCCGTGGCCGACGCGGAGCGGGCGCTCGTCGCCGCCATCGACAGCCGCGAGGCGACGCTCCGGCTCACGGCGGCCGACGTGCTCGGCTACCTGCCGACCACGGCGGCCCAGGAGGCGATCGCGAAGATCGCGCTGAACACGGACGAGCCGGCCGAGATGCGCGTGAAGATGTTTGCCGCGCTGGCCGAGGCCGCCAAACACGGCGGCAATCACCTGGGCCAGGCGTCGGTGGCCCGGCTGGTGAGTTTGGCTGAGAAAGAGCCGGATCTCGGGATTCGCACGGCGGCGTCGCAAGTCGTCGGAGCGCTGAATCTGGCCGGCGACAAGGGTAGCGAGATCATCCGCAATCAGTACGGTGGCTAGGAGCCGCCCATGCCGCACGCGATCGCTGTGTTGCTGTTTTTAATCGGTCCGCCGGGCGAGGAGGGCGTGGGCACCGGGCCAGCGCCGTCGCTGCGGCCCATCGCGTGGGAGCTGGAGTTTAAGTTCCTCGATCCGAGGCGCATCACCGTGCAGGTGCCCGGCCAAGAACAACCCGAGGTCTACTGGTACATGGTGTACACGGTGAGCAACCCGGATCGCAGGAGCGTGCGGTTTTTCCCCACGTTTCAACTGGTGACCGAGGACGTGCGCGTCGTCGACACCGACGTCGGCGTGAGCAAACTGGTCTTCGATACGATCAAGGAACGGTATCGGCAGACGCACAAGTATCTGACTCACCCGACGGAGGCATTGGGGGAGCTGCTGACCGGGGATGACAACGCGCGGGAATCGGTCGCGATCTGGCGGGACGTGGACCTAAGTGGAAACCGCTTCTCGGTTTACGTCGCGGGGTTGAGCGGCGAGACGCAGTTCGTGCGCAACCCGGCCTACGACCCCAACCAGCCGGACACGGCAGAGCCGGGGCCGGATGGCAAGCCGCGTGGCCAGAACCCAAAGTACTTCGCGCTTCGCAAGACGCTGCAAATCCGCTACAATCTTCCAGGTTCGGCCGCAGCGCGGGCCGTGGCCGAGCCGGAACGGTCGGAGGTCCGCTGGATCATGCGCTAGCGGGGATGCGCGTGCAATTGCGGCAACGGCCGGGCCTTAAGAAAAGAGCTCCGCTGCGAGAGTGACCGGATATGGCGCATAAGAAGGGACAAGGTTCCACTCGAAACGGGCGTGACAGCAACCCCCAGCATCTGGGCGTCAAGCTCTTTGCGGGCCAGTTCGCACGCACCGGGGCGATCCTGGTGCGGCAGCGCGGAACGCCGATGAAGCCGGGTTTGAACGTGGGACGCGGCCGCGATGACACTTTGTTCGCGCTGGCCGACGGGGTGGTGCAGTTCCGCGGCCGGTTCGTGTCGGTCGTGTCCGCAGAAGAGAGCAATTAGGGAACGACCAGCGGCCGGGGAAAAGGGGGACAGTCACCTATTGCTCTGGAAAGCGAGATGCGGGTCGAAGCGTTTGCGTGCGACAGCCGCGACCGGCTCAGCCACGAGACCCGTGTCGTGCACGACTCCACGACGGTGTGCGACTCCACGACGGTGTAAGGGATCGACTACACGTACGACGGCGTCGGCAGCCGCGACTTTGCGACCCTCTCCGGCCACGCCGTGTACAATGGCACTATCGACTACGGCTACGACGACCTGCACCGCCTGGGCTCGGCGGCGTACGCCCAGGGAACGCCGCATACCAGCGGCACCGAGACGTTCGCGATGGACCGGCTGAGCAACCGGCAGACGTACGGCGACACGCGGGATAACCAGTCGGTCGGCTACTCCGCGAACACGCCGGCCAACGAGTACGTGAACCTGGGCCGCGACAAGGCCGCCTACGACGCCGCCGGCAACCTGGTCCGCCGCGACCGGCTGGGCGACATGAACTGCGACGGGGTGCTCAACAATTCGGATGTCGAACCATTCCAGCTCGCCATGCAGGGCCGGGAGCCCTACGAGCAACAATACCCCAACTGCATTTGGCTGCTGGGCGACTTCAACGCCGACGGCACCGTGAATAACTTCGATCTCGACCCCTTCGTGATCGCGCTGACCTCCGGCGATCGCCGGCGGGCGCGGCACTACGTCTATGACGAGCAGAACCGCCTGGCGCTGGTGACCAAGATCGACGGCCAGGCGGTGCTGGAAGTGGACTACGACGCCCTGGGCCGGCGGATTCGGACTATTACGTACGACGACGCCGGGCCGGTCAGCGACGTGGTGCACTACTACGACGGGCAGCGCGTGCTGGCCGATTTCGCCTTCGACACCGGGCAACTGCGCCGCTATTATGTGGATGGACCCTTGTACGTGGACGAGCACGTGCTGCTGTACGACCAGGCCGGCGGGGCGGATCGCTACTACCTGCTGGGCGAGCTGTACAGCGTCGTCGGCGTGGTGGACGCCGCTGGCAGCCTCCAGGAGGCCTACGCGTACGACGGCTACGGCGGCGTGCGGCTGTTCGACACCAGCGGCGGTCCGCCGACGGCGATCCCGGCGTCGGGGCTGGGCAATCCGTACTACTTCACCGGCCGCTGGCTCGACGCGATGCCCAACCCGCTGACCGATCCGTACGTCTACGACCAGCTCTACCACTACCGCGCCCGCACGTACGACCCCCCGCACGGCCTTGCTTTGCTGGCCCGCGTGTGCTATCCCTGTCCCGGCGCTGCATAAGACAAAGAGGTCCTCATGACAGGAGGCGCGGTCATGGCCCAGAAGAAGACGGCGAAAAAGAAGGCGGTGCGGAAGGGCGCGTCCAAGAAGAAGCCGGCCCGGCGCTGCGGCGGCCGCAAGATGTAAGATCGCCGGCCGCGCGCTGCCGCGGCGCGGCGGTGCGGCCGAGCCGCGGAGGGTCCAGCGGCGGGGCGCCCGGCGTGACGCGGGATCGCATTCCGCCGCGTGCCCACGACGGGGGAAGCCCGCGTCGTTCGCCGCGCCGTACGAGCGCCTAGCAGAACCCGGCCCGCCAGTGCCCGTCCGCCGGGCCGCGTCGCAAGCGTCGCTGGGTGGCCTATCCACGGGCACCGTGGCGCGGAAGGCCTCGACCCTCCACGAAACGTCGCACGCGCGCCGCGTGCGGCGACCCTCTCAGGTCGGCTTTGATTCAATCCTGACTTCCGGAGTCACGGTGGCTCGGCGACGTCTCGAATTGGCCGCAGAACACGGCCGGGGACATGACAAGCTGATGCGGGTTTGGACACGGCAGGTCGCCGGGCGCGTTTACCTCCACGTAGGGGATTCCGGCATAGCGCAGCCGTACCCGATTGGATCGGAACTCGCCAAAGTGTACCACGAGCGGCGTCGACGCACCGTGGGACAGACTGACCAGTTGCGCCCGCAGCGCGCTGGTCATCTTAGTCTGAAATCTGGCGTACGATGCGCCCACGAGCGCAGCGTTGAGCGCGAGGATGAGCAGGACCACGCCGCCGCTGGCCGCCACGAGCCTGCGGCCAACCGCCTGGCTGAGCCATACGGGCACGAGCGGAACGAGCCAGAGCTGAGGCGCATAGCGCGCCCACCAGGCCTCCGGGTTCACGAGCCCAGACGCGCCGATGCCGAGAATCACCGCCGCGGCCAGGAGCGTCCTCCGCACCGTGAGCGGCAGCGACATGAACGGCAAGGCGGTCGCCAGGATCGCCCCGCAGGGCAAGTCGGCTAACTACGGGATTTCGATGTTGTCCAGGAAACACCCCGGCTGCTCACGACTGGCGCCGGGCTCGTAGCAGGGGCCCTCGTCTCGGACGGATACCGTCCGGCGTCAGCGTGTAACCGCTCGACCCGCGCCGCGCCGCACGGCGCCGTGGGGGTCGAGTTCGGTTCCGGCACGGCGGGCCGGCGAGCATGTTATCTTCCGACCGCCCGGAACGATCGCGCGCTCGCGCGCGCGGCTCGGATAAGACGCCATCAGCATCAAAAGGTACACCGGGAGGCGATCGCGCGGGGTCGCGGTGCCCCCGGACGGCCTGGGCCGTGAAGTGCGGGGCCCAAGGCTGTCAGCGTGCGGCGGATCGACGCCCGTCACCCCGGGCCTGGCGTACCACGGCGACGACGCGCTCGATCTGTTCGGGCGTGAGCTCGGCGTACATCGGCAGGCTCAGCTCCGTGCGGCCCAGCTCCTCGGCGACTGGGAAGCGGCCGGGGCCGTAACCGAACGGGGCAAACGGCTTTTGCAGGTGGATCGGGATCGGATAGTGCAGGTTGGTGCCGATGCCGCACTCCTGAAGGACGGCTTTCAGCTCGTCGCGGGCTTCACAGCGGATCGCGTAGATGTGGTACACGTGGTCGCCGTCGGCGCACGGTGCGGGCGTGACCACGTCCGTATCCGCCAGTAACTCGTCATACCGGGCCGCGACCTGGCGCCGCCCGGCGTTCCACGCGTCCAGGTGGCGCAGCTTCACGTCCAGCACCGCGCCCTGCAAGCCCTCCATCCGGTAGTTAAAGCCGAGCCGCTCATGGACGTAGCGCGTCTTCTGGCCGTGATCCCGCAACTGGCGGGCAAGGTCGGCCAGGTCCGCATCATCGGTCACGATGGCGCCGCCTTCGCCGTACGCGCCGAGGTTCTTGCCCGGGTAGAAGCTGAAGCAGGCGATGCGGCCCAGCGCGCCGGCCCGCCGGTCGCGGTACGTCGCGCCATGGGCCTGGGCGGCGTCCTCGATGACGGGGAGGCCGTGCTGGTTCGCGAGGCGGAGGATCGGGTCCATGTCGGCGCACTGGCCGTAGAGGTGGACCGGGAGGATCGCCTTGGTCCGCTTGGTGATCGCGGCGGCCAGACCAGTAGGGTCCAGCGTATAGCGCCGTGGATCGATGTCGACGAAGGCGGGCCGCGCGCCGACGTAGAGCACGGGCCAGGCGGTCGCGATGAAGCTCATCGCCGGCACGATGACCTCGTCGCCGGCACCGACGCCCAGGCAGAGCAGCGCGACGTGCAACGCGCTGGTGCCGCTGTTGAGGCCGACGCAGTGCTTCGCGCCGCAGTACGCCGCGAACGCCTGCTCGAACTTCTGCACGGCGGGGCCGAGGACGAACGCGGTGTTGTGCAACACCTCGTCGAGGGCCGCGTGAATTTCGGCGGCCATACCCTGGTACTGGACCTTGAGATCCAGGAATGGGATTGGGGGTACCGACTGCCCGTACACATGCGCGCTATTCATAGATCGCTCCATCACGTCCGGACACAGGGACCGCAGTATAGCCTCACCACGATGCGCTGCCCATCCGATCGCGGACGCCGAACGATCCCACGACCGCGTTGACGCTGCTCGCCGACCCCGCTAGCATCTTCGTTCCCACGGTAGCGGAGATGCTTTGGTCGGTACAGGAGGTATTAGCGTTGGGACCAAAACTCCGGCAGTGGGTGGACGACCGCCGGGTGACGGTGGCCCTCACGATCCCGATGGCCGCAGGGATTTGGCGGCTCGGTCAGGGGCAACTGGTTCGGTGCACACTGCTGTTCACGCTGGCGACGGAACTCCAAACGGCCTGGTCCCTGGTGCTAAGACTGCGAGGGGCTGCCGCAGAGGAGATCGTAAAGCTCCCCCGACCGCCGCCGCCGAACCTCGATGTCCAGCAGGGGTTGCCCGCGAGTTCAGTGGAAGCCTTGGAGCTGCGCTGGGGACCGGGAGGCGCCAAGCTTGTGCTCAGTAATCCACGCGTCATGGTGCGCGTCCTGGGAATCCAGGTGCGCGTGCACCCGCTCTGGGCGGAGCCTCGGGTATCCGTGCAGCCTCTGGACGCGGGCGCGGGAGGCTATGGATTCCAAACCGACAAGCCCGGCGTGCTCGCCTTGCGCGGCCGCACCGCCGCGAGCCGGACAGCCCAAACCGCCGCCGCATTCTGTAGTCTGCTGCTGGCCATGACCATGGTCGCCGTGGTGGGCGCCGCACGCCGCGCCGCAACGCGGAATCGCGCGGCCGGCAACCCCCCGGGCGCGCGGTGATGCGCGGCTGGGAGCGTATCCGGGCGCTGGCTGGCCGGCCGTCGAGGCTTCCCCCGCTGCTCAGTGTCGGCGCTTTGCTCGCGGCGAGCGTGCAGTTGGTCCGCGTCGCGCGGAGCTATGACGGCACACCACCCTACCAGATCGCCCTGACGGGATGGCTCGTTGTTGTCCTGACCTTTGTGATCTCGACGTCGTACCTGTGTGTGCGCGCCGACAGACTCGAATCCATGCTGCGCGTCTTGGCGCTGTTCATCGCGCGCCACACTCTCCCAGCTCTCGTCGTGGTCTGCGTTGCGGTCTACGCCATCGCCCGCCTCACGACACCGCGCATTCTGTTCGGCGAGGGTGCGCAGGGTCTGGGCTACGACCACGACGGCCGGTATTACGGCTGGATGACGGATCACTTTGCGTGGTTTCAGCAGCCGGTGCTGGCCCCGTACTGCTTTCGCTGGCTGGCGCCGCTGCTCGTGCATGCGTCGGGCCTGAGCATCTTCACCGGGTACCACGTGCTGAATGGTGTGAGCTACCTGGTGAGTTGTGCGCTGGTGTACAAGTTAGCCCGCCGTTACGGCGCTCCTCCGGGAGCAGCCTTGCTGGCCACATACGGGTTCACGGCCCTCAAGTTCGGACTCAAGCTCTGGCTGTACTGCCCCATCCAGACCGACGGATTGGGGACGGCCCTGATGTTCGGGGTGTTGTATGCGGTCGTCACGTCTCGGCATTCGCTGTACGTCCTGCTGCTCGCCGCCGCCATTTTCGACCGTGAGAACCTGCTGATCCTCATTCCGTTTCACATGATCTACCACGTGCGCCAGAACCGTCGCTGGGGGTACGCGGCGACGATGCTCGCCCTCCAGGCAATCCCGGTGGCAGTTTACGGCTGGTCGCGCTGGCAGCCGGTCTTCCCGCCGACCGCCTCCTACAGCGCCGTTGCCATCCTGGATTCCTGGATCTACACATTCCTCACCCTACCCGCACGACAAGGCGCCGTGCTCATGGGCTACCTCAACTCGCTGGGGCTCATCGTCCTCATGGCCTATCTTGGGCGTCGCACGCTCCTGCACTTCCTCACCGCCTGCCCGGAGTGGGCATACTACTTGGGCATCAGCGTGCTGCTGTCGATCGTCGGCGGCGCAGACGTCGACCGCTTTGCCGTGTGGCTGGCCCCGCTCGCAGTCTGCGTTGTCGCCCGTGCCAGCCAAGCGTGGTCGCAGCCGAACCACTGGCAATGGCTACACTGGATCGCCCTGCACGCCGTCAGTATGCACCTGCTGATTCCCTGGTTCCCGTCGGAAGCCTTCTTCATGACGCGCTGGGCAGTGCATTCACCACCCGACGGTTACCGCTGGATCACCTGGGGAGCGTTGTCACTAGTCTTCGCTGCGGTCCTGATTCGCACACACACGCGGCGTGCGATCACTTCTTGATCCGCAGCGCCAGCAGAACAAATGGCCGCAGCATGCTCCACCAGCCCGTGAAGGGCCGAATTTTGGAATAGGAAACCCCTTTCTGGGCCGGGTAAGACTTGGTGACGGGGACTTCGGTGACCCTGTAACCCAGCGTGTACGCCTTCCAGTGGACGTAGTACTCATACTCGTACGTGTCGAGCCAGTCCTGCCCGATGTTGATTCGTGGGTCGTCGAATAAGCGCAAGCGGTAGGCGCGAAAACCGTTGGTCAGATCGGTGCACCGCTTCCAGGCGTACAGGCGAAACAGCAAGCTGAGCAGCTTGATCGCCAGCCAGCGGAAGGCCGGCAGGTGCGGGCTCGAGCCGCCGGACAGGAACCGGCTGCCCTGGACGTAGTCGCAGCCATCCTGGATGATTGGTTTCAGGAGGCGCGGGATTTCCTCCGGGTCGTCCTTATTGTTCCCCGCCATCAGTACTAGGGTGTCGAAGCCGTTCTCCCGCCCATACTGAACCGCCAGTTTGATCGCGGCCCCGGCGCCGCGGTGGGGCTGGCGCAGGACGTGGAGGCCGGCCTGCTCCAGGATTTCGGCCCCGTGGTCGGTGGAACCATCATCCACCGCGACGAACTCATCCACCAACCCCGACCGTAAGCGCGGCACCATCGCGCGCAGCCTGGCCCCTTCGTTCCAGAAGGCGAACATGGCCAGTACGCGATGGTTTGGATAAACGGTCTGCCGGCCCGCGTCGGCCGGCGCCCTGTGCGGAGCCGCGTACCCGGCTGCGCCTGCGGCCGGCGTGCCGCGGGACACCCCCGGCGGCTGTCCATCCACAGGCTGCACGCTACTTCCGCACCTCGGCGTCGGTCAGTTTCCGCACCATCCGCGCCGGCACGCCCATCACCACAACCCCGGGCGGCACGTCGTGCGTCACCACCGCACCGGCTCCGACGATCGCGTTCTGCCCGATCTCCACGCCCGCCAGTAGACAGGCTCCCTGACCGATGGTGGCGAAGCGCCGGATCGTCGGCCCGCGGGCAGCCCAATCCGAACCGGCCGGCGGCTGACGGCCCATGGCGTTATCGTTGGTCGTGGTCACGCCGGTAGAAATGAACACGTCGTCCTCAATCACCATGTTCCCAGTGATGTGCGTGTTGTCCATGATCTTCACGCGGTTACCGATCCGCGTCCGGTAGTTGATCGTCACCCCCATGGCGACGACGCTTCCTTCGCCGATTTCGCACTCCTCACGCACGCACGCCGTGTCGCAGATCATGCTGCGGGCGCCAATCCGCACGTTCATGTAGATGACCGCGTGCGCGCCGATCACGCAATGGTCACCGATGAACACGGGCAGCAATTCAGAGACCGGCACCACGCGCGACGTGGCCCCGCTGCTGAGGGGGGGCCGCCCGACCACCGCGCCGGGAAACACCGTCACATGATTGCCGAGCTGGACGTTCCGGAAGAGGTGCGCGCCGGCGTAGATTTGACAATGCTCGCCCTTGGTGAACCGCTCGCTCGTCATGGTGACTCCTCGTCGCAGGGCGGCGCGCTACATCAGCAACACCGGGGTGCCCTCGCACTCCAGGCTACGCTGCGCCGCGGTCAGCAGCTTGACCACGCGCTGGCCCGCGGCGCCGTCGGTCAGCGGCGGGCGGTTCTCGCGGATGGCGTCTACGAACTCGCGGCACATCAGGGCCAGCGGCTCCATGTTTGGAATCTGCGGCGCGTACATGTCGCCGATGCGGTATTGCACCAGCGTCTGGTGGACGCCCTCACGCGCGATGAACTCCACGCCCTTGTCGTAAATCTTGACCTGCTCCTCCGGCAGGGCCATGTCGTACACCACCATCTTCTGCGTGCCGCCGATGATGATCCGCCGCACCTTCGTCGGCGAAATCCAGTTCAGGTGGAAGTGCGCGAGGGTCGCGTCGGCGAACTTCGCCACGACGAACGCGACACTGGCCTGGTCGCGGCCGAAGCGCGACCCGACCGCGGTCAGGCTCGTCGGCGGCTTGCCGACCAGGTAATCCATGATGGCAAAATCGTGCGGGCCGAGGTCCCAGATCACGCTCACGTCGCGCTGGAACAGGCCCAGGTTGATCCGCGTAGAGTCGTAATACAAGATGTCGCCGAGCTCCCCGTTGACGATCAGCTCCTTGATCGCCCGAATCGCGGGGTTGTACAGGAACGTGTGGTCGACCATCAGGCACCGCCGCTGGGCGCCGGCCAGACCCATCAGGTCGTCCGCCTCGGCGACGGTGGCCGTCATCGGCTTCTCGATCAGCACGTGCTTGCCGCACTCGAGGGCGCGCTTCGCCAGCGGGTAGTGCGTCGAGACGGGGGTGGCGATCGCGATGGCATCGAGGTTGTCGCGGCCGAACACCTCGTCCGCGTCCGTGGTCGTTTCCAGAACGGGGTACAAGGCGCGGGCCTTGGCCAGCCGGTCCGGATCCAGATCGGCCAGCATCACCGGCTGCACGCCGGGCGTAGCGGCGAAGTTCCTCAGCAGGTTGGGTCCCCAATAGCCGTAGCCGATGACCCCCAACCGGATCGACTTCGACTCAGACGTCCGCGCGCTCATGTCTCCTCCGCCGCGACGATCGCGCGCTCCGTCTCGACTGCGGCCGGCCGCGAGACGGGAGCGCTGGGTCCGTCAAACGGTGCCGCCAGACCCGCCGCGGGTGCGGTCCGAACCACCACGGGCTCAGAAACCGGGGTTCGCCAGAGCAGCAAAGGCGTGCGGGCCATCGCCCCGCAGACCGCGCCGAGCGCCAGAGCGCTGATCATATCCAGTGCATGATACGTGATGACGCACGCGGCCGCCAGCCCGGACTCGACCCCGACCAGCCCGAGCGCGGCGATCCCGAAGTAGTGAAACGTGCCGACATTTCCCGGCGCCGACGGCAGCATGGCGCTCGCCGCGATCAGACCCATGACCAGGGGCACGAGCTCCGGAGCGAGCCCGATGCGGAACGCCCGCAACACGACCCAGAGCGAGACCGAGAGCATCAGCCACAGCAACCCCGTGCCGGCGACGAAGGCGATCAGCTGCCGGACGTGGGCCGCGCTGGCCAACCCGCGCGCGAACTTGGCGGCGAAGTCCATGGGTCCCGCCCCGAGCGCCCGCTCGGCGGCTCGCCGGATGCGCTGCACGAGCCCGGCTGCCCAGGTTCGGTGCAGCAGCATCGGCACGAGTAAGGCGATGCCGGAGAGCAGGATCATCGCGAAGGCGAAGCGTTGGTACGCGCGGACCGTCGGGCCCGCCAGGACCAGCGACGCCGTCAGCACCAGCGCGAAGAGCACCAGCAGATCGACGACGCGGGTAATGACGAGAATGCCGAGCGACTGGATGCGGCTCAGGTCGGCCAGCCGGCCCAGCGCGTGCGCCCCGACCGCTTCACCGAGCTTACCCGGCAGCAGGGCGTTGGCGCCGATGCCGACGCCGGCGGCCAGGGCCAGCCGGTCGAACCGGGCGGCGGCGTGGTCGCGCAGGATGAGCCGCCAGCGCAGGGCACGGAACAGGACCGACGAAAGCAACAGGGGCACGGCGACAGCGACGAGCCCCCAGTTCGCGAGCGAGAGCGCCGCCCCCGTCGCGGCCCAATCGACCTTGCGCACGGTGAGCCAGCCGAAGAGTGTGGCGAGGATCAATCCAAGCCCGATGGGCAACCACTTGCGCAATTCGGTCTCCATCCGGGGCTGCGCGACACCGCGCGGCTGCGGTCCGATTCGCGTGCCCAACAGGCCGGCGCGCTCAGTTAATCGCGGAACAGTCCGGGCGTCAAGGAAACCGCCGACCTTGTGATTCGTCGCTGTGTCAATGCAGGGCGGCACGCCAGAGCCTCAGGGCGCGCATGTCAATCTGGAATACTCCCGGACCAGGGTTGGCGACCGGCTCGGTCCCGGAAGTCACGGGCAAATCACCGAGAGCCCGGCGGGCCGGTTCGCTGAACTCCCGGCTGGCGGCCCAGATCATGAACGGCGCGGACCAGTGGTGGTGACTCGATGCGAGGCCGAATTCGTCGTACCAGACCTGCTCGACCGGACCCTCGGACCAATTGGGCCGAATCATGTAAATAGCAGTCGTCCGGCTCGGGTCCGCCTTGCGCAAGGTCTGGACGAGCAAGCGGAACTCAAGTCCGTGTGGCTCCTGCAAATAGACGCGGCCCTGGTAGGCAAACGCCGCCAGGCTCAGCCCGGTCAAGACGACCAGCATAGCGCTGAAAGTCGAGTGCGCACCGACCAAGATTCCACGCAGCGCAAAGGCGGCCGTCACGATCACCAAGGCGGATAAAGCGAACAGCGAGCGATACGCCGGCCAACTGTCGGCGATTACGAGATTTGGAAGATAGACAACGGGAAAAGCGAGGACCATTGCCAACACCGCGAGCGCCGCGCGGCGCTCGCCACGCTCCACGTAGCACAGGAGACCCAAGAGAATGACCGCCTCGGCCCCGTAGGTGAGTTGATCGCAGGGCGCCAATCGGAACATGGCCAGGGCATTGTGTAGCGGCAGATCAAGGAACCAGCGCAGCTTCGTCGCCGGATCAGACAATGGCGTGGAGCGCGAGTTGGGGTGGCTTTGAGCAACAATCGAGACGAAGGCCAGGATCGCGCTGGCCCCAAAGACGAGGGCGGCTCGGAATGTGGCGAGCAACCACCACCGTCCGACTGGTCTCCCGGGCGTCGGCAGAGCGTCCAGGATCACCCACACCAAGTAGAACATGGCCCAGGGCTGATAAAGACAAAATGATGCGCACAGCGCGGCGACCGCGCCAACGCCATAGGCCGCGCTGCGCCCCCCGAGCGGCCAGCGCATCCGGAGTTGGAGTTCGAACGCGAGCAGTGAAAGCAGGATCGCCAGGGGCACTGGGAACAACTGCGCCCAGCCCACGGCCAGGCAGGCGCTGGGCGTGGTGCAAATGAGCAATCCCAAGGTGATCGCCTGAACCCCGGTCCACCCCCGGCGCTTCAGAAAGACGGCAAGCAGGGCCGCGCACGTGGCCATCCCCAGCGCGCCGACGCCGCGCAGAATACTGAGCTGCGCGACCGTCTCGATCTGCGAATACGCGAAGGCCGTGAGCAGAGCACTGATAAAGCGCCCGCAGGCCGAAATCATCTGAATGAGCGCCTCGAGGTCGTGACGCGGCGAAAAAAGAAAACGGTAGTCGTCTGCAAAGGCGTGCTTCGACATGACCAGCGGGTAGTACAGCACTGCCGCGACCACGAAGGCGACCAAAGCCGTCAGCTGCGTATCGTCGCCGGCAGCGATGGCGGGCGATATCCCGGTCTCCGGGCGCCGTCCGCGCAGCGCCCGAGTGATCAGTCGCACGAGCTGGCTAAGCACGAGCAAACCCCAGGCCCACGTCAGCCCACGCGCGGTTCGCACAAGGTCGCCGGAAATGGTCCGACCACGGAACAGTGGCTTCGGTGGGCGCGCATCCAGCCACACCCGGTTGAACCAACTCGGGCCCTCGGGGCCGCTGGCAATAGCTTCCACGACCAGGCGCCGGCTCGCCGCGGAGACGTCCAGCTCCGCACGCTGCCAAGTGCGCTGGTCAGGATGTTGCTGTAGGTTCATAACGAACGTGGTCAGTGGTTCGCCCGTGGGCTCGTCCGTGCGGAGTACGATGCGCATGCCCTCGCCCCCCGCGAGCGGCTGCCGGGACTGTGGATCAAATACGGTGTCCTCCGGCTGGGTCCACATGAGCACGAGCCGATGCCGCACACCACCCGGCAGGCTCGCGAGGTCCGCTTCCGCACGCCACAAGCCCTGGCCAGCTTGCTCGTGCCCAACTGGGTCTGCCATCAGCTCAAAAACCAGGTGCCTCTGGCCCCACGCGGTCACATAATCCGGGCGGACCATGTCCCCGGCGGATGGTCCGGGGCCCCATGTCCACAAAAGGCGACCGGGCGCGGGCGGAAGCGCGCCGGCCAGACCCACCAGCCCCATCCCGAGCGCCAGGATGGCCGGCGATCGGTCCGGCTGTCCCAAGACCAGCACCCGCCACAGCGGCCAGGCACACAAACCGCCGACGCCCGCGACCGCCAGTGTCGACAGCAACATCCACAGCGCCTCGGTCTGACCGCCGAAGTGAAGCAGCCCGGTGAGGGTGACACCCAGCGCCGAGAGGACCAAGACCAGCACCAGTCCGGCGCCGACCAACCGCGGCGATCGAATTACGTTGTGCACCGGCATCCACTTCTCCGCGCCGCCGACCGGTTATCGAACTTCGACTGGAGCCCTCCGGCGCGCGTCGTGCAAACTTGTCGCCGGCTGCGCGGCGTGCCGTTATGAATTCACGCTCACCGGCGCGGCGGCCGACTTCATCCGCTCGGCGAGCCGGGCTTCGACGACCCGGACGCGCTCGAACCACGAGTTCTGCCGCGCGATCGCGCGCAGCCGCGCCCGAAATTCCGGGTCCTGGCCCCGGGCCCGGGCCGCGTCGAGCGCGGCCGCGAACTGGCCGGCGTCATGGACGATGTGCACCTCGGGAAAGGCCAGGCACTCGGGCATCGCGGTCGTGATGACCGGTTTGCCGCCGGCAAAGTACTCGTAGAGCTTGAGCGGCGAGGTCGCGCGCGTGACGTCATTGATGGAAAACGGGATCGTGGCGACGTCGAACGCGCGCAGATACGCCGGCAACACGGAGTAAGGGCGCGGCCCCAGCCAGCGCACGTTGGGGACCTTCAAGAGAGGCTGGTTCGACAGGCTCGAATCGTAGTTGGGGCCGATCAGGACGAAATTCCAGTCCGGTCGGAGCCGGGCCGTTTGCGCTAGCAGGTTGTACCCGAACCATCTGGCCAGCGCCCCGTAGTACCCGGCGATCGGCTTGCCTTCGCGCAGCAGCCGCTGCATCTCCGGGTCGCGCGGCAGCGGCACGGATTCGTCGGCGAACCGCTCGCCTTCGACCCCGTTGGGAAGATAGAGGTGGTCGGCACGCTCCGGGAGCAGCGCTTCGAGCGGCCGCGCCGCGTACGTCACGACGGTCGCCTCGCGCAAGGCCCGCCGGTGATTCTTTTCCATGAGCTGCGCGTCGTACGGGTGGACACTCAAGTCGTCGATCAGGTCGTACACGACCGGCGCGTCCGCCGGGAAGCCGTCGCGGAGGTGGAAGTTGTAGCAGAACAGCCAGAGGATCGGCGTCGGAATGCGGTGCAACAGGTTCCGCGCGCCCCGGAAGACGTAGAGCTGGGGCTCGATTTCCGTGAAACCGACGCACCCCGTGAAGTGCTGGCTGTTGTCGTAAATCGTGACATAGCCGCGCTGCGCGAAGTGGCGGGCCAGATGATGTGGCCGCTGGAACAGCCAGTTGCTCCAAGGAATCGACCGCGGAAAGATCACGGCGCCACGGCTGTCCGCCACCCGCGTGCACACCTGCTCCAGCGTCTGCTCGGACGGTCGGAAACCGGCCGCAGGACCCTCTTCCATGACGCCTCGCGGCGTCGCGCCGGTCGCGACCGCGCGCTCCCCGCCGCGGCTCTGCCGGCTTGGTCGGGCCCAGGCCCGCGCCGCCGCGAACTCGCCGCCCGACGCCACCCACTGAAACACGCGGGCGTAGGCCTGGTAGGCGACCTCGCGTCGAAAGCTGCGGCGCAGCGTCTCCGACAGCACCGGCGGCTGGGGGTCGGTCGCCACCGCCACCATCGCCTCCGCGATGTCTTGCACGTATTCCGGGTGCGGCGAGCGTATCACGCGACAGAAACGCTCCTCGTCGGCGGTGATGGGCGCGCCGAGCGGCGACGACAGCAGGATCCCGCCGGTGCGGCTGAGCAGGTCACGGGCCGCCCCAACGTCGCTGGCGATGACCGGCAGCCCGGCGTACAGCGCCTCGGCCAGCGCCAGGCTCCAGCCCTCGATGAAGGAAGGCAGGATGAACGCGTCGGCGATCAGGTAGAACTTCTGCGGGTTCTTGTGGTAGCCCAGGAACTTCACGGCGTCCGCCACGCCGAGGCGCTCGATCTCCGCGCACACGGTCTTGGCATAAGCGGTGGCGTAGACTTCGTCTTGTGGGCGTCCGAGCAGCGCGATCTTGATGCCGGCATTGTGCCGCAGCGCTTGGGCGAGCGCTTGGACGAGATAGAGCTGGGCCTTAACCTCGGCGATGGACGCGGTGCACAGGAAGACAAAGTCGCTGGGGGCTAGGCCCAGGGCGGCGCGCTCGGCCGCCCGGTCCAGTTCGGCCCGCGTGGCGTCGAGGGCGTGCGTGTCAATGCCGTTGGGCACCACCATCATCTTGGCGGCGGGCAGCTTCGACCACAGATCGGCATGCCCGGCCACCGCGTTGGAGACACAGAGGTAGCCGGTCGTATGAGGGTCGGCCGCCCGGTGTTGTTCGACCTGCTTGGTCGAGAGCCACACGTAGGTGTTGTGAACGGTTTGAAGGAACGGGACCCCCAGCTCGGCGGCGAGCGCGGCGCCGAACAGTGAGTAGTGCGCATTGATGACATCGATTTGCCGCTCGCGCAGCAGGTCGCGGTAGGCCGTTTCGCGCGGCTCGTCCAGCCGCAGGATCGTTAACCCGAGGTCGCGGGCCTTCGCCACCGCCGGGCCTTCCTGCCCGAGGATGAGCAAAAACACCTCGAACGCCCGCGGGTCCAGCGTCGCCGCCAGGTCGAGGACCACGTGCTCCAGACCGCCCTGAAGGAAGTTGTCGACCTGGAGCAAAACGCGCGTGCGGCGTTGCGGCGGTCGATACACGCCCGGCAGCGTGCGTTCCCAGTCTTCGGCGGGAATCGTCTTTTCCGCAAAGACCTTGTTGTTCGCGAACGCGACGGCCAGGTCAAACAAGAGCTGGCCGGGCGGCACTCGAAACACCGGCGGTCCGCACAACCCCAGGCGCGTGACCGTGGCCTCCTCGCCGGAGAAGCACACGTCGGCCAGATCCTCGATTTCGGGGGCGTAGCGGTACGGCATCCACTCGTCGCCGTTGAACCACGCGGCCACGCAGCACTCGGGCGGCAGCGCCTGCCCGGCCAGCTCCCGCAGGGCATCGCCGCGCACCAGGACGAGCGTCCGGTCGGCATTGCTGGCTAGCACTTCGGCTGCACGCAGCGCGCGCACGGTGTGGCCGCCGGGGTCGACGCCGCGCAGCCAGGCCTGCGTCGGGGGATCCACGTAGATCGTCCAGGGCTGACGATAGTACCAGGCGCGCTCCTTCTCGTAGGCCAAGAGCTGCGCGACACGGTCATAAATGTGATGAGCGGCCGCCTGCGCATTGAGACTGTTGTCATGGACGCGGTAGCGGTAGAGCAGCTCATCGGTCCCGAGATGACTCACATGGCAGAGGTCGTTTATCCGCATCCAGTAGTCATAATCCTCGACGCCCAAGCTCGGCGTGTAGTCGCCCAGCAGCCGCCCCACCCAGCCGCGATAGAGAAAACAAGCGCCCAGGAAATTGTCCTGAATCGTGTTCAGCGTCGCCGTCGAGCGCGGCAGGTGAATCTCCGGCGCGCCGGGCGTGCGGCGGTTTTGCGGACGGAAGTTGGGATGGCGCAGCGGCTCGCCGCGGTCGTCAATGGCCAGGTAGTCGCTGTAGACCAGGGCGACCTCCGGATGCTCGCGCAGGAACGCAACCTGCTTCTCGATTTGCTGGGGCTCCATGAGGTTGTCCGCCGAGGTCCAGGTCCAGAACTCGCCCCGCGCAAACTCGAACCCGTTGCTCAGCGCCTTGGGCAGCTTCTGGTTGGCTTGCGTCAGCAGCCGGATCTTCGGGTGCCCGACGTACGGCTGGAGGACGCGCTCCACGGCGTCCGCTGAGCCGTCGTTCACGATCACCAGCTCGAAATCGGCGTAGGTCTGGGCAAGCACGCTCTCGATCGACGCACGCAGCAGCTCCGCCTGGTTGTAGACGGGCAGAATGACGCTCACCCGACCCGGCACCTCGTCGGGCCGCCGCGGCTGCGCGGCGTCCGACGCGGGCGCCAGGCGTTTCGGCGCGAGGGACGGCGGCGGCTTCGGAGCGCGGCCGACGGCGCGCCAGCCGCGCTCCCAGCCCTGTCGCGCACGGAACCGGAGGCGCCGCTGTTGGTGCATCATCCAGCGGCCCAGACGCTCGCGCCGGCTGTGAC
>Ga0214473_10004112_pt1 | contig 17512 bp, 11 predicted proteins | sample RVTome_7_FD_203509 | JGI IMG/M metagenome (GOLD analysis project Ga0214473, IMG submission 203509) | Soil microbial communities from uranium-contaminated site in the Upper Colorado River Basin, Wyoming, United States - RVT98D197 | ecosystem: Environmental > Terrestrial > Soil > Contaminated >... | reverse complement strand
ACAACCTGGAACGTCGAGGTCGTCGACCATCGCGTGCTGACGCCCATCCTCACCTTCGCCGCGCTCGCCAACGCGGTCCAGGCCACGGCCGCGGATCAGACCGACGTGATCTTCACGGCCCGGGCTCGCGTGGACGTGGAAGGCCAGGGCACCTTGGAGCTCGAGGACACCGGGTACATGCGCGCGGGACCCAACGACACCGGCACGCTCAGCAGGCTCCGCATCTTCGACGTCATGGAGGCTGCCTACGGGAACCCGTTCGAACGGTCCCGCGTGACCGCCGCCCAGATCGACCTCCACGTGCGCTTCGCGCGCGACGTGCTGGAGATCACGGACGTGTCCGTCCCGAACGACGAAGTGGATCCGGGGAGCACGGTGAACGTCCACGTGGTCCTGCGCAGTTACGGTCAGCCCGAGGTGGTTCGCATCGTGCCGGTCAGGATCCCGCGCCATGCGGCCGGCCAGCGCGTCGAGGTCCGCATCGAAGCTGGCGACGACGCACGGCTCGAGAATCCGGAGCCGCGCAACCTCGCGGACATCCTGCGCATCGTTCGCAATCGCTATCCGTCCACGACCCTCGCCGTGTCCCTCAAGATGCCCACCCGCGGCCTGCGATTCGAGGGCCACGTCGTGCGGGACCTGCCAGGCTCGGCGCTCGACTCGCTCTCGCTCGTCAACAACACCAGCCGCGGCGCGCCCTTCGTCACCGTCGACCGGCAGCTCGTCAACATCGGTCAAGTGCTGACGGGCTCGGCCACGATCCAACTCCAAGTGCGCGACACACCACGACGATGAAGACCCATCCCAGCCGAGTATTGGCGCTGGCGGCGGCCACAGCCCTGCTCGCCACGCTGCTCCTCGCTCTGCAAAGCCCCGTGGACGCGGTGGTGACGCGGAGCTTCGTGCTCGACGATGCCGAGTCGCTCGCGGCCGGCGAGCTCGACGGCACCGCCGCTCACTCGGATGGGTCGGTGACCGCCGGAGCCGAGGTCAGACGGATCGCCCTGGACGACGCGGCGGCCGCGTGGTGCTTCGCGCGCGCGGCGGATGGCAGCGTGTACATCGGCACGGCGAACGACGGGAAGATCTACCGTCTGCGGGGAGACGACTTGTCCCTCTTCGCCGACACGCAGCAGCTGCTCGTGTCCGCAATCACCTTCGGCGAGGGGAACACGCTCTATGCGGGGACGCTACCCGAAGGCCGAATCTACCGCATCGACGCGACTGGACAGGTCACCGAGCTCACGCGCCCCGAGGGTGCCGACCACGTGTGGGCGCTCGTCTGGGACGCGCGGCGTCGCACCCTCTTCGCTGCGACGGGGCCCGACGGCAAAGTCTTCGCCATCGACACGCAGGGTCGGGCGGAGGTCTTCTATGACTCCGCGGCCGCACACGTCATGTCGCTGGCGCTCGACGCGGATGGCGCCCTCTATGCCGGTACGAGCGACGACGCGCTCGTCGTGAGGCTGCGGGGACCCGGTCGGGCCGAGGTCGTGTTCGACTTCCCCGGCAACGAGATCACCGCCCTGGCTGCGCGCGATGGAACCCTCGCGGTCGCGGCCAACGAGTTCGCGTCGCCGCCCTCCGGGGGGGACGCCGCGACGAAGACGGCGACCAAGAACAAGACCGCGGGAGCAACCCGCCCGCGCCCGGGCAAGGGGCGCCTCTGGCGCGTCACGAGCGACGGCAATGCCGAGCAGATCTACGAGAACACCGACGGACACTTCACGTCGGTCCAGCTCGCCGCCGACGGGACGGTCTTCGCCGGTTCGGGCAAGGACGGGCGCATCTATCGGGTGGCCGCGGACAGGACGAGCTCCACGTGGATCGACGTCGACGAGCGGCAGGTGTTGGCCATCGACCTGACCGGGAGTGACCCCATCTTCGTCACGGGCGACGGAGCCGCGGTGTATCGAGTGGTGCCGGGGCGGCCCCAGGACGCGATCTGGACGAGCAAGGCGCTCGACGCCCAGTTCCTCGCTCGCTTCGGTGAGCTCACGTGGCGCGCCGAGGGAGCGCTTCAGCTCCAAACCCGGTCCGGCAACGCGAGGGAGCCGGACGAAACGTGGAGCGACTGGTCCGCGCCGGTGACCACCCCGGGCCCGATTCGGAGCCCCTCGGCGCGCTATCTTCAGATCCGTGCGCGCTTTCCGCAGAACGCGGACGCGGTCCTTCGGGCTGTCGTCGCATACTACCTCCCGCAGAACCAGCGCGCGGTCGTCACCCAAGTCGGCTTCAAGGCGCCCGCCGAGTCGAAGAACAAGAACGCGGGCGGCGAGGGCGAGCCTCCCGCCGCGTCGACTAAATACCGGCTGTCATGGAAGATCGACAATCCCGATCACGACGCGCTGCGCTTTCGGCTGCGTTTCCGCCAGGAGAGCCAGCGACGGTGGCGCGAGGTGCTGCGCGAGAGCGAGATCCTCACGGACGAGGACTACACGTGGGAGACGAGCGGCATTCCGGACGGCTGGTACGTCGTTCGTGTCGAGGCCTCCGACGAGCTGGCCAACCCAGAGGATCGAACCCTGCGCGTCACCGCCGATTCGGAGCCCTTGCTCATCGACAATCACGCGCCCGTGATCGAAGGGCTGCGCGCCACGGGCCTTCGTGTCGGCGGTCGCGTGGTCGATGCGCTCGGCCCCATCGCGAAGCTCGAATACGCAGTGGACGGCGGCGAATGGCGCATCTTCTTCCCGGCCGACGACCTCCTCGACACGGCGACGGAGCGGTTCGACCTCGACCTGGGCTCGCTCGCGGCCGGTGAGCACATCGTGGCGGTGCGCGCCACGGATGCCGGCGGCAACGTGGCCTCGGCCGAGACGACCGTCACCGCGCCTCCAGCGCCGGGCAGGTGACCCGTGGCCGCGTTCCCGCAGCCGCCAGTGGGGGCGCCGGGGCGTCGGCGCACGAGCCGAGCCAAGCTGGCCGTGATCATCATCGGCGGAAGCCTGGCCGGGTGCTTCGGCCTGGGCCTGCTCGCGGCCGGCGCCGTGTCCGTGATGAGTGGCTCGGACAAGCCAGCCAGCGCCGAGGAGCGAGGGCTGGTCATCACGATCGAGGATCTGACCGGCCACATGGCAGGCTTCGAGCCCCCCACCGGGGGCAAGGAGACGTTCCACCGGGTGGACCACTTCGACGGGTCCACCGAGCTCGTCTACGAGTACGACACGGTGGCGACAGGGGGCACGCTGTACCTGTCCTCGGGGGTGACGGTCGAGACCTCGCCCCAGAATGCTGGGTACTCGTACACGGGCATGGACATCGGCGTGGGCATCGGGCTGGGCATCGAGCCGGGCTCGGAGGTCGTCCAGCAAGAGCGCAACGATCTACTGACGTGGGGGGATCAGTCCCGAACCGCGCTGCTCGTCACGAACGGCCAGCCCGTCGGCAACGTCTTCATCGGCCGGCGGGGCCGGCGCATTTTCCACGTGCTCTTCGCGGGCGTGTACTTCGACGAGCCGGAGGCGTTCCAGGAGCTCGTGACGCCCCACCTCGAAGCGATTGAGCGCTACTCGCCGTGAGGCGCCATGGCGCGCCGCGTCAGAGACCGCCCCGGCTGCGCCCAGCGGGTCGACGACATCCCGGCCTGACCTGCTAGTATGGGCAGGGCGCCTTGTTTTGGCTCTGACCGGCGTGGTAAAAGGTGTTTCCGCGAACCGGCCAGGGCCGGGAGCGCTCCCATCTCGAGGAGGCACGGATGGACTGGAAGAACGTAGCTTGGATCGTGATGCTTTCGGCGTCGCTCCTGGGTGTTGGCTGCGGGGGTGACGACGCCACGGGAAGGCTGGGTGATACCTGCTCGGGCGACAGCGACTGCGAGTCGCGCGATTGCGAGCCGGCCGGCGGATTCTGCACGCAGCCGGGCGATCCGATGACCGGATGCACGGCGAGCACCTGTCCCGAGGGGTTCACGTGCTCGTGGTGGGGTGCGAGTGGCGCCATGGGCGGCCCGCGGCCGGTGTGCCTGCGGCAGGCGGGGTCCTGCGGCGGTGTAAGCGAGCCCGGCGGCAGCACGTATTTCTACGTGATCAACACGCTCAACATCGGGCAGCCCGAGCCGGGCGGCGATCCGGACGTCGTGCCGGGATTCAACCTCGACGGGCGAGTCAGCGGCGAGGACGACAGTTTCGGCTGCTTCCATCCCGACTTCCGTTCCGGCCCGCCCGACAACGAGGTCGGCGTCGATAACCAGCTCGGTCCGATCCTGAGCTCCATCGGCATGTCCATCGACATCGAGGGCGAGATCACGATGAACATCAACGACGGCACGCTGCTGATCGTCGCTGAGGTCTCGGGCGTGGACGACCTGATGAACGACGACTGCGTCACGCTCAATCTGATGCTCGGGACGATGGAAGGCCTCAGCGTGATGACGCCCATGCTCGGTGCCGACGGGCTGCTCGCGCCGGGTCAGACCTTCAACATCGACTCGCGCTCGGTCGGCCTGGTCACGAGCCAGGGCGAGATCCGCAACGGCCGCCTCCGCTCCGGGCCTGTCGACATCAACCTGTCCCTTCCGGTGCAGGGCATGACATTGGTCCTGAACATCAGGCAGGCCCTCGTCCGCTTCAACGTTGCCGCGGCGACCTTGCAAAGCGGCCTCATCGGCGGCGCGCTCAACACCGAGGAGACGGTCTCCGCCATCGTGGCGATCGCGCCCGACGACATCCCCGAGTCCCTCGCCCGCTCGATCCTGGAGGGACAGGCCGACCTCGAGCCCACTGGAGTGGCTGGCGCCTGCCAGGCGGTCTCGGTGGGTCTCGTGTTCGACGCCGTCGAGGCCGTGCGCGGCGACACCGTGACCCCGGCGATGTAGCCAGGGCCCGTGTGACACCTTGAACGAGGGGATCGGCGCCATGCGCCGGTCCCTTTGTCGTTTCGAGAGGTGCCCAGGAATGCCCGATAGCGTGGACACCTTTGGAGCGGCCGAGGGGCCCCGAACCGCAGAGGCGCTGACCCTCGCAGAGTTGTTGCGCCCGGCGGGCAGTGAAGCTCTCGGGGCGCCGCCGGACCCGGCGCTCGTGGCCTCGTGGGTCACGGAGCTCATGGCAAAGGGCGGATGCCGGAGACCCAGCGCATTCGACGCCGAAGCGGACGACGATCCGCGGGCATTTCTTTGGTGGCTGCTGCGCATGGCTCAGCACCAATACGCGCGCCTTCTCGCGCCCGAGCGTCCCCTCGACCCCGCACATCTCGGTCGCCTCCGCGATCTCCTCGCGTCCCGGCCAGGAGCCGCCGCGGAACACGCCCAGCTCTGCATCGACGTGCCCTCCACCCTGCAGCGCGCGGTCGCGGTACGCGAGGCGATGGGCTCGTCGACCGGTCCCGTCCTGGCCGTCGGGGACGATGATGGGGTCGTCGTCGCTCTCGCGCTCCTCGGGGCCACTGGCCTCGCCGTGGTGGACATCGACCCACGCGTGCTGGACTGGCTGTCGCAAGGGGTTCGCGCGGTGGGAGGCGTCCTCGATGCCGAGGTCGTGGACGTGCTCGCTGGACCCGTGCCGCGGCGTTTCCGCGGGCTCGCCGCAGGTGTGGTGACGGATCCGCCGCGCAGCTTCGAGGAGTGCATCGCGTTCCTCCGGTTCTCCCGGGCCTGCCTCGCGCCGGACCCGGCGGCCCGGCTGCTCTGGGCGGACCACCCGGACTGGAACTTCGAGCACGCCCAAGTGTTGGCCGCCCTACCCGGTGTCGGGCTGCGGATGGTCGAGATCTTGCCGGATCTGCACGCCTACCCGCTCGCTGGCGTGTGGCTCCCGGACGCTGCCCGCAAGGCCCGGCAGCTCGACGTGCCGGCGCCCTGGCTCGCGGCGCTGATGGCTCGCACACCGGCGATCTCTCACCTCTACGTGCTCGAGCCGGCGTGAGCGCAGGGACATGTCGATAATCGCCGACCGGTCCACTAAGCTCTCCCCACCGTGCAACGCATCCCCATTCTCGCACTCGCGATCTTCGTCCTGTTCTCCCTTCCGTCCTGCGGGAGTTGCGACTCGCTGACAGGCGGCGGCGGCGGGGGGCCGCCCCCACAACCCGCGCCGGACGTCCTGCTCGAGCGCAACGGCGACCTCGGGCCTCGGTCCCCGCTGGTGGGCCGATTGCGCGTCGACTCCTTCGACGTGCCCGTCAACGCCGGCGACCGACTGGTCGTGACCGTGAGCTCGAGCGCGTTCGACCCGGCGGTCCACGTGACCCCACCGGGGTCCGGTACGCTGGCCAACGACGACTGGCAGGGCAGCCGCGAGCACGCCCAGCTCGAGCTTCTCATCTCGCAGGCCGGAGTCATGAAGGTGGGCGTCACGAGCTATCGGCCCGACGCGGGGGGCGCGTATCGGCTGCTCATTCGCCGGGGCACGGCCCAGCGGGATGGCAACGCCCAGGCAGGTGCCCTGTTCAGCACACCGGTCCTCGGGTCGGGTCAAACCCACCGCGGCAACCTCGGGCCCGGCGCGGGCACTCTGCCGGACGGTCGGTTCTACGAGCAGGTGCTGGTGAACGTGGCTGCAGGATCACCGCTCTCGGTGACGATCCGGGCCACGGGCGCGGAGGTGCCACTCGGCGTGGTGCTCGATCCCCAGGGCCGTGGGCTGTCGGCCAACGCAACCGGCGCCTATGTCCTGACGCAGCCGGGCACCCATCGCGTGCAGGTGATGACCGGCTCGACGACTCCCGCCGGATACGAGCTGGCGGTCGCGCAAGCCACGGGACCGGGGCTCACCCCCACCCTGGCCCGAACGCACCACCAGCTGCCGCCTCAGACCACCGGCACGCCGCTCACGCTGGGCCAGTCCGTAGCTGGCGACATCGCCGAAGCCGATTTGCGCCTGCCCTCCGGTGAGCCGGCGGATTTGTACGTCGTGACGACCGCACAGCCCAACTTGGATGTCTCCTTCGAGATGAGCTCGCAGGCCATCGACCCGTACCTGATGGTCATCGGGCCCGACGGCAGGACGTGGGAGAACGACGACTTCGGCGGCAGCACGAACGCTGCCCTGCAGCTCTCCCTGTCGACGCCCGGGCAGTACAGAGTAATCGCCACTGCCTACCGCGGCACCGAGCGCGGCGCATACGAGCTGAAGTACTCGCCCGGATCACGCGCGATCGCGGCGCTGCCGGATGGGCAGGCCGGCGGACAACAGGTCCAGCGGGGCGAGCTCGCCCAAGGCGACGCACAGCTCTCGAGCGGCGAGTGGACCGACACATTCGAGTTCCAGTGGCCGGCGGCGCAGGCCGTGCACATCGAGGCTCGCTCCACCGCGTTCGACAGCTATCTCATCCTGCGACCTCCGAACGGGCCGCAGCAGGACAACGACGACGGTCCGACGGGGACCGACGCGGTGCTCGACCTGGTCACGACCGAGGCCGGAACCTACCGCGTGCAGGTCACGAGCTACCGCGCCGGTGAGCAGGGTCCATACGAGCTCGTCGTATCTGGCCCCGGGACATCGGGCCCGACGCCGACCCCGACGCCGACCCCGACGCCGACGCCCCCAGCCAACGCAGGAGCGAGGGACGTGAGGGGCACGCTCGCGGCGGGGGACACGCAGCTGAGCTCTGGCGAGTTCGCCGACCAGCACGAGCTGACCTTCACGCCGGGCGAATCCATCCAGCTGCGTCTGACCTCCACCGCGTTCGACCCGTACATGATCGTCCGCACACCTTCCGGCCGCCAGCAGGACAACGATGACTTGACGTCTTCGACGCGGGACGCGGGCATCGACATCCCCGTGGCGGAGGCGGGAACCTACACGGTGACCGTGACCAGCTACCGGGCGGGGGAGACCGGCGCCTACACGCTCAGCGTCGGCCGCGGTGCGGGAGTGCCGCGACCCGGTGGCGACGGGGGCAGCGTGTTCGGGCTCTTCGCCGGCATAAGCGACTACCCGGCGGGCACGAACGACCTGCCAGAGTGCGCCAACGACGCCATCAAGCTCGCGGAGGCCCTCCGAGAGAACAACCTGCTCACGGCCGATCACCAGGTCCTGCTCACGGACGCTCAGGCCACGGTGGGCAACATCCGCTCGGCGATGCAGCGGATGGCATCCCAGGTCGGACCGCAGGACATCTTCGTCTTCTTCTACTCGGGCCACGGCGGCCAGACGGGCAGCACGACCGACGCGAGGGAGCTCGACGGCACCGATGAGTACCTGGCGGTCTACGACGGCCAGCTCGTCGACGACGAGCTGGGCCGGCTCTTCGACGGCATCCGCGCGCGCATCTCCGTCGTCGCGATCGACGCATGCTTCTCGGGTGGGCTCGCCAAGGACATCATCACCCGACCCGGCCGCATGGGCTTGTTCTCCTCCGAGGAGGACGTGGTGTCCGCCGTGGCGACGCAGTTCCAGGCCGGCGGCTATCTCTCATACTTCATGCGGACGGCCGTCGCAGGCGAGGCGGACGCCGATCCCCACGACCGCGTGCTCACCGCCGGAGAGCTGAGTCACTACGTGTACACCCAGTTCGGGGCGCACGCCCGAGACATCAACCTCGCCTCGGCCTATCAACACCTCGTGGTCGACCGCGGTGCCGTTCGCGTAGACCAGGTGCTCTGGTCCTATCGATGACGGAAGGGCCTCGCAGGCGCGACTTTCGCTTGGCCGCAGGGGCCGTCGCGCTGGCGCTTCTGTGCGCTGCCTGCTCAGCCCGGAGTCGGAACGGCAGGGACGCCGGCTTTCCTCGCCCAGACGCTTCGACCGATTCCGGTCCCCGCCCGGACGGGTCGGTGGAGTGCTCTCCGAGCTGCGGGTCCGTCGAGCTCTGCGGCATGCAGGGAGACGGAGACGGCAACGACGACGACTGCGACGGCCAGGTGGACGAGGACTGCCCCTGCTCCGCCGTGGGCTTGACGCGCGCATGCTTCGCCGGCCCCCCAGAGCACCGCGGCGTCGGTGCCTGCGCCGACGGAGTGATGGCGTGCACCGAGTTCCTGCGGTGGAGCGACTGCGTCCGGGGCCAGTTTCCCTCGGCCGAGATCTGCGACGGTACGGACAACGACTGCGACGGCGCACCGGACGAGGGGCTGACCGGATGCGCGACGGCCCTGACCTGTCCTGACACGCAGACCGCAAGCCCTCTGAACTACCACCTGCTTCAGGGCAGCGAGCTCTACGCAGGCGCCGCGATCTCCTGGAGCTGGACCGTCGAGTGCCCGCCCACCGTCTCACCATGCCCCGTGCCGGAGGATCCGACGGCTCAGGACACGCGGATCTACTTCGTTCAGTCGGGAAGCTACCGGATCCAAGTCGAGATCGGTCTCGCGAGCGGTGCGCCGCTCCGATGCCAATGGATGACCGTCGTGCGGGGCTCGGGGCTGCGCGTGGAGCTCGCCTGGGACACCCAGGGGGAAGGCCGCGGCGACACCGACGTGGACCTGCACCTGCACCGCCGCTCCTCGACGACGGCGAGCGAAACCGCGTTCTTCACGGACGACGACTGCTACTACGCCAACTGCAAGGCGACGAGCTACGAGGAAACGCTCCGCACGCGCTGGGGTCTGCCGGACACGGTAGAGCTCTCGTCGTGCAACGGCGCACCCCACGGAGAAGGCGATCGCTGGACGTTGCGGGCCGTGTGCCACAATCCGCGCCTGGACGTTGACGTGATCCGCTGCGATCCGGCCGTCACGGATCCGAGCGCGTTCACCTTCTGTGCACCGGAGAACATCAACGTGGACGACCCCCCACTGGGCGAGCCCATGCGAGTCATGGTCAACTACTACTCGGCCCACGAGCATGTCGGCTCGACCCATCCCACCGTGAGCATCTACTGCGGTGGAGAGCTCCGCGGCACCTTTGGTTCGGACCCGCTGGTCGTCCTGACGGACGGGGGCGGATTTGGCGAGGAGAACCAGAGCTGGCTCGTGGCGGACGTGCTGTTCTATCGCAACGGATGCGCGCAGACGGAGTGCATGGTCACGCCGCTGGGCCAGCTCCAGACCGGATCGGGCTTCGGGCCGCCGTGGTCGTACTGAGGAAGCTCGGTGGGGATGGGTCCATGCGGGGGTTCGCAGACCTCACTAGGGGGTGGATGGGGGCTTTCGGCCACGGGACATGGCCCCCGATTCGTGTCGACTGGGCTGGTCGCATGTGGGACGGTTTGCGCACATATCACACCAAAATGCGCGGCAATGCCACAGCTGGGTTGATTGCCGGAGTCGAACCGGGCAACGTGACGGTTGGGATCTAGTTGTGGGGATTGTGAACCCCAATGGGGGCGGTAGACAACAGGCGGGTCAGCGCCCGACCCGCGTGATCCCGTTCGGCAAGTACCTCCTCCTCGAACGCATCGCGGTGGGCGGGATGGCCGAGGTCTACATGGCCAAGTCCTTCGGCATCGAAGGCTTCGAGAAGATCCTAGCCATCAAGCGGATCCTGCCGACGATGGCCGAAGACTCGGACTTCATCGAGATGTTCATCGATGAGGCGAAGATCGCTGGCCAGCTCAGCCACGCGAACATCTGCCCCATCTTCGAGCTCGGCAAGATCGGCGAGTCCCACTACATCGCCATGGAGTACGTGTGGGGCAAGGATCTGCTCCAGATCATGAATCGTTTCCGGCGCCTTCGGAAGAAGATGCCGCCGGCCATGGTCGCCTGGACCGCGAGCAAGATGTGCGAGGCCCTCGACTACGCGCACCACAAACGCGACCGCAAGGGCCGGCCCCTCAACATCATCCACCGCGATGTGTCACCCCAGAACATCCTCGTCAGCTACGAAGGCGAGGTGAAGATCATCGACTTCGGAATCGCGAAGGCGGCGTCGCGCACGACCAAGACGCAGGCCGGAGTGCTCAAGGGCAAGTTCGGGTACATGAGCCCCGAGCAGGTCCGGGGCCTCCCCATCGACCATCGGTCCGACATCTTCGCCGTTGGCACCTGCATGTACGAGGCGCTCACGAGCGAGCGCTTGTTCATGGGCGAGAGCGACTTCTCGACCTTGGAGAAGGTGCGCAACGCGGACGTGGCCCCGCTCTCCGCAGTGGCTTCCGAGATCCCAAGCGATCTGACCGAAGTCGTCATGAAGGCATTGCAACGCGACCCCGTCGACCGGTTCCAGTCGGCCGGAGAGTTTCAGGAGGCGCTTCAGCACTTCCTGGCCCGCCAGAGACCACCCTTCGGCACGAGCAAGCTGTCCGCCTGGCTGAAGACAGCTTTCGCGACCGAGATGACTCGGGAGAAGGCCCGCCTGGATTCGTTTGCGCACATCGGTCGGCCTTCGGTTCTCTCGGGCGCGCGGCGCTCGCCGTCGGGTCCGCCGGGTCAGCCAGCCCGGGCCACTTTCCGGCCCCCGCCCCGGGCCGCTGCCCTTCCCCCGGTCCCACGTCCTGGCCCGGACACTTCGGAGATTTCGGCCTCGGAGCTCGAGGTCGAGTCCATCGAGGACGACGATTTCGGCGGGGACCAGACCATGATCACCGCCTCGCCGTTCGACAGCGACGGGCCCGTGGAGGGCCAGCTCAGCGACGAGCCCACACAGATCTTCTTCAGCGCGGACGACGTGGAGGAGGTCGTGGACGGCCAACCGCCCCGCGTTGCACCATCGGTCGGGACGGGCACGCCGAGGGTGATGGGTCCGGTCTCCTTTGTTCCGGGTCAGGTCACGCCCCAGCCGATGATTCACGTCGGGGGTGGCGCACCCGGGTTCCCGATGCCGGTCCCTTCACCAGCCCAGGGCATCGACATGTTCGCCGCGTCGGCGCAGGCAGCCGTCTCGGTCCCCCCGCCGGCAGGGGGCTATGTGTCCCAGCCTCCCCACGGCGCGCAGCGGAGCATGCGCACGAGCATGGACCTGGCACCGGTGGCCGTAGCCCAGCCTGTCAAGTCGAGCCTGGGCGGCCGGGCCATCGCCCTGGCCGCGGTGCTGATCGTCTTGTTGCTGGCGGCGAGTGTGACGACCACCCTGTTGCTCGTCGACGGAGAGAAGGTGGGCACGATCGAGATCCGCACGGTGCCGGCGGTCGGGACCGCGGCCGTTCTCATCGATGACGTGCCGCGCGGAAGCGCACCGTTACGCGTGGAGCGCATTCCGGCGGGTCAGCGGATCATCGAGGTCCGTGCCGAGGGCTTCCAGCCCGCCCTTCGGCGGGTCAACGTGCAACCCGGCACGACCGCGATGCTCGAGGTCGCTCTCACGGCCGAGGCCGCCGAGCCAACCAGTGTCGGCGCCGTGGCTCAGGCGGATGCGCCTGCCCCCGGTGAACCGGGCGAGGCGCCCGGGGAAGGGAGCGCCACCGCGGCCCCGGCGTCCAACGACGATCGCAACGCGGCCGCTACGGCCGAGCGCGAGCAGCAGGCGCGCGCACAGCAGGAGCGCGAGGCGCGCGCACAGCAGGAGCGCGAGGCGCGCGCACAGCAGGAGCGCGATCGGGCCGAGTCACCGGCGGCTCCTGCCCAGGCAACCACCATGACTCCCGTCCGCGTGCCGCGCGACACCCAGCAGAACCCCGTGCGGCCACCACCCGACCCAACGACGATGGCGCCGACCAGCGCCGAGCCCGCGCGCGGCACCGGTACGCTCGTCATCAACTCGCTCCCGTGGGCGAGAGTGTTCGTCGATGGACGGGATACTGGTCGCAACACGCCGGTGCCCTCGCTGCGTGTGCCCGCCGGGACTCGGCGAGTGGGCCTGCGCACGCCGGACGGGCAGATGCACACGTTCCCGGTCGAGGTCGAGGCTGGCGCGACTGTGCGCCTGAGCAAGCGCCTCTGACCCCTCGCGCGCGCTCGCCATCCGACGCAACTGATCGGCATTGGGGGTTAGCCGAGGGTCAACGCTTGTGGCGTGTTCGCTTCACGGGGCGGCTCGGGCGCTTGCGCGACCGTTCGAGACCGACCTTCAGCCGTCGCATGACGGCGAGCTTCTGTCTCTGCTTGTAGGCGGCATGACTGGCCTCGCCCATCTCGTTGCCTTGCTCCGTCTCGCGGTCGATGACCTGAAACTCGGTCTGGGCGAAGATCACGCGCCCGAGCGGCCACGCCGCCGCGGGCGCGGACTCGAGCATCTCCGCAGGGACTCGGACCGGCATGTCCACCACAAAGTGCACCACTCGGAAGCTCGGGGACGTGAAGCGGTTGTCGATCCGGATCTCCTCCTCCTCGAGATCGGGAGACAGCTGCAGGCTCGGCAGCAACGATCGGAGACGCGGACGCTCGGAGCAGTAGCTGCGGAATGGGAAGAGGGTGTTCGTGGACTCGCCCGGGATGACGTAGTTGAATGGGAAGACCGTGCGCATCAGGAAGTTGAGGATGGGGAAGATGTCGTCTTGCGAGCGGGTGACGATTCGGAAGCGGAGCTTGTCGTAGATGGCGGCCGCGACCGTCTCCTGCTTCGAGAGGAGCTTGGTGTAGAGCGAGTCCTTGTTCTTTCTGCCGCCAATGAACTCGAGGAGGGGGAAGCCCTTGGCGAGCATCCCGCCGATCACGCGGTACACCTTCTGTTCAACGAGATGGAACACCTCCTGGTCCGACACGGGCAACATGAACAGAAGCTCCCGAGCCTCGAGGTGGTGGATGATGTGCATCACTTTTAGGATGGTGCACGCGCAGAGCTGTCTGTGTCCCTTGCTCGCGGCGATCATCAGCAGGTCGGTCACCTCGGCGGCGGCGACTGGCTTGGGTATGGGGAAGTCGAAGTTGCGCCGTAGGTAGGCGATTGAGACCTGCTTGACGGCCTCACATCGGACCCGGTCGACGTGCTCGTCGAGATCGAACTCCTGGGCGCGCAGGAAGGCGGCTGCTTGCTCCCGGGTCTCGAAGTTGAGCCGGTGCCAGTCGATCACGGAGCCGCCGCGCAGGAGCAGACGGATCTCCTCGAGGTCCGAGAGGGTGAGCTCGTCGAGGGACTTGTAGATCGTGGGCCCGGCCGGCGACATGGAGCGCCATTGTGCCAGACGACCGGCCGGCGGGGCTAACCCGCGCCTCCGATGGGGGACCGCCCTGGGCAGGCTAGCGATTCGAGGAAGCGGACGAGGAGGTGGAGCTCTCGGCGCTGCCCGCCGTGCGGGCCGTCCGGCCGAGGCTCAGGGTGCCGACGAAGATCCCAACCGTCACCGCGAGCACCAGCAGGTTGCCCCAGAAGGCTGGGGAGACGACGCCGAGGCCAGAGCATCCAGAAACCAGGAGGCTCGAGAAAAGAACTCCGGAGAGGAGTGACCAGCGTCCCATTGCCACCTCGATTGCCTACCAGAGCCTACCTCGTAGCACTCTATCCTACACCATCCCCCCGCGGTCCAGTTTCTACCAGGCTGGGCCGCCCCTGACCAGGGGCGGGTCAGGCGAGCAAGCCCTTGCGCGGCCTGCCCCGTCCGCCAAGACTAGCCGGGCCATGAGGGACTCCATTCTCCCCGACGGAGCCGCAGACGCCCTGCCCATCCTGCCCCTGCGCAACTCCGTCTTGTTCCCAGCCTCGGTCGTGCCGGTGAACGTGGGCCGACCTCGCTCCGTTCGCCTAATCGAAGAGGTGTTCGGCACGGACAGGCCGACCATCGGCGTGGTCGCCCAAATCAAGCCCGACATGGAGGACCCGGCGTTCGAGGATCTGCATCGCATCGGCACGATTGCGCGCGTGCTCAAGGTCATCCGATTGAGCTCGGGCAACTACAGCGTGGTGCTGCAAGGCGCCGCCCGCATGCGGCTCGTCGAAGAGGTGGATCGCAACACCTGCGTGCGCGCTCGCATCGAGCGAATCCGCGAGGTCCCCCGGCGCGGCGTGGAGGTCGAAGCCCTCGCAGCCCATCTGAGGGAGGCAGCGCGGAAGCTCACCGGCATGCACCCGGGCTACTCCCGCGAGGCGAGCCAGGTCCTCGAGAACGTGCAGGACGCCGGAGCGCTCGCGGATCTGATCGCTTCGAACCTGGATATCAGCACCGACGCCAAACAATCCGTATTGGACCTCCTGGACGTGCGCGCGCGGTTGCGCCGCGTCATGGAGCTCGTGACGCGCCAGTCCGAGGTGTACCGGGTCAAGAAGGAGATCTCGACGATGGTCCAGGAGGAGATGTCGCGATCCCAGCGCGAGTATCTCCTCCGCCAGCAGATGAAGTCGATCCGTCGTGAGCTCGGGGAAGGGGACGACGACGAGGACGACGTCGAGGGCTTGCGCGAGCGGATCGTGCGCGCGGAGATGCCCGCTGAGGCCGAGAAAGTCGCCAAGAAGCAGCTCTCGCGGATGCGGTCCATGGCGAGCGCGAGCGCCGAGTACCACGTCGCACGACAGTACGTGGAATGGCTGGCGGACCTGCCTTGGTCCAAGACGACGCCTGACCGTCTCGACGTGGCTGAGGCCCGCCGCGTGCTCGATGAGGACCATCATGGGCTCGAGCGCATCAAGAGGCGAATCCTCGAGTACATCGCGGTGCGCAAGCTCAGGGCCGACAAGAAGGGGCCGATCCTATGTTTCGTCGGGCCTCCCGGTGTTGGGAAGACCTCACTCGGGAAGTCCATCGCCAGGGCGACAGCGCGGCGCTTCGTACGGATCTCCTTGGGCGGAGTGCAGGACGAGGCCGAGATTCGTGGTCACCGCCGGACTTATGTGGGGTCCTTCCCAGGGCGCATGGTGGCAGGCCTCAAGAAAGCAGGGGCCCGCAACGCCGTGATGATGCTCGACGAAGTGGACAAGCTCGCGACGGATTTTCGAGGCGATCCGGGGAGCGCGTTGCTCGAGGTGCTGGACCCGGAACAGAACAACGCGTTCGTGGACCACTACATCGAGGTTCCGGTCGATCTGAGCCAGATCATGTTCATCGCTACAGCGAACCGGAAGGACACGATCCCGGGACCGCTCCTCGATCGCATGGAGGTCATCGAGCTTCCGGGATACACGCGCGACGAGAAGCGTGAAATCGCCCGGCAGTTCCTCGTGCCCAAACAACTCACCGAGCACGGCCTGTCACCCGAGCGCCTCGACTTGTCGGAGGAAGCCATCGACCGGCTCGTGGACGAGTACACACGTGAGGCCGGCGTCAGGAACCTGGAGCGGCAGATCGCATCGATGTGCCGGTCAGTCGCCGTCCGGCTCGCGAAGGGAGAGGACGTGCACGTGCGGGCCGACGGAGCGTACGTGGAGGAGGTTCTCGGGGCGGCCCGCTTCAAGCGCCAGGCTGTGGAGAAGACGGCGGCCCCGGGCGTGGCCACGGGTCTGGCGTGGACACCCTCCGGGGGGGATCTGCTGTACGTGGAGTCCTCCCGAATGCCGGGCAGCGGCAAGGTGCACGTGACGGGCAACGTAGGCGACGTGCTCCAGGAATCGGTCGCGGCCGCATTCACTTACATCCGCGCCCGCCCTGCGAAGCTCGGACTGGCCCCCGACTTCCTGTCCAAGATCGACGTCCACATCCATCTCCCCCAGGGTGCCATCCCGAAGGATGGGCCGGCGGCGGGGATCGCGATCTTCGTGTCCCTGGCTTCCATGCTGACTCGCGTGCGGGTGCGGCCTGACGTCGCCATGACCGGCGAAGTGACGCTGCGAGGTACAGTCCTCAAGGTCGAAGGCATCAAGGAGAAGTGCCTCGCGGCCCACCGCGCTGGCGTGAAGCACGTTCTGATCCCGCGGCGTAACGAGCCCGATCTCGATGAGGTGCCGACCGAAGTCCGCGAGGACTTGGAGATCCATCTCGTGTCGAAGCTCGAAGAGGTTCTCGAGCTGACGTTGGACCTCGCGGCCTCCGATACCGCTGCGCCACCCACGCCTCCGCCGTGAGCCCATGGATCGGGCCGCCCTCGAGCTCACGAGCACCCGCCTCGCGCTGCTGGTGGCGGGGCTCACCGGCTTGATCTTGTGCTGGATCCCGCTTCTCGGCGTCCACGGCGTCGAGAGCGCGTTGGCGCTCGGGATCGTATTGCCGCCCTTTGTCGCGGCCGCCTCCACTCGCCTCGTGATCGCTCGTCGCCGTGCGGGCGTGGCCACCTCAGCGGGCCAGCTCTTCGGCCGCGGCCTGCTGAGCGCGCTGGTCGTCTTCGCCGTGCCGGTTCTCATCCTCGCGCTCAACGCAATGCGCGTGCGTCAATGCGCTCCGCTCGAGGGGCTGGCTTTCATCGCCCTCGGTCCGGGCCTGGCCGTGGCCGTGACATCCGTGGCTGGCACGGCCCTCGGGGCATGGATCCCGAGCCCGCGGTTGGCCACCTTCCTCGCCGTCCTCTGTCCATTGGTAGCCATCGCGCTGGGCGTGCACCTGTTCTATGCCTCGCCCGCGATCTTCGTTTTCAGCCATTTCGTGGGCTGGTTCCCGGGAACTCTCTACGACGAGGGCGTGACGATCCCAGGGACCTATCTGGCCTTTCGCGCGACCACGGTGGCGCTCGCAGGCGGCCTCATCGCGCTAACCGCAGCCGCCCTCGACCCCGGCACCCTTCGGGCACGCGCGGCTCGGTGGCGTGGGGCACCCGCGCTGGCCGTGACGGGAGGATTGTTGCTCGCAGCCGTGGCGATCGCTGAGGGTTTCGGCGCCGACTGGGGCCACCACACGACTTCGGAGGTGATCGCCGACAGGCTCGGCGCCACGCGCATGGGGGAGCGCTGCACGG
>Ga0214473_10004111_pt1 | contig 17513 bp, 23 predicted proteins | sample RVTome_7_FD_203509 | JGI IMG/M metagenome (GOLD analysis project Ga0214473, IMG submission 203509) | Soil microbial communities from uranium-contaminated site in the Upper Colorado River Basin, Wyoming, United States - RVT98D197 | ecosystem: Environmental > Terrestrial > Soil > Contaminated >... | reverse complement strand
AAAAAGTAGAGTCTCGATCGTGCCATGTTTCTCTACGTGTGGTAGCTGCTGAAAATTCGTGCTGCCACGCCCAATCGTTAAGTCGCCACCCTCGGGTATACCCGCGCGCCGATAATCACCGCAGTCACCATGGCGAGGAGTAAAACGGCGAAATCCAGGCCGAGGCCGAAGCTGCTCCTCCCATGTGACAGCATCAACATCCGCAGGGCGTCCACTTCATACGTCAGTGGATTGGCATGCGAAATGATCTGCAGCCAGCCGGGCACCAGAGAGATTGGATAGATCGCATTACTGGCAAAGAAAAGCGGCGGGGCGAGGAATTTTAACCATCCCCGAGACCGACATTGAAGGGCGGAGGGCTGACCTCCGCCGCAGTTTTGCCAAGCAGCGTGCCTGATCGTCAACCGGCCTAGACGTTCGGTGACTGCTCGCCCAAATCCCAAATCAACGTTCGGCGAACGGTCTTGTCCTTCCCTACCGTAAGCGCTCTGATTTCCTTCGTTTCATTTCTGAACGTCGCGCTCACCGTGTAGTTCCCCGGCGGGAGTTGAATAAAGAACAGCGGTCCGTCGGTGATGAGAGAGACAAGTTCGCCCATTTTTGCGTCCGCGATCACCAGTTTCACATCGGAGAGAAACGCCCCCCCTTTGGCGGCAAACGAAAGCTTGACGTTGTATGCCTTGCCTTTTTCCTCCACCATCTCCCGTTCATCACTGCCGACTCCGCCGTAGAGATAGGGAAAGCCCTGGGCTGTTTTTCCTTCCGTGATAACGATCCACGGAGGGGTTTCCGTGGTCGCCGCCTCCGCCCGTGGCACGGCGCAACGCAGCGGATCGAAGGCTAACGGCAAGACCAAAAACAACACAAACCTTATACTGCGCATTATTCGGTTCATGATTTCATCTCCTTATTGCTCGATGATGAGAGATGTCATACGAAATGTCTCCTCCAACAAGAGTGTACGGCAAGTTTCATGCCGCTTGGGGTTAAGGATTTGTTACGACAGCTCGCCTGCCGCCTTCCCACCGATGAAGCGTGAAAGACCTAGGAAAATGACGACGCGTGTCGAAATCGGGAGGCGCTGCTTTTGTGGGTTAGCCAGCGCCCTTCGCGCTACTGCGAAGCCACTTTCGAAAACATGCGATTCCCGTTTTCACAGAGATACTGAATAGGCCAGCGACACCATGAAGATGATTCCCAACAGAGTGCTGAACGTGGTTTCTCGCTGGAACCCGCGGCGATGGCTTTCGGGGATGATTTCTTGAAAAACCACGTAAAGCATCGCCCCTGCGGCAAATGCTAGTCCGATGGGCAGAAACGTTTCGACGGCGGTGACCAGCGAAACGCCCAAAAGACTGGCTACCGGCTCCACGAGTCCGGTTAAAGTCGCGTAAGCTACCGCCTTCCAGCGGCTGTACCCCTCGCGCATCAAGGGAAAGGCTACCGCGAGCCCTTCGGGCACGTTCTGCAGCCCGATCCCAAAAGCAAGCATCGGGCCTGAGGCAGATTCGTCTTGGCCAAAGCTTACACCGACCGCGAGCCCCTCCGGTATGTTGTGAATGACCATCGCCAGCAACACGAGCCATGCCCTACGAAGGCTTGCTGACGGCCCTTCCGCCCCTCGTAGTCGGTGCAGATGAGGTATCAACAGGTTGGCACGGTCCAAGAACAGAACACCTATGATCGAACCGAGGATCGTCACCGGGATACCACCGAGGCGAAATGCCGGCACAAGCAGGCCGAACATAGACGCCGCGATCATTACGCCGCCCGCAAACCCCAACATCGCGTCGAGCAATCGGTCGGAAGCCTTACTGAAGAACAACGCCGGTAAGGCGCCGATACCCGTCGCGAGCCCGGCGCCAAGACTAGCCAAGAAACTCGTCGCAATCGGCCCCATGATCCCGTCCCCGTCCGGACAACCCTCCACATTGAGAACCTTCCGCCACCCGATGCCCACGGATGAGACTGCGGCGGCACCCATCAGTTTGCGCCCATCTCAGGCGCCCGAGCGCGTTCTAATCTTCTAATGAAGCGTGGGACTGCCGTACGCGGCGAGCATATCCCGAGCGATACCTGGAGAAACCAGGTCTAAGATATTCATGAGAACATGACTCGCAATCTCGTACGCCATGCTTTCATCTCGCGTGACCTCCAAGGCCGCATCCATCACAGCGACGATCAAGTCACCGATGGTGAGTTGATTCATTTCGAATCCATCGCCGGTATTCATCTCATTCACCTCCTCGCGATCCCGCCGCTGTCGATCCTGGTTTGCTTCGGCCGATTCACCCCAACGCCAGCCGCGCCGTGCTCAGCTACTCGTCCTTTTGTTGTTTTATTGTTTGGCAAATTCCATGCCTGGAATCGATGCTCGGTTTAGCTGTGTGCGCTGTGGCATGCATTGCGCGAATGACAAATCAGAGGGGAGTCTTTTTTCATTTCTGAGAGGTGTCGGCATTTCGGCAGCAGGCGTTACGCTGAGCGGCCCCCGCACCCGTCAACGTCGAAACGCATAGGCAGCGTCCTGAAGACGCTGGAAGCATCCTGCCAGCGGTAGCAGACCACCTTGGCGGAAGGAGGTCATTCAATAAAGGTGATAAACCCCATGACGGCAATTCCTGATGAGATCAGGATCGTCTGTACGATCAGCGCACGCAGGCTTCGGTCGTGTTGCAACTCCGGGATCAGGTCCGCTGCGGCCAGGTAAACGAAGCCGCCCGCAGTAAGCGGAACCAGGGTTGACGTCACGGCTTCCTGGGCGATAGAGGCGGCCAAGAGTGAGAGGGCAGTGCCAAGAATGGCAACGCTGGCAGAACCCAGATTAACCCGGAGCGCTTTGCGAACGCTTAGGCCGCTGTGAATGAGAATGCCGAAATCGCCGAACTCCTGGGGGATTTCATGGAGCAGCACCGCCATAGTGGTGGACACTCCCAACGTCGGACTTACGAGGTAACTCGCGCCGATCACTACCCCGTCGATGAAGTTGTGCACCGCGTCACCGAGCAGCGCCCCGACCGCGAAGCTGATGAAAAGCGTCGCTAGCCTGCGAACCCGCGCTTCGTCCAGCGCGATAGTGACGACCCCGACCAGGGACACCAGGCTCACCGCAACGACGCTCGCAAAGGCAAAAACGGCAGCCGTCATGCGCATCCTCGACGCAGCGAGCGCCGACCGGGTTTGATCACGACGGTGGAGCGGTGGACGCGCACCGATCTCAATGCTTTTGCCTTACCTCTTCCGGCTTGTTCCACGCCGCAGCGGGAATGAACCCGCCAGGTCAGTTCGACCGCGTTCTGCGGGCGCAACGGAGTTTGGCGATGGACTTTAGGCCCATCGCCAGTTCATGCCCGCGAACATATTCCAAGCGGTCTTGCAGCCAAGTGCGGCGTGGCCACTCCCAATAACTTTGCGCCAATTCGTTTTCTTCATAAAAGCCGTTGTTGGCCGGGCTTTGCGTAAAGATCGCCTCCCAAGCGTTCATGAAAGCACCCTCCTTTGTCTCAGCAATCTGCTACTGTAAATCCATTTCACGGAAGCGTTCTGACCCTGAAACGCGGTCACATTCCCGCCCACCTCTGAGAATCGATCCACTCGACCAAGTCGTTGACTCTGTTCTCGTGCGGCGCCCGGAGCCCTCTCCCGGCACGGCCATCCTGCGAACAAGCGACGCGCTCAGCGCACGGCCGCGCGCGCCGCAGTCTTGCCAATCAGCGTGCTTGATCGCCAACGGGCTAGACGTTCGGTGATGGCCCGCCCAAATCCCAAATCAACGTTCGGCGAACGATCTTGTCCTTTCCTACCGCGAGCGCTCTGATTTCCTTCGTCTCATTTCTGAACGTCGCACTCACCGTGTAGTTCCCCGGCGGGAGTTGAATAAAGAACAGCGGTCCGTCGGTGACGAGAGAGACAATTTCACCGCTCTTCTTATCCACAATCACGAGTTTAACATCGGAAAGAAACGCTCCCCCTTTGGCGGCAAACGAAAGCTTGAGATTATACGCCTTGCCTTTTTCCTCCATGATGTCCCGCTCATCACTGCCGACTCCGCCGTAGAGATACGGGAAGCCCTGGGCTGTTTTTCCTTCGGTGATAACGATCGAGGGAGGATTTTCCGCGGCCCGCGACTCCGCTCGCGGCACCACGTCTTCGTTTTTCAGCCGTTCCAACTCTTTCCGTTGACTCTCAAGCTCCGCCTGCGAGGATTGAAGCTGCTTGTCCATCTCCGATTGCCTTTTTTGCAGGGCTTGAATCTGATCGCCGATGAGCGCGCCGGCGCCGAGTCCGAGAGCCCCGCCGATCGCGGCTCCAGCGCCGGGATGTCCAACCGTGCTCCCGATAATTCCCCCGGCGGCTGCGCCGCCCACCGCTCCAATAGCGGCACCCGTCTCCCTTGTGCTCAGCGGCTCTGAACAACCGACAATGCCCGTAAGCAGCAGCACTGCTGCGGGGCCAAACAATTTAGTTTTCATATACTCTGCCTCCTGCTGCGGAGGAAAATCCGCAAAACTCATGCCTCATGAAGCCAGCGCATAGCGGTAAATCAATTCACGCCAAGATAGGCCCAATGCGCAATAATCCTAGGTTAACCGTCTAGGCCTCCAACGCAGAGTGCAACGCGGGAATTCAACACACGCGGTGCTTGTCACCCGTGCAAACAATCTCGTGCTGGAATTCTCAAAGCTGGCAAGTGATTCATGCCGGCCCGGCTTATACAAGAACCGTAAGTAAACGGCGGCGCGCGGTCGGCTGACACAAGCGGCGAGTAGCAACCTGTTGAGTTTGAGGTTCAAGGTTCAAAGATTCGGACCTATAGTTTTCGGTCCGAACCCAGAACTTTGAACCTTGAACCTGAAACTTTGAACCAAATGTTTTTCTGAGCAAGTAACCTGGTACGCGGATTGCTCAAATGATTAATCGAGCGCGCAGACGACGGGGTATTGATGAGTATTAGAAAACGTTATCTCAAGAACAAACCCTTCTGCACCGTGACCTTCTCCCTGTCCAAAGCAGCCGCGGCGTTCGCCAGTGACGTTCACCTTGTCGGCGACTTTAACGGCTGGGATAAAACGGCGAACCCGATGAGCAGACAAAAAAACGGAAGTTTCGCAGCCAGCCTTTCTCTGGAGCGCGGCAAAGACTACCAGTTCCGTTATCTACTCGATAAAGAGCGTTGGGAGAACGACTGGCAGGCTGACAAGTACCTGCCCAACGAATTCGGCGGCGATAACTCGGTCGTTGTCGTGTAGCAGAGGGCGGCAATGTCGTTGTTGCCGGGGCCGCTCAACTCGGAGATCAGCTACTTCGATGGGCCGCCGGTGGTCAGTTGTGCGGCGTTCGCCATGCACGGCGGCAAAATGACCGAGCCGGTGGACGCCTTCGCGCATCCCTTCTGGGACGCGGTGCGCGACGCGGTATCGAAGAAAGCGATGGACATGCGCCGCCAGGGCTTTTTCGGCGCCGCGATGCTGCCGATGTCGGAGCTCGAATACACCGGGATCGTGGAGAAGCTAACGACCTTGGACAAGCGCTTCACCGTGCGGTCATAAATTGTCCGGTTTTTGTTGGGGTATAAATTCGCTAGAGCGCCACGCACCGAAGCGCCGGACCCCGGATGGCCAACCGTGCTCCCGATGATGCCGCCCGCAACCGCGCCGCCGACCTGATTCCCGAGATCAGGCACGCGACAAGCATCAAACTCAACATCGTGCACCTTGTCTCGTTTGTCGTCGGCATCGCGCTTCTCTTGGGCGTGAGGTTCTTATTCGAAGATTGAAAAGATTTTAGAATTCTTGGCGTCATTCCGTTTTCGAACCTTTGCGGAACACAACGACCTCTCCGGCAGGAAGTGAGACCCACTCTTCGTTAGAGGTGAGAGGCTCAGTGGCCACCAGAGCAAGTCTCTGGGACTCACTTCGCGGCTCTGCCAAGCGAATAGTCAATTCTTCACTTCGAAGACATTCGCTCGCGGAGAGGCACTCCCTGGAGACATAGAAGAGCCGAGTGGATCGATGCGCATACAAAAACTCCGTGTCAGAAAAAAGAAAGTTAAAGATACCGAATGCCGAGACTTCCTCCGCCCAGGACTGAATGACCGGCAATTTCCGGGATAAGTCGAGCACGGTCTCTCGGGAAAGCTTGTTCCTGAGCCGATCCATCAGCAGGCAGAAGGCCTTTTCTGAATCCGTATCGCCGAGGGGGGAATAAAAGCTCGGCTCAAAGCGACGGTCTTCAAAGATTCCGGGAATGTCACCGTTGTGGGCGAAGACATGCGCATAGCCGTAAAGTTCGCGAACAAACGGGTGGGTGTTGGCGTAAGACAGCGATGCTGGCGCTGTAGCGCGCCGAATATGCGAGATAACAATCTCGCTGCTAAGATCGTGGCTCTCGACAAAGCGCAGACAAGCGCTGTTGAAAGCCGGTGCCGCTTCCTTGATAATGCGGAAATCGCGCCCCTCATGATAGGCGATACCCCAACCATCGCCGTGCGGACCTGTCTTGCCGCCCCGATCACTAAACACTTTCAGGGAAAAAGTCACATTGGTTGGAAGCCGGCTCGACATACCGAAAAGCTGGCACATGGGGCTCACCTCGTGCGGAAAGACTCTCTCCAACTAATACCAAATTCTTGTTGCTCCCGGTATTGTGATCGGGCAATGAAAGCAACGCGCTCAGGGAGGACCCGTCCAATGAAATTTATGCTTTACCCTATCGGCTGGATCCGGAAGACAAGAACCACGACTAGAATCGTTCTCTACAAGAAATACCAGACCGGTTTGATGGGAGTTGAGAAACTCTCCGAGATATGGGTGCTTTGGTGGTTTGATCGCAACGACACCCCGCGCATGCGCTCGACCCTCAAAGTTCATCCCAAAGGGAACCCCGCAAATCCGCTGACGGGTGTTTTTGCAACGCGCGCGCCGATGCGGCCGAATTTGATCGCTTTGAGCCGCTGTAAGGTTCTCTCCGTCAGGAAAAATATCATAAAGATCGATTCCATCGACGCCCTTCCCGACACGCCGGTGCTGGACATCAAACCGTAGCAGAACGCTTAGCGACTACCTTCTCAGTGGTCGGAAAAAAAGTTTGCTTTGCTGTCAGCTTTGTAAATTTGCACCTCGCGAGGATCGCAAATCCTAGCTTTTTTTGGCTTGCTTCTTGCATTTTCATTGTTCGGGCATCGGAATCTATTTGGAGGTGACGTATGAAAAAGCGCACCGTGGCAGGGATTGTTTCCGGTCTGATTTACGGCGGGGTAATTTTCTGGGGTGCCGCGTATCCCGCGCTTCAGGTGGGCGGCTTCGTGGCTCTTGCTGCGTCCCTTGTCGGCTTTCTGGGTGCCATAGGTGGCGGAGGGTTGATTGGATTGACCGTCGCGATGGGCGTCGAGGAGGAGATAGAAGAACAGGCGGCGAAAGAAGAAACGGTTGCCGAGCCTCCAGTTGAGCATCGGGCTGCGGCCTGAGACCCCCGTCAGGGACTCGATAGTTACGTTGCGGTATGCAGGAAAGAACTTGCCTCCAAGGAGACCGCAAGTCCCAAGGGTCTTTCGGGGGAACCTTAAGAGGTAAATTTGTCTTTTAGCGGCCTCGCGCCTCTTGGCCTTTCACCTGGCCAGCTACTTCCTTGATTGCTTGCTCGATCTTTTCCGGATTACCCAGGTAGTAACTGCGGAGAGGTGTGAGATCGTCGTCCAGTTCGTACACCAAGGGAATTCCCGTGGGGATGTTGATCTCGACGATCCTTTCAGCCGAGATACCGTCTAAGAACTTGACCAGACCTCTCAGGCTGTTTCCGTGCGCAACGATCAGGACACGCTGACCCTCACGGATCGCCGGAGCAATAACTCCATGCCAATATGGAAGAAAACGGGCGACCACATCCTTGAGGCTTTCCGTCACCGGGATCTCGTTCGGTTCGAGCGAGGCATACCGAGGGTCTTTGCCCGGACAGCGTTCGTCATGTTTCGATAGCGACGGAGGTGGAACGTCATAACTCCGGCGCCAGATCATGACCTGCTCCATGCCAAACCGTTCCGCCGTCTCCGTCTTATTGAGTCCCTGAAGGGCACCGTAGTGGCGCTCGTTTAGCCGCCAGCTTTGAAAAACGGGGATCCACATGAGATCCATTCCCTCCAGAACAATCCAGAGCGTTTTGATCGCGCGTTTGAGAACGGACGTATAGGCGACATCGAAACTATACCCGCCCTGGATCAGGGCGCGGCCGGCCTCAAGTGCCTCCTCGATTCCTCTGTCTGTAAGACCGACATCGACCCAGCCGGTGAAGCGATTCTGTTGATTCCACGTGCTCTCCCCATGACGGATCAGAACGATCTTCTTCATCACTTAATTCCCCCCAAGAAAACTCCCGACAGTGCAACAACATTTGCTGACGATAATGTGCAGTCTTTGCTGCACCAAGAAGATTTCGTGCCCGAAACCTAGCAGCGCAATCGCCCAAGATTTGAGAACGCCTCCCATCTCCAGTCGAAAATCGTAATGCAGGTGTGATGCATGGTGCTCGTGAACAACATACTTAAGCGCAGACATTGCTTGCCTCCCTCGGAGCTCCAGTGCAACGCCGGCTCGCTTAACTGGCCAGATCCTCCCCGCCATATCCTGGCGGCTCATTGAGATAAATCGGATTCATTTCTGTGCTTGTGCCGCACGATTTCGACCGAACAAGGCGCATGGACCGCCACAGCCAGCGAGACCGAGCCGAGCAAAAATCTTTTTACAGACCCATAGCCGTGGCACCCGACTACGATGAGATCCGCTCCCCACTGCTCAGCTTCCTCGATGATTACTACCTTGGGCTCTCCTTCGATGACGGCTTTCTCGATCTGCAGGCTCTTGTCCACCGCATTGTCCCGGAGCCAGTCGGCAGTCCGCGTGACGAGGTCACGCAGGCGGACTTGCTCCCTCTCCAACAGCTTGAGACGCATCGGACCAACGACATGGAACGGATCAGGCGCGTTCGGTTGTGGCACAGTTGCGGCGGACAGCACCTTCACTTGAGTGCCCACCGGCCATTGCATAGTTGCGAATTCCTTCACAGCCACTTCGCTACATGGGGAGCCGTCAATGGCCAAGAGAATTTTCATGAGGTGCTCCTTCTCTTTCTTCGGAAAAGGCAAAACCGATACCAATTCGAGAACGTTGATTATAATACGCGTCTCATCTTACACAATTGATCGGCCGTGCGCTGATGCGGGAGTCCCCACTGCACGAAAATATATCTCAATTACATACGACCAAAGAATAATTTGTTAGGAAAATTTTTTGCAGATTTGAGAAAAGGGAACGCTGGTTTTTTTAATTGCTGAGAAGACCGTGGCGCCGACAAGGGCTACGGTTTGAACAGTGGCGCTTCCTTTGCGTGTTTGCAAGAATGTCCAACATCCGCTTTATGCCGAGAATGCATGCAGCGGCTGACTCTGAGAAACTAACCAGGCGCACGGATGACTATCAGCACGACATACATGGCGGTTATCCTTCTCTCCCTCCTTTCATGTCTCACGACCTGCGCAGGCGTTGCCCTGGCAATTGCGCTTCGTGAGAACGCGCGGGCGATTGCTGCGGGCATTGGCTTCTCGGTGGGCATCATGATCCTGATTTCGATCTTTGAACTCATCCCAGAGTCAATCGCCATCATGGGGGTTGGCGCCACCGTGACCAGCGCGGCCCTGGGGGCGGCCTTGGTCTGGGCCGCTCATCTGATCGTCCCCCACACCCACTTCGTCGAGGAAAAGGGAGTCGTGGACAGTGCGCTCGTCAAATCCGCCTACCTGGTGGTCTTCGGCCTGATCTTGCACGATGTCCCCGAGGGGTTTGCCATGGCCAATGCGTATATCGCCTCCCCCGCTCGGGGCCTCCTTGTAGGTCTGGCTATCGCCTTGCACAACCTGCCGGAAGAATTTGCCATGTCTGTACCTGCGGTGGTGCTCAAGAGCAGGGGCTTTCTGTTTGGCGCCGCGCTGCTTTCCGCATTGGCCGAGCCTCTGGGTGCGGTCATCGGGCTCGTTGCCGTGGAACTCGCACCTGCCCTCAACGCCCACTTCATGGCCTTTGCCGCTGGTGCGATGCTCTTTGTCTCGATTCATGAGCTGATTCCCATGGCCAGACGTTACCGGCATATCAGATTGTTTTTCTTGGGGATGATCTTCAGTGTGTTAGTCTACGGGCTCCTCGCGATAACCATCGGGCAAAGAGTAGACGAAGGGCGTATAGGCGGCCTGGGGGCCAGTGAGACAAAAAGTCGACTAAGACCTGCAACACAATCTCGGCCTTGTTACGCGCCTATCTAGGAGCTAAAAAATTTAGGCCCTTTGGTAAACTTCATAAACGTCCTGGCCAACCGACTGAACCAAGGGTTGAGATACTCGCACCAGACTCTAATTTTTCGTTGTCAGGGCTCTCTCCCGTGATCATGTCACGATTGGCACCGCCCGGCGGCACCATGGGGTAAACATTCTCATCGCTTGCGATCGGCACGTTAATGAGACAAGGGCCAGGTTGGCGCAGCGTGTTGGCGAGCGCCGCCGCCGGGTTCTCTGTTTGTCCAATATCGACCGCCCGGACGCCAAAGCCGCGGGCGATGGTGACGAAGTCCGTGTGGCCCTTCAGGCGAGAAGCATGATAACGGCCGCCATAGAAAAGTTGTTGCTGCTGGCGCACCATTCCCAAGTGGGAGTTGTTGAGTAGAATGATTTTGACCTCGACGGCTTCCTCGGCGGCGGTGGCGAGCTCTTGCAGGTTCATGAGCAAGCTGCCGTCGCCGCTGAAACAAGCGACCGTGCGGCCAGGACATGCGATTGCCGCGCCGATGGCGGCGGGGAGGCCAAAGCCCATGGTGCCCAGGCCTCCCGAAGTGAGCCATTGGCGTGGCCGCTTGAATGGATAGGCCTGCGCCACCCACATCTGGTGCTGTCCCACGTCAGTGGTGACGATGGTGTCGTCGGGCAACAAAGAGGCGGCGGTGCGGATAATGCCGTAAGGTCGCAGCGGATCGTCCGCGCCGGGCATCACCAAGGGGTAGCGAGCGCGAACGCTGTCAATTCGACGCATCCACTGGCAACGCGCTTTAGGCGCGATCATCGGTGCCAAAGCGGCCAGCGCGTCCCCGACGTCGGCCACGAGCCCCAGGCTTGGCTGCTTAATCTTGCCCAGCTCGCTTGGGTCTATGTCTATGTGGAGGATCTTGGCGGGGGGGCAGAACTCCGCGGCTTTTCCGGTGGCTCTGTCATCGAAGCGCACACCCAGGCCAACCAGCAGATCGCATTCGTCGAGCAGCATGTTGGTAAAGCGTGCCGCATGCATGCCAACCATGCCAAGGTAAAGGGGATGGTCGTGAGGCAGCGCCCCCAGAGCGAGCAGAGTGGCGGCCGCCGGAATGGAGGCCTTTTCCATCAAGTTACGCAGATCGTTCGATGCGCCCGCCGCGATGATTCCCGCGCCGATAAGCAGCAGCGGTTTTTGCGCCGCATTGATCATCGAGGCGGCGCGGCGAAGGTCGTCGGCCGGGCACAGCGGCGGCGGGTCGGCTCGTCCGGGCTCGGGAAGCAAAGCCACGTCAACCAAGTCGGTCTGCACGTCCTTCGGAACGTCCACCAGCACCGGCCCCGAGCGGCCGGATGCGGCTATACGAAAGGCCCGGGGAATGACCTCGAGCAACTCCGGGGCGGAGCGCACCAAGAAATTATGTTTGGTGATAGGCAAGCTGAGCCCGAAGGTATCCACCTCTTGGAAGGCGTCGGTGCCGATCATGTTGCGGGAAACCTGGCCGGTAATCGCCACAAGCGGAATCGAATCCAATTTCGCATCAGCGATGGCTGTGAGTAGGTTGGTGGCACCGGGCCCCGAAGTGCTAAGGCACACCGCCGGACGGCCGGTGGCGCGTGCGATTCCTTGTGCGATGAATCCCGCGCCCTGCTCGTGGCGCGCCAATACATGGCGAATCGAACTGGCTTGCAGTGCATCGTATAAGGGCAGGTTCGCGCCGCCGGGGATGCCGGCAATTGTCGTAACGCCCTGGCGCTCTAGGAGCACGGTAATGAGCTGGGAACCTGTGAGTTTCATGGGAGCTCTCCTATTGTGGATTTGCTCCCTGCGTGGCTTACGGCGACGGAGGGTGGGCCAAAAAACAAAACCCCCGTCGGCCATCGCGCCGGCAGGGGTTTTTAAATTGTTTATACTTTTCCCGCTACGACGCGACAGCCTCGTTTACTAGGACGACTACGACTACGAAATCTAAAAGCAGCGCTTTCAAAGCAAATGCTTTGTACGTCCGAGCGGTGAACATCATTAAAAAACTAGCATAAAATTGATGGCGCCGCAAATCGGAGCGATTTCTTCGCGGTCATAGTCCTTGAATTTTCGGAGCTTAAAAGGCGAATTTCGCCACCTCCTTCGCGACTGGCATCGACCGCCGCATCTTGAAATCATCCGAGCCCACGATCCTCAGGCGCCATTTTTTCAAACCCACCAAGGGCGTTCTTATAGCGAAGAAATCAACAACCTGATCATAGACTGACACGCCACACCCTTGGCTAAATCGGACAAGCGTTTGACACCGTTACAGTCATGACCACGTGGCCGGTAGCGGCAGCCCGATCAAACGCTTCATGCAGGGCGACGAATACCTCTTTCGCCTCACCGGTCACAATGGTGCTCATGGCGCCAATCTCAGGCTGCAATCCCCTCGACTCCAACGCTTCTCTAACGGCGTCAATGGCCGGGCTAAGATGTTCCTGGCGTAACGGATAAACGCTGATTTGCGCGCTGATTACCACCCTCCCAATGCCTTATCCGTCCTTCACGCGGCCTCAGAAGGATGAATACTAACCGAACCAGAGCGTTCCGCTGCTTCCAGTGCATTTACGATTTGTTCCGGGCCTTTCGACGACTCATCCGCTCGAAGTGGGGTTCCCCTGAGCCAGGATGTTGTTATCGACGGGTCTTCGTGGATGGTGCCGATCGGTTCTAAACCGCTTTGCTTCAGTTTTTCCTTTATGTAACTTTCCACTTCCTCATCTGGAATACGGTTCAAGACCACCAAGACGCCCTTGATGCGAGCCTCTTTGAAGATCCTCTTGGCAAGCTCGGCGAGCCCCGCATCCAGATGCCTCGTCGCGGGAGGTTGACCGGCTCTGATTTGCTTGACCATCTCTTTGAGGTTGACGGCCATTTGCATCGCAGCCGTGGTGGGATCCACGATTTCAATTGCCCAGTCCAAGCTGGTTAGGACGCCCCTCGCAGAGTCTTCGAACCCGGCCTTGAAATCTATCAGGGTCAAGGTATGGTCTTCTCTACCTTTTATCCTTAGGTCCCTGGCAATCTTAGAAATCGGGCCATCACAGCCTGCTCCTGGACCTTTCTCCGCTATCTTGCCTCCCACAAGGAGGTAAATCCCCTCTTCATTCCGCGAGTAGTATTCTGCTGGAAGCTCAGCCAAAAAAACGTTTGCATCAGCCAGCGGCGTAGGATCATCTACTGGACACGTCACGCGGCCGCCGCTAAACACCATCCCGCCGTAATAGTCGATGAGGGGAGCAGGAGATCTCTCAAGCCCTAGGGCCCGATGAAGTCCAACATTTGTTGAATCGGCATCCAAGATACAGACCTTGTAGCCGCGGCGTTTAAGCGCCTTTGCCAACAAGACTACGACCGTACTCTTCCCACAACCGCCTTTTCCGAGGACTCCTATTCTCTTTCCATCGAGTGGCAGCATCTCATTTGCGCTCATGCCCAACATGCTTCCCAACCGGGGCCCTTAAAGATACTTCCGTCCATTGAGAGGATCAGGCACCTGCAAACCCATCCTTGCGATCAGAGGGTTGACTTCTCGAATGTACTCTTCCCGCGCCTGAGCGTTCGTTCGGCGTTTGATACCCCAGTAGACGAATCGCTCGGATCGCTTCGACTCCGAATGGCCGAACATGTCGAGGGCCTTGATGTACCAGAAGTTGACGGCACTCTGCACTTTTTCTTTCTGCTCGTCTCCCTTGGCGGCAAGTTCCGCGGTCTTATTGGTTCCAAAACCAATATGCCCCAATTCCTCTTTGATTATTTCAGGAAGAATTTGCGGCAGAGCCACATACGTGCAATCGCTAAACTCCTCTAACTGGTAAAGCCCGACGCGGTCGATCAGAAACCCGAAGACAGCGTAATCTTCCCAGGTATTGATGAGTCCGCGGAAGGCTTCCAGATAGCGCTTCTCGTTGGGCCAGCTAAGGACGTAGGAGACATCCACCCCGATGTCCCCCGCCACTCGAGCCACTTTTCTGAAATGGTCGACCTCTTCCGCGGCGGTCCGAGCGACAATGAGCTGGTCCAATTTTGTTGGAGCCGTCGGGAGCATGTCTTTGACATAAAGGTGTGGGCCACCAATCTCGCAGTCCGCCTGAATGGCCAGAACCCGGCCCAAGAGGTCCTTGTATTCTGCATCCATTTTATCGAAGTCTTTAAGCTCGATCTTATCCCTGAACATTCGTTGACCTCCCTTCCATCGCATTTGTGTGAAGGATACTTCCCGTTTACGGAGCAGATAACTCGCGCGGTCAACACACACAAAAGCGTTGGTACCACTTTAACGACGCCGGTTATGCCCGCCGGCCGCCGCAACTCTCCGCCCTCTCGGGTGTGTCGAGATTTGTCAAACTCAACACGGAACGGATTTCACCGATTCCGATCAGGTGATGTCAATCGCGCTTCTCTGACGTTTTCTGCCGAAGCTCTTCAAGCTCCTTTTCCAGTCGTCGAAGTCTTCGCTCCAGAACGTCCCGTTCCTCTTCAATCTCGCTCAGGTCGTCTTCCCGAGCGGAACGGACAAATCGCCGTCTTCGCGGATACGGTTCGAAATATTCATCTGGATACCAGCACCGGTGAGAATGATAATGACAGCAGGACATAGCAATTCCCTCCTTTGTTAGAACATCTGTTGGAAAATAGTTGATGAAATGTAGTGACGCAGGAGCCATGCCAACGAGGAAAGCGGGTGGCAGCTCAAGAATCGCTGCAATTTTCCCCCTGCGATTCTCAGTCACGAAAAAACAGTTTGCAAATAAACGCACGAACGCGAAAGCGCCCATCCTCATGCGATGAGATCGTATCGACATGGGTGAGACAATGACGATCTGGTATGTGAATTGCTGATCTAAAGCTAAAACGGCTTAAGGTAAGGGGCGTCCTGCGAGTTAGGATGTGCGCTTCTCATCAACCGTTAGAAACGGTCACTCGTTGCGAACCCCTGTAGTGGAAGGACCGGCACCTAAACGAATATTCAGAAATCGCAGAAAGAAAGGCCATGACATCGCTAACAGAAAAAGGCGGCGGGGCTTTCGAGGGCATCAAGCTTCTGTTGTGTGAGAACCCTCTTCCCCCCATTGAGGAGGCTATCGCCGCGGCCCAGGCCGAGGCGCCACGCGGTAATTACTACACGGAAGCGTATTCAGCGCCTCTTCGCCGGCTGTTGAGCGAGCAGATCGCTATACCCGAGCGGCTCATTCACATCAACGCCGGTTCCGAGCTTATCTTGCGCCAGCTCTTCGACCGCTTTGGGCAGCAAGTTCACCTGCTGACGCCGACCTATTCATTGTTTCCAGAAATCGCGCGTCGCTACAGCGAAACCAGACTTCTCCCCGAGAAAGATTTCTCTTTCGACCTCTCCGAGTTTCGCATTCCCGACGGAACCACGCTCGTAGTCATCGTGAACCCCAATAATCCTAATGGCGGCACATTCGATATGGGACCGTTGCCGAACCTGTTGCGCCGGCACTTTGATATCCCTTTTCTCGTAGATGAGGCATTCATCGGCCTTGCCGGGCAATCGGTGGCCCACCTGGTACCGCAATATCAAAACCTGCTCGTGACACGCACCTTATCCAAAGCTCACAGCCTTGCGGGTTTTCGCGTGGGCTATGCGGTCTTGCCGGAGCCGATTGCCGACGACCTGAATCAGCACAACGATGCTTATCCGCTCGCCCGTCCGAGCGAGGCAGCAGCCATTGCCACGTTGCGCCATGAGGACAAGATCCACGAACGCGTCGGCCAACTACATAAGTGGACTGAAGATCTCGCTGCTGAACTGCGTGCCTTGGGCGTACGGACGTTTCCAACCGAAACCTATTTCTTCCTCGCCGATTTCGCACCGCATAGGGCACATGCGCTCGCCGCACTCCTCAAGGAGCGCAACATCCTCGTGAAGCCGCTCAATGATGAGCGCCTTGGACCAGGCTATATGCGCGTCACCACTGCATTGCCTGAGGACAACGCATGCTTCGTCGCTACGCTGCGGGAGTTACTATGACGGGCACTCCCAAAATAGAACCCTTCGTCCGCCACCACCGGCGCTATGACGACTGGTTCGAGCGCCATGGGCCGGCCTATGTTTCCGAACTGCTCGCCGTGCGGGCTTTACTGCCATGGGAAGGTCGGGGGCTCGAAATCGGTGTGGGCACGGGACGCTTCGCGGGCCCGCTGGGGGTTAAGTTTGGGATCGATCCGGCCGGTGAAACGCTGGGCTACGCCCTGGCACGAGGCGTGAGCGTGGCCCGCGCCGTCGCCGAAGCACTCCCCTTCGCAGAGACGGTGTTCGATTACGCGCTCGTGGTAACCACGATCTGCTTCGTTGACGATGCGCGGGCCATGCTGCTCGAGATAGCGCGTGTGCTAAGACCCGGCGGGAAGCTCGTCATCGGACTCATCGATCGCGAAAGCGCTCTGGGTAAAGATTACGTCGCTCACCGAGAGGAGAATGTCTTTTACCGAAGCGCGACCTTCTACTCGGCCGCGGAGGTCGAGGCCCTCCTCAAGGAGACTGGATTTAGCCACCTCGTCTGGGTACAGACGTTGTCCACACCGCTTTCCGAGATCCACGAGATCGAGCCAATCAGCGCAGGCTCCGGCCGGGCCGCCTTTCTAGTGGTGCGCGCCCAAGCTCCGTAGAAAATGGCAGTGAGACGAAAAGAGTTATGGCAAGAAAAGCGTTAGAGGTAGAAGTCAGATCAGGCACGTAACGCCATGAACATTGAGCGCTGGGGCTGGTACTCGATCGCCGTCAACGTCTTGCTCGCTCTTCTCCACGGCTTTATTGCCTTTTCCTCCGAAAGCCTTGCGGTCGCCGCCGAGCTGACCCATAACATCGTCGATCTGGCGGCGGCAGTTGCCGTGCTGATCGGACTGAAACTGGCGGGTCGCAAGTCGAAATCATTTCCTTACGGACTCTATAAGGTAGAAAACCTCGTGGCGGCAGGACTGGCGGCGATGATTTTCCTCACGGCGTATGAGATCGCGCGCGATGCTCTGCTGGCGACGACCGCGCCGGTGCGGGTGGAGAACTGGATGCTCGCCGCGCTGATCGCGACGGCCGCCCTTCCGCTCGTCTTCAGCCACTTGGAGCTGCGCGCCGGGAAGTCGGCCAACTCTCCGGCACTCATCGCCGATGCCAGGGAATACCGCGTCCATGGCTTCACTACTGGATTGGTATTCGCAGCGCCTTGTCAGAACGGTTCCGCT
>Ga0214473_10004110_pt1 | contig 17517 bp, 13 predicted proteins | sample RVTome_7_FD_203509 | JGI IMG/M metagenome (GOLD analysis project Ga0214473, IMG submission 203509) | Soil microbial communities from uranium-contaminated site in the Upper Colorado River Basin, Wyoming, United States - RVT98D197 | ecosystem: Environmental > Terrestrial > Soil > Contaminated >... | reverse complement strand
CGGGCATGATCTGACGGCAAGGGGGGGTCTGCGCTGGGGGGTGAACCTCGTCCGCCCCTGGCATCCCTTATTGACATCCAACGACCTACACCGGTGACGACCGAAGCGCGGCAGCCACGCGTTCCAGACGGGCCCGCGCATCCGAGGCGACATCGCACATGACCGGATCTGCCGACAAATCGCCCGCCCTGATCATCGCGTCTGGGTTGATGATCGAAACGAGACTCCCCTGACCGTGTTCCTCGACGACGACATTGCACGGAAGCAGCAATCCAATTTCAGGCCTGCCAGATAACGCCCGGTAAGCAAGCGCAGGGTTGCATGCGCCCAGGATTACATATGGCCGGAATTCCTTGCCAAGCTTTTCCTTGAGGGTCGCTCTTACGTCGATCCGCGTGAGAATGCCGAAGCCCTCGGCGTGCAACTCCTCCGTCACTCGCTCCTGGGCGAGTTCCGGCGAATCGGGTAGCTCCACCTGGAATGAAAGCGGATCTGCCATAATACCTCCCGGAGCGTGACTGCTGCTTTGCATCACACGATTCGGCCTGAACGCAGAGACTCTGGACGGGGTCGGGTTAGGCCGATCTCAAGTCGCGCCGACGTCGATCTCTTGTCGAACCGCCCGGTAGAGACTCTCTGCCTTCAGTTCGTGTAATGTGTAGCACGGGCCGTTCAACCGCTCGGCGAGCTGCTTGGCCAGGCCCTGGTCGAAAGCGGCGTGCTCCATATTGATGACTACGGAGCGGATTTCGGCCTCGCGGATCCTATCGGCAACAAGGAGCGATTCTTCGAGTGGCGGGAGGTTGCCGGCAGAAACATTTCCTGCGCCATCGGTCAGCAAGAGCATCAATGGCAGGACGTCCGGATGGGTCGTCTTCTCTTGCATGAAGACTTCAAAAGCGAGGGACAAACCGGCCGAGAGGGGGGTCTTGCCTCCCACCGGGATGTCGGCCAGGGCGCGCTGAGCAAGCTGGACCGAATTTGTCGGCGGCAGGATCAATAGTGCCCGATCCTTCTGAAACACGACCAATCCGACGCGATCGCGCCGCTGGTACGCATCGGTGAGGAGTGAGAGGATTGCACCCTTCGTCGCTGACATCCGTTCGGCGACCGCCATCGACCACGAGGCATCGACGACAAACAGAATGAGATTCGCTGCCTTGCGGACGCGAACCTTGCGCTGCAAATCGGAAGGCTCGATAGCGAAGGCGACTTTCTCGCGCTGTGCGACCCTCTGCCTCTGGTACGGCGCAGCGGCTCTCAGGGTCGCATCAAAGGCGATGTCATCGGCCTTCCCCGCAGCTGGTCTGGCCATGATGTAGCGGCCGCGCTTACGTGTCGTCCTGGAGAGGGTTCTTCGGCCGGGGGTATGGCGCGTCAGGCGGTCGAGCGATCCACCGATCCGGCGGGGGGCGAAGGATTCGCCGGTCTTGACCTTGTCTCCCCCTTCCCACCAACGGGCTTCGAGCGACTCGGGCGGGTTCTGCTGGGCAGGCTCAGCCTGGCCGACCTCCTGCTTGTCTTCAGACGCCTCCCGGGCTAGGCTGTGCGGGCGCCTTTTTTTTTCCGACGCTTGCTCGTCTTCCGAAGGTGTGTCTTCTTCGCTCTCGCCTCCATCCACTTGGGCTTGAACCTGTTCGATTCGAGCTTGCAGGTCCTCCAGCTTGACTTCGACCTGCTGGAAGGGGCCGCGTCGGAGGCGGTGCGGCAGGGCGAGCTCGGCTGCAAGGGCGATATCCAGCTGGGATATGGCCCCCCGGCCTTCGTATGCCGCATGGGCTCGGGCAGCTTTGAGGATTACCAGGTCGGCCCGGTGGCCGTCAACCTTCAAGGAAGACATCAACGCTGCGATCGAGACCAGGTCGCGCTTGGTGTAGGTCACCCGACCCACCAATTGGCGGGCCCGGGTGATCTCGCCCGAGAGCTTTTCTTCGCTTCCCAGCCACTGTTCACGGAAGCCGACCGGGTCGGCTTCAAAGGCCAGGTTCCGCTCCATAATCGCCACCCGGTCACGTGCATCTTGCAGGCCGTGGATGTCGACCGACAGCGCAAACCGATCTAGAAGTTGGGGCCGGAGATCGCCTTCCTCTGGGTTCATCGTCCCGACCAGGATGTAGCGAGCTGGGTGGCTGAAGGAAATCCCTTCGCGTTCGACGAAGTTCATCCCCAGCGCGGCCGAATCCAACAACAAATCGACGACGTGATCATCCAAGAGGTTGACTTCGTCGATATAGAGCAGACCGCGGTTGGCCGACGCCAGAACGCCAGGCTCGAAGTGCCGTTCGCCTTCTTTGATGGCGCGCTCGATATCCAACGTACCCACTACCCGGTCTTCCGTTGCGGAAACCGGCAGATCGACGAACCACGTTCGCCGCATCTGCACCGGAAGTCGTTCGTTCCGGGCAACCCGCTCCCGGCATTCTGTGCACCAGGTAGTCGGCTGATCCGGATCGCAGCCGAACCGACAGTCGGCCACGACCTTGACCTCGGGCAGAAGGGCGGCCAGACCGCGCGCGGCGGTTGACTTTGCCGTGCCGCGCTCCCCGCGGATCAATACGCCGCCAATGCGCGGATTGATGGCGTTCAGAATCAGCGCACGGCACATACGTTCCTGACCGACAAGTGCAGTGAACGGATAGACAACTGGCACGGAATCCGACCTCCGCGCGGGATTATACCCCAACCATTCCCTCCAAAAGGGTGCGACAGGTGGCGCCGACCGCAGAAACCGGACAAGTCTCGTATTCCGGCCGCCACATGGCTCAGTCGAAGATCAGCCAGGACAAAGGATCAGAACCTGACTTAACGGGGCCATCCAAACGGAGAAACGCGCGCGATCCCCAGGTCTGTGGTCGATGGCCTCGGCCCGTGGATGCAGCGAAAACCCGTCAACGAACGGGAAAACCCAGGTTCAGGCTCCGCATCGAACCTCCGCCAACGTCCAGAGAAGGTCTCTGAATGTTCGTCCGGATCGATGCTCCTTGATGCACGCCGTATGAAGACCGCAAGGTTGTCAATACCCCCATTCACCTTTATAATGCCCGGGACAACTCGCGTAGAAGGTTAATTGGATGGTTGACAATGATGAGACCATCGGGATGGACTCAGGCTCGATGGACGAACAGTCCGCCGAGCCAGAATCGCATCCGATGGACGCCTTCCTCGAAGGGGAGGCTTATGAACTGGAAACACCCAAGCGTGGGGAAACCCGAACCGGGACGATCGCCCGCATTTCCGGGAGTGACGTTCTGGTCGATATTGGCGCCAAGTCTGAAGGCTTGATCTCTGCTCGGGAGATCGAGGCGCTTTCAGAAGAGGAACGCGCCGATCTCAAAGTCGGTGAGGAAGTGACGGTTTACGTCGTACGGTCCGGAACCGGGGGCGACGTGGCAACGCTCCTTTCCCTGGTGCGGGCCGAGGAAGAGAAGGACTGGGTGGAAGTCGAAGCCCTGCTCGAGTCGCAGGAGCCGTTCGAAGGTGAAGTCTCCGGCTATAACAAAGGCGGCTTGATCGTCAAGCTTGGCCGGCTGAGGGGGTTTGTCCCGGCCTCTCAGGTGAGCCTATCGCGCAGGCGGCGGGCCGAGGGAGACACCCCAGATCGGCGCTGGGGGAAGATGGTCGGAGAGGCGATCGTGGCCAAAGTCATCGAAGTCGACCGGCGCCGCAACCGGCTGATCATATCCGAACGGGCGGCCGCCCGGGAGGCGCGTAAGGCCCTCAAGGATCGATTGATTGGCGAGCTACAGCCTGGCGAGATCCGCACTGGCCACGTGATCAGCCTGGCCGACTTCGGAGCGTTCGTCGATATCGGTGGGGCGGACGGCCTGGTTCACATGTCAGAGATGTCCTGGAAACGGATCGGCCATCCGCGCGACATGCTCGAAATTGGCCAAGAGGTGCAGGTCAAGGTCCTAAATGTCGATCCCGAGCGCAAACGGATCAGCCTCTCCCTGCGGGAACTCGAAGGCGATCCCTGGGACGAAATCGTGCAGCGGGTGCAAGAGGGCCAGCTGATCGAAGGCAAGATTACCAAGCTGACGAAGTTCGGTGCGTTTGCCAGCCTTTCAGACGTTCAGGACTTCGACATCGAGGGCCTGATCCACATCTCCGAGCTGGCCGAGCGAAGGATCGAGCACCCGCGCGAGGTCGTCGAAGAAGGCCAGATCTTGACCTTGCGTGTAACCAAAGTTGATCGCGAGCGGCGGCGAATCGGTTTGAGTTTAAAGAAAGTCGATTCGCCGGAGTATGCTGAAATGGACTGGCAATCGGCGATGGGCGAAATGCCCACAACCAGCGAAACCCCTCAGGAGGCGGGGCAGCCACTCGAGCCAGAGGTTGAGGACTTCGACGCCGCGCTCGAGGCCGAGCAGGCAGAGTCTTTGACTGAAGCCTCGACCCCGGAGGATCAATCGGGCGAGGCGGTCGAGATGGTTGCGGAAGAGCAGATGTCGGGCGAGGCATTGGCGCAAGTTGCGGAGATACAGGCCATAGTCGACACCTCGGACGAGCTCCCCGCGGGGGAAGCCGGGCCACTCCCCGATATGGAACAGGCGGAGGGAGGCGGTCAGGAGTCCGAGTCCGCGTGAGGATGCCGGCCGGGCAGCTCCTCCGGAGCGCCCGGCCGAATTGCTTGTTAGGTCCGGCATGGGAAATGAGCATCCCCCTGGGGGCCTCGCAAACTTTGGTAGAATAGGACAATTCCGGGGCTGATTTACGATCCGAGGCGAGGAGAGATCGTGGCCGATCAAGACAAAATGGATCGCTTCACTCAGCGGGCGAGGCGTGTACTAAGTCTTGCCCATGAAGAAGCCGAGCGCCTACACCACAACTACATCGGCACCGAACACATCCTCCTCGGACTGATCCGGGAAGAGGGAGGCGTTGCCGGAAAAGTGCTGCGCGAGTTGGGCCTCGATCCAGCCCGGGTGAAGGAAATGGTGGAGAGGCTGACCGGCGTCGGTCGGCATTCCGGCGGCCGTTTCGAACTGGCGCCAGGCGCGCAGCAAGTGCTCCAGCTCGCCATCGAAGAAGCCCGCCGCATGGGCCACCATTACATCGGTACCGAACACCTGCTCCTGGGCCTCGTCCGTCACGGGGAGGGGCTCGGGGTGGATGTTTTGAGGCGGTTGGGTGTGACCCCGGAGCAGGTCCGCCGCCAGACCCGCCGTATCCTGCAAGAGAGCCCCGTCCGAAGGGCGACCGGCAAACCGGCGGGAGCCGAACGCAAGGAATCCTCGGTCAAGACCCCGTTGCTCGACCAACTCGCCACCGACCTGACCCTGATGGCTGAAGAAGATAAGCTGGACCCGGTTATCGGCCGCCAGACCGAGATTGAGCGGGTGATCCAGATCCTGGCCCGTCGCACCAAGAACAACCCAGCCCTGATAGGAGAGCCGGGTGTGGGCAAGACCGCCATTGTCGAAGGCCTGGCTCAGCGCATCGTCGCCGGGGAGACTCCCGAGCCGCTGCTCGGGAAGCGCGTGCTTCAGCTCGATGTTGGTTCGCTGGTGGCGGGAACGATGTATCGAGGCCAGTTCGAGGAGCGCCTCAAGCGTGTGATTGACGAGTTGAAAGCGGCCTCGGCGATCCTGTTCATCGATGAGGTCCACATGCTCGTCGGCGCCGGGTCGGCCGGATCGTCAGTTGATGCGGCCAATATCCTCAAACCGTCGCTCTCGCGCGGTGAGTTGCAGGTGATCGGGGCGACGACCCTCGACGAGTACCGCAAGTACATCGAGAGCGACGCCGCCCTTGAGCGGCGCTTCCAACCAGTGATGGTCGAGGAGCCGACGATCGAAGAGACGATTGATATCTTGCGCGGCGTCAAGGGCCCGTATGAGGAGCACCACAAGCTGATCATCACCGACGAGGCCATCGAGGCCGCGGCCTATCTATCGTCACGTTATGTGACCGATCGGTTCCTGCCGGACAAAGCCATCGACCTGATCGATGAATCCGCTTCACGCGTGCGGATGTACAAGAACCCGGAAGCGCATACCCTGCAACGTATGATGGCCGAATTGCGTGAGACGCGCGCGGCACATGCTCAGGCGCTCGAAGAGGCCCGCTACGACGACGCCCAAGAACTTGTGATGCGCGAGTCCGAGGTGGAAGAAAAGCTGGGACAGATGCGGGCCGGTTGGGTGCGAACGGAGGACAGCCCGCGCGTCACATCCGACGATATCGCCGAAGTGGTGGCGATGTGGACGGGGGTTCCGGTGATGCAAATCGCCCAAGAAGAGTCGGGCCGATTGCTTCAGATGGAAGGCGAGCTTCACGAGCGCATTGTCGGGCAGGATGAGGCGATCCAGGCCATTGCCAAGGCAGTACGCCGGTCTCGGGCGGGTCTCAAGGACCCCAAACGCCCTATCGGTTCGTTCATCTTCCTCGGCCCGACCGGCGTCGGCAAGACGGAGCTGACCAAGGCCCTGGCTGAATTCATTTTTGGGACGGAAGAGGCGCTTGTCCAGATCGACATGTCGGAGTTCATGGAGCGCCACACCGTGAGCCGGCTGGTCGGCGCTCCTCCGGGATACGTCGGCTACGACGACGCCGGGCAGCTGACCGAAGCGATTCGCCGTCGCCCCTACTCCATCGTTGTCTTCGACGAGGTGGAGAAGGCCCATCCCGACGCCCATAACATGCTCCTCCAGATCATGGAAGAAGGCCATCTGACCGACGCGCGTGGGCGCAAGGTGGATTTCCGCAACGCGATCATCGTCATGACTTCAAACGTCGGCGCCGAGCTCATCAAGCGGCAGACCCAACTCGGATTTGCCCTTCAGCGGGATGAGGAAGTCGAAGAGCGGATGGCGCACGAAGAAATGCGCAAGAAGCTCATGGAGGCCTTGCGCAAGGTCTTCCGGCCGGAGTTCGTGAATCGCGTCGACGCCATTATTGTCTTCCACGCCCTGACGAAGGAACAGATCGTCAGCATTGTCGATCTGGAACTCGATAAAGTGGCGCTGAGGTTGGGCGAGCATCAGATCAAGCTTCGTTCGACCGAAGAGGCGCGTTTCAAGATGGCAGAGTTGGGCTATGATCCCGAGATGGGCGCACGCCCACTCAAGCGTGTGATCCAGAATAAAGTCGAAGATCGACTGTCTGACGGGCTGCTCTCGGGCGAGTTCAAAGACAATGATCGAATCGTGATCGAGGCCGAGGGCGAGGATGTCGTCCTGCGCGTCGAGAAGTCCGAGCCCGAAGACGAGCCTCAGGAGGCTCTGCCGGCAGGCTGACAGACGATCCGAAGAGAGAAACCCCGGCCCGGCGGGAGCGCCGGGCCGTTTGCTTGTCGGGCGTGATGCGGCCTCTTATAATCCTGAGACTCGATCCCGGAGGAGGGAAGAACGCGACCTCCTTCTGAATCCGTTCGTGGGAGGACGCGTGGCCAAGTCGAAAGTCCGGTATGTCTGTCAACAATGCGGCCGGGCGGCACCCAAGGCTCTCGGCCGCTGCCCACAATGCGGCGCGTGGAACAGCATGCTGGCCGAAATGCAGGCCACCAGCCGACCTCGAGTTCGGACCGTATCCGGGAAACCGGGTTCCGTGCCTCGGCGATTGAGCGACATAAGCGGCGACCTCGACGAACGTCTGCCGCTGCCAATCGAAGAGTTCGCCCGTGTCCTCGGTGGTGGCGTCGTGCCCGGCTCGCTGGTGCTCATCGGCGGAGATCCGGGGATCGGGAAGTCGACCTTGATGCTTCAAATGGCGGCCTGCATGGCGCAGGCCGGGACGGTCCTGTACGTGTCGGGTGAGGAATCCGAGCGTCAGATCAAAGGGCGGCTCTTGCGCCTGTCGGACACGACAGCGCCTCCCGAAGGGCTCTACTTGCTGACCGAGACCGATCTTGAGGCCATTCTTGGACATATTCAGGCGCTGAAGCCCGGCCTGGTCATTGTGGACTCGATCCAGACGGTCTACCTTCCGGAACTCGCGGCTGGGGCTGGATCGATCACCCAGGTGCGCGAATCGGCCAATCGCCTCCAGGCGTTGGCAAAAGGCGAGGATATCGCGATCTTTCTCGTCGGGCATGTGACAAAAGAGGGCGCCATCGCCGGGCCGCGCGTCCTGGAGCACATCGTAGACACCGTTCTTTACCTGGAAGGCGATTCGCTTCACACTTATCGCTTGCTCCGGTCTGTCAAGAACCGCTTCGGCCCAACGACAGAAGTCGGAGTCTTCGAAATGCGCTCTGGCGGACTGGTGGAGGTTCCCAACCCGTCGGAGGCCTTCCTGGCCGAACGCGTCGTGAATGTCCCCGGCTCGGCCGTGGCCGTGACGATGGAAGGCACACGGCCCTTGCTGGTGGAGATCCAGGGCCTGACCAGCGCCACGTCTTTCGGCCATCCGCGGCGTACGGCCAACGGGGTCGACTTCAACCGCGTGCTGCTCACGGTGGCGGTTCTCTCCCGTCGGGTCGGGTTGAAGCTGGCCGATCAAGATGTCTTTGTGAACGTTGTCGGGGGCATGCGGATTCACGAACCGGCGGCAGATCTGGCGGTCGCTGCAGCCATCGCCTCATCTGTGAAGGACAGACCGCTGGCGGCGGACCTGGCACTTGTGGGAGAAGTCGGTCTCTCGGGCGAGTTGCGCGCCGTGCCGCAGCTACCGGCGCGCCTGTGGGAGGCCAGCCGGCTCGGCTTCAAGCGGGTTGTCATCCCTTCGAGCGTTCGCAGGGAAGATGGATGGCCCGAAGGTCTCGAGGTCACACCCTCGCGAAGCGTGCGCGATGCGCTGGGTGTGGCGTTGGCCAGAGCCTGATGCTGGAAGCGACCGCGGTTTTGTCACGTGCGTGCGAGTCATGACCCCGATCCGCCATCCATATGCTACGCCCTCAGCACCAACCTCGATGCGAAGCTTGATTCGGAGCTGTTCTTGGTTACCTGGCAGTCCGACCTTGATGTGTCGTCTCTTTAAGGTTGCCCCGAGACTCGCCAAAGCAGGGCCGTGAAACTCCGGCGCCCCCCAGATCTGGCGCCAGCCGCTCCGCACCGGTAGCCTTATGGGGGAGGAGCAGGGCGCATGGGCGTCGTCTGGCCGATCTTCAGAATCGGCGGTCGGAGTCGTGTTCCTTTAACATTTGCCGTTCTTAAATCTTCGATTGTTTTTAGGTTGGAGTAGGCTAGTTGCCTTGAACTGACATCTGCGTTCTGTTAGAATTCGGCCGTTGCTGGGACTTGTCGTGTGGGGACCGAAGTTGGGATGTTTTTCTTACAATGACTTCGGTGACCGCCTCTCCGGCGGTCTGTTTTATCGCAGCGCCTGCTTAATCGCTCAGGTTCTCCGCCACTCTTGACGTCCACGATCGGGATGAGCAGTCTCGTTCGGTTCATCCCTGTCAGACGGTCCGGATGATTCTATCTCGATCATTTACCGGCTGACTGCCTTGCGGGAACTTTCCGCGTATACGAAGAGCCGGTATCCGGCTGGAAACGGAGTAGCTCTCAATGGATGCAAAGCGAATCTGGGAAGCCGCGCTGGGCCAGATGCAAATCGAGATCCCCCGAGCGGTCTTTGACACCTGGGTTCGTGATGCGGAGCTTGTGAGCTACGAAGACGGCGTCTTCATCGTCGGTGTGCAGAACGCCTTCGCTCGCGATTGGCTCGAAGACCGGCTAATGTCGACCGCCCAGCGCGTCCTTTCCGGGCTGGCGGGCCGGTCGGCTGAAGTACGCTTTGTTGTCTGGCAATCGGATTCTCCGCCAGAGAACTTGGTCTTTCCGCGCGGCGAGGTCGAACCCGATCTCCAGGCGACTGGGCCCTCCATTAGTCCCAATCTCAATGCGCGCTACACATTCGACAACTTCATCATCGGGGCCGGGAACCGCCTGGGGGCGGCGGCAGCTCAGGCGGTGGCCGAGAACCCGGCGCATGCCTACAATCCGCTCTTCCTGTATGGCGGCGTGGGCCTGGGCAAGACACACTTGCTCCATGCCGTCGGGAACGCCTGCGTCGATGCCGGCCTGCGCGTCTTGTATGTTTCCTCGGAAGATTTCACCAATGACCTGATCAACGCCATCCGGAGCCACACGACCGAGTCCTTTCGGGAACGCTACCGGCGGATGGAAGTGCTCTTGATCGACGATATCCAATTCCTGGTCGGAAAAGAATCCACACAGGAGGAGTTCTTTCACACATTCAACACGCTCCATGGGCAGGATCGGCAGCTTGTTATCTCGTCGGACCGGCCGCCGAAGGCGCTCGTAACCCTCGAAGAGCGCCTGCGCTCACGTTTTGAGTGGGGCCTGACGGCCGACATCCAGCCGCCGGACCTGGAGACCCGTCTGGCAATCCTGCGGGCCAAGGCCGAGCGGGCCGGCCGCCAGGTGGAGTCTGAGCTCCTGGAGATGATCGCCCGCAAAGTACAAAGCAATATTCGTGAGCTGGAAGGCGCTCTCACCCGCGTGTTGGCCATGTCGGATCTGAGCGGCGTGCCGCTGAACACGGACCTGGTGGAGACGGCCCTGGTGGACCTGCTCCCGCGCGGCGGTGCTCTCACCCCGGAGGCGATCATGGATGCGGTCGCCGGTCACTTCAACCTGAGCCGGGATCTGCTCTCCAGCCGCGACCGGTCCCGCCGTGTAGCTCTGCCACGCCAGGTGGCGATGTACCTGATACGCCAGGAAACCCAGGCCTCCTTGCCGCAGATTGGCTCGGCCTTGGGGGGACGCGACCACACGACAGTCATGTACGGATGCGACAAGATCGCCGATCTACTTGAAACGGATGACACACTCAGACGCCAGGTGATGGCGATCCGGGATGCGGTCTATCAACATTTCGGTGCACCGGCCTGAACAATCGCCGCGAGCGGACGTCGAGGATCTGACCCGGCCTTTGTCTTGAAGCCCCTTCAACCCCACCGTTCAGACCTATCTCTCGTAGTATTTGCCAGCCAGACGGTTGGCTGTGTTGTCTCCCCCACTCTTGGCCTCCCCAAATAAGTGCGTCCGGGGCGAACCCCGCCAATTGCCCACGGGGCGAGCGGTTCCGACAAGACCATCAGGACTGACCCCGCCAAGAACGGGCGGGGCAGGCAGGTGGCCACTCCCGCCGCTTGTCGAGTCAATGCCACCCTCTGTTCTGTGCCTGGGGAGGGGCGTGAGGCTGGATTCAACCCGAGCCCCAAGAGATGAGTGGTCGAGCCCAAGTGGAAGGAGGGCCGTACCCGGAGCCCTTTCACTTCCTTGAAGAGAGGGATGATTGGGAGCATCCGTCTCATCGGGAATTGGACAACTGTATCTGCAGTGGCATGACAACCCGCACTTCCGCCCGCCCGGCACGGAGGCTAGAGTAGTGACGCAAGCCGCTACCAATCGCTGCGTCGGGAGATAACAGTTCCTTTCGATGCTGGGGCGACTCGAGACCGGTCCCTCTGTGGCTCCCGGCCGGCGCTCCACAAGACTGGCGCACAATCCCCCGCACGCCCATCGTGGCGGCGGTTTGCGTTTAAAGTGGGGTTTTCCCATGCGGGGGGTGTCCGCCGCGGCAATTCAGGCATCGGGATGGGACAGAGATCGGACGCCGATGAAAAGGGCCTGGAAATCCGGCCGCCACCTATCAAGAAGGCCCCGCGGATCCGCCTGGTGCCATCAAGGTCGCTAGCGTGTGCTGGAGCACCCGGATGGAGTTCTGGTACTCATCCAGGTCGATGTGCTCGTCGGGGGTGTGATCGAGACGGGAATCCCCCGGGCCGTAAGCCGCGATCGGGCAGCGCCAGACCGGCCCCACGACGTTCATGTCCGAAGTCCCCGTCTTGTGGACGTGGCGTGGTTGGCCGCCCTCGGAACGAATGGCCGAGCGCAGGGCTCGAGTGAGCGAGTTGTCATTCGAAGCCTGGAAGGCAACTTCATGGCCCCAATACCTCATCTCGCCGCTGGGAATCCCTTTTCGCAGCGCCTGCTCCAGTTCCGCCGGGGTCAGGTCGAGAGGCAGTCGCAGGTTCACCTCCATCTTCGCATGACCGAAGGTGCCTTGTCTGGCCGTCTGGATTGAAAGCAAAGATGGACTGAGCTTGCGGAAGAGGTCATGTCGGTCTTCATTGAACGAGGCCGCATAGCTTTCAATCCAACGCCAAGTCTCCACGGCGACCTCCGCCGGGCTGGGGGTCGGCCCGGCGGAGTGGGCCAGAGCCCCTTCCCACGACCATGCCAGGTTAAGCCGCCCCTTGTAGCCCAGCGTGAGCCTTTCCCAGCCACTCGGCTCCCCGATCAGACACGCCTCCGGCCGGTAACGCATGCTCGCGTGGCGGGCCCCGCGGCTGCTGGCGGCTTCCTCTTCCGAAGCGCCGATCACAACGAGCCGAACATCCGGCGGTGGATCGGCGGTGGCCGCCGCGACGACAAACGCCGCCAGCGGGCCCTTTGCGTCGACAGACCCGCGTCCGAACAATTGGCGCCCCTCGGTCCGGACGGGGACCTCCCCTGGGTACGTGTCGATGTGGCCCAGCAGGACGATCTCTCGTGAACCGCTTCCTCGTTCTCCGACTGCGCTCCCGGTTTCATCAACCTCTGTCAGGAACCCGTGCCGGGTCATCCAATCGGCCAGGTGCGACGAGGCCTCCGCCTCAGCGCCCGACAGACTCGGTATGCTCACCAGATCATGAAGCAGAGCTTCGGCCTCGGCGGCCGTCACGCGGGTGCGGCTTTCAGTCGTCGTCTCGACCATCCTGCATTTCCTCCAGAGTTTCGGCGATAGCCTGGCGTACGCGATCGAGTTCTGTCTGACGGACTACCAGAGGAGGCAGCAGACGCAAGACTGTCGGCCCCGCCGGAAGGGCAAGTACGCCGCGGGCCATGAGCCCTTTAAGGACGGGCGTCACCCGCTTGCGCAGGTCGAGGCCGACCATCAGGCCGCGGCCTCGGATGTCCCGGACCAATGGGTGATTCAAAGCACGCAGATCCTCGAGCAGCCGTCCACCCACCTCTTTCGATCGTGCCGGGAGTTCGGCCTCCGTCAGCACTTCGAGCGTCGTCAGCGCGGCCGCACAACACAGCGGGTTTCCGCCGAGCGTGCTGCCGTGCGAACCTTCTTGCATCGGTCCGAGAGAATCCCTCCAACAAACCACCCCCATCGGCAGCCCGCCGGCGATCCCTTTTCCCAGGCACATCACGTCCGGCGTGATATCAAGACCCTGACACGCGAACCATGAGCCGGTCCGGCCGAGACCGGTCTGGACCTCGTCGAAGATCAATAAAGCTCCTCTCGCGCTGCACAGGTCACGCACACCGCGCAGGAATTCAGGGGAACCCGGATAGACCCCGCCCTCGCCCTGAATCACTTCTAACAGGACTGCAGCGGTGGAATCGCCGATCGCCCGGTCGGCCGCCTCCAGGTCGTCATATGCAATATGCATCACCTCCGGGACGAGGGGCTGAAAAGGATTGCGGTACTTCGGGTTCCAGGTCGCCGAAAGCGCGCCCATGGTGCGGCCGTGGAATCCTCTTTGGGCGGCTATGATCGCCTTGCGCTTCGTCAGGAGCCGTGCAAGTTTCAGGGCACCCTCGACCGCCTCGGTCCCGGAGTTGCAGAAGAAGAACCGGGTCAGGCCTTCGGGGGTGTGTCCGGAGAGCCGCTCGGCCAGAAGCGCACGCTGATCGTTGTAGAAGATCTCGGGACAGGTGATCAAGCGTTCAGCCTGCCGTTGAACCGCCTCGACAATGCGCGGGTGACTATGACCCAGAAGGACGACACCCTGGCCGCTGGTCATGTCGAGATAGGTGCGTCCTTCGGCGTCGCGAACCTGCGAGCCATCCCCACGTACGAGCGCCAGCGGCCGCTTGGGGTACGCGCCCGAAGTGTGGCGATCCTCTACCTCGAAAATCGAAGACACGCCCTCGGGCCATGCCGTCTCGAACATAGGGTCCATTCTGTCAGTCAAACCAAGTCCCTTCCCCAGCCAGCGCCCGGCGCAGGGGATGGAGTACCCGGCCATCGGCCAACCCGACACGCCTCACACCGCTGTCGAGGGCTTCCTTGACGCTCAAGACTTTCCTTTTCATCCGACCCTGGGCCCAATCCATGGCCCGCTCCATGTCGGTCTGACCTACATGGGCCACCAGGCTGTCCTCGATTGGATAATGTTGCAGCAACCCCGACACGTTTGAGACGATGATCAACTGTTCCGCGCCGAGCGCGGCCGCCACCACCGCCGCGGCCCGGTCCCCATCAACGTTGAGCAGTCCGTCCGTCTCGCTAAACGCTAGTGGCGGCAAGACCGGTACGATGCCTGCTTGTAGGAGGGTGTCTAGTGGATCGACACAGACGCCGCCGATTCGGCCGGAGTAATCGTCTCGGATGACCCGCAATCTCCCGTTTTCGAGCGCTCGGATGGTCTGCTTGCGTTCTCCCCACAGCGCGCAATCCCTCTCGGTCAGGCCACGGGCGGCGACCTGACGAGCCTCGAGTGAACTCACGATCTCGGCGTTGAGCTCGTTGGTGGCGCGCACGAAGATATCGCGCATGCCGCGATCGGTGTAGCGGCTGGAGTGGCCGGTGGGAGAGGTGAGGAAGACGGCAGGTCGGCCGAGGGCTTCCGCCATTCGATTGGCGCGCTCCGATCCTCCATGGATGATGATGACGGAGGATCCTCCCCGCACGAACTCGGCGATGTCGTCGCAAACGGCTTCATAATCGATACCCGCGCTTCCGCCGATCTTGATCACGATTCGGTCTTCGTTCATCGAGTGTCTCCTGGTAGCGATGACCTGGTGCGTTGGTATTACTCGAGTTCACATTCAGCCCCATGGAAAATGAGGGGGTGGGGGCTGTCTCGCCGCAACTCCATTTTGTTCTTCCGGTGCTGGACATGACCTAGACCGGATGCAATCCGGGGAAGGTGAGCCCCGATCGCTCGTCGATCCCCAATATGAGATTCATCGACTGCACCGCCGAACCGGCGGCCCCTTTCATTAAGTTGTCCAACGCGGCGATCACGATCAACACGCCCGTGTCAGATTCAAGGGTGAATCCAATGTCGCAGAAATTCGTTCCTGCCAGGATCCCCGGTTCCGGGAATCGATACAGGCCGCGCTTCGAGGCCACCAACCGGACGAACGGCTCACCGGTGTAGGCGCTCCGGTAGAGGTCCCAAACGTCCCGTTCCTTTTGCAGGCCTGCCTTGGGATCGAGGAAGCAATGCGCTGTAAGATGAACGCCCCGGACTAACTCGATCGCCGTCAATGTAAGATGGACCGGGATCTCGCCGAGTTCCTGCTCGACCTCAGCCAGGTGACGATGCCCGGATGGGCTGTACACCCTCACCGCCCTACTGCGCTCCGGATGGTGAGATCCCGGGGTGGGCCCGGACCCCGCCTCCGAAGACCCGACTTTGACATCGGCAACCACCCGCTCCAGGCAGCCGGCATCCGCCAGCGGACCAATCGCCAGGTTCAACACGGTTGCGTTGCACCCGACACCGGAGGCGTATCGGGCCGAGCCCAATTCCTCCCGATGGCGCTCCGGGAGACCGTAGACGAAGTCGGACAGATATTGCGGCGCCGGATGGGCGCGGCCATACCAGCGTTCATAGGAGGCTGGGTCTCGCAGCCGGAAATCCGCCGAACAGTCGATGATGGTCTTGGCCAGACCGATGTAATGTTCGATTGCGAGGGCCGCTTCGCCGTGGGGCAAGGCCAGGAACAAGACGTCACAGCCGGCGAGGTCGTCGTTCGAGCTGAAACGCAGATCGGTCGAACCTCGCAGGTTGGGATGCAAGGTATACACGTACTCGCCCGGATGCGTGCGCGAGGTGACTTGTACGACTTCAACGGAAGGGTGAAAGAGCAATAGTCGCAGGAGCTCACCTCCGACGTAGCCCGAGCCGCCGACGATCGCCACCCTGCGCTTCAAGATGGCCGGTCCGCCTGCCGGACTGCCTTGGGGGCCTGATGGAGCACGTAGGCGGCGACCTCCGCCGGGATATCGACGCCCGTCGGCTCGATGCTGTTGCGAAACTCCATTGTGTGATTCACCTCGTTCACGACGAGGCCCTCGTCGACTTCAAATAGATCGATCGCCAGGATGCCTCCGCCAACCGCCGCCGCCGTGCGACAGCACAGTTCATCCATCTCAGGGGTCACCGGGCAGGCGCTGGCGGCCCCGCCTCTGGCTGTGTTGGTGATCCAATGGGGAGAGGTCCGGTAGATGGCGCAAATCGTCCGATCCCCGACGACGAACGCACGGATGTCCCGGCCGTACATCTTATCGACATACGCCTGTGCGTAGTACACGTGGTGAATGAAGTTGCCCAGCGTCTGACGGTGCTCGAGGATCGCCTCGGCGCTCTCGCGGTCGTTGACCTTGGCCAGGAGCCGCCCCCACGATCCAAAGGCCGGTTTGAGGACGGCTGGATAGCCGAGCGTTTCAATCGCCTGCAAAGCTGACTCAGGGGAGAAGGCAAGGCGCGACATGGGCTGGGGGATCCCGGCGCGCGCCAGGGCGACCGTCGTGAGGATTTTGTCGGCGCACGTCGCCGAAGTCTCATATGTGTTGATGGTCTTGACGCCGAACGCGTTCAGCACACGTGTGGTGTACAGGCCTCGGGAGGCGCTCAGACTGCGAGCCAGAACGACGTCGTATTCAGCCCAGACGGGATCGAGGGCGATCGGATCGAAGACGATGTCGTCATCGGAAACGACCTCCGGCTCCACACCGGCGCGATGGAAGGCCTCCAGCAGGAGTTTCTCCTCAGTACGGACGCGAGAGACGATCATCGCCATGCGCATCATTCGCCCCAATCTTCCTCAACCTCCGGAGCCAGCGCCAACTGGATAGGCTCGAGCGACGTGACCTCGAGCTCCGCGCCGCATTCCGGGCAGGGCAGGATTTCCCCCAGGATCGGGTCATCTTGAAGGGGGATTTCCGCCCCGCACTCCACGCACGACCCCTCGGCCATTGTCCTTCTCCTCTCCGTTGCCCAGGTCCTTAAGCGAAACCCCGCCGGAGGTCCGGCGGGGTTCTGGGTTCGATTACGGGCAAGCATTCCAGGCCGGACTACTCCGTTGTCGCTGGCTGCTTGGACTTCTTCGTCACGGGCAGGCTAAATGTTGCCATATTGGACATAAGTTAGCAGTAAAGGCCCATGATGTCAAGCGGGGGCGGGCGGGTGCAATCCATCTTGGAGGGCACGCACTCTGTGTGGGGGGCGAAGGGGGGATCCTTCGACTGCGCTCGGCCTGGCGGCTTCGCTCCGCTTAGGATGCCTCCCGCTCAAGGCCCGAAGGCAAGTATCAAGTAGGGATGGCCGAGGCCACGCGCAAGCGAACGGTCCAACAACGGCCATTTGCGGAAGGGGTGTATGGACCGGACACAAAGTGGACGGGTGTACGAGGACATGGTGGACACATTCAGTCCTCAGGATCCTGGCTCTTCAAGTCGATCTGGTGCAGCCTTTGGTGGCAGAAGTAGACATTTAGGACGCCGTCGGTTTCGCTGGGTCTGAGGGCAACTGGAAAGCCCTCAAGCGCCTTGCCCACTCGGAATATGTGGTTGCGGTAAGAGATCCGGCCTGTTTGA
>Ga0214473_10004109_pt1 | contig 17517 bp, 15 predicted proteins | sample RVTome_7_FD_203509 | JGI IMG/M metagenome (GOLD analysis project Ga0214473, IMG submission 203509) | Soil microbial communities from uranium-contaminated site in the Upper Colorado River Basin, Wyoming, United States - RVT98D197 | ecosystem: Environmental > Terrestrial > Soil > Contaminated >... | reverse complement strand
CACCCTTCGTTCCCCATACTCTAAACGAACCCGCCTCCTGAAACGTGAGGAAGGAGCGGACCGACCTCCGGGACTGATGCCGGACGGAAATCTTGCCTCGTAACTGAGAAGGTGTGAAAAAATCCCGGAAACCGAATTTATCCCATTTTTCACCCATGTAAAATGGTTCACCGGACCGAAAAAGTCGTTTGTAGCCCAAATTAGAGGCTATGTTTTTTAGGCTATTTTGGCGTGTCAATTTTTTCACACCTTCTGAGGGATTACTCCTTAAACGAAATTCTTCTTGACAAATTACGGCGCTTATGCAAAATTGCTTTTCGCATATAAAAAGTTAATTTCATAATTTAAAAATGCTTTCGAAATAAAAATTGAATGAAAGGAGGAGGGATGAAACCTTTCGAATACTTTGAGGCGAATACGGTTAAGGAGGCAACCCAGCTTTTATCCAACTATGGTGAGAAGGCACAGATACTTGCAGGGGGCATTGACCTGATCCCCAGGATTCGGAAAGGTGATATCAAGACTGAATACGTCGTAAATATTCAGAAGATTCCTGACCTGGACCATATCGGGCCTGATGGGAATCAAGGCTTAAAATTCGGAGCGATGGTGAAACTCCATTCTTTAGAGAACTTGAAAGCAATTCAAGAGAAATACCCTATCTTCTACGAAGCTATTCATCAGATAACCTCGGTTCAGGCAAAGTACATGGGTACGGCGGTCGGTAATCTCTGCGTCGCTACACCGGCTTCTGATGTCGCCACTGCCCTGTATGCATTAGGTGCTGAATTGAAGATAGCCGGAGTCAAAGGTGAAAGAACCGAACCCATTGAAAAGTTCTATCTGGATTATCTTCGTACTTCATTAAAGCGGGGAGAGATGGTCACCGGGGTCTCCCTGCCCAAGCCGTCACCGGGAGCAGGCACCTCATTCCTGAACCTTGCGAGGACGCGTTCCGACATCGCGAAGATGTGTGTGGCTGTAGCCCTCACCGTCCAAGATGGCATTTGCCGGGAGGTCAGGATTGCCATGGGAGCCGCAGCACCGACTCTATTCCGGGCGACAAAGGCAGAAGGGGCACTCACGGGTCAGAAGGCCAGCCTACAGGCAATCGCAGCAGCAGCGAAGACGGCGTCCGAGGAGACCCGACCCATTACGGACCTCCGATCCACCGCTGAATACAGGAAAGAAATGGCCAATGTATTGGTCAGACGGGCACTCGAAAAGGCTTTAGAGAAGGCAAAGGCCTAAGGCAAGGAGGAGAAAGACGTGAAAAAAGAGATTGCAAATTTCGAGATCAATGGCAGGCCCTATGAAGTCATCGTCACTCCAAACATGACCTTATCTGAGCTATTGAGAGACTCCCTGGACCTGACCGGAACAAAGCACGCCTGCGAGGTTGGACAGTGTGGTTCTTGTACCGTTCTGGTAGAAGGGAAACCAACGCTTTCCTGCTCAACCTTAGCCATAGCGGTGCGGGATAAGGCAATCCTGACCATCGAGGGGTTGTCTCAAGGTCGTCCATTACATCCCCTCCAGCAAGCATTCATCGATAGCGGGGGCATCCAATGCGGGTTCTGCACCCCGGGGGCGATCATGATGGCGAAAGCCCTGCTGGATGAGAATCCCAACCCCACCCGACAAGAGATAAAAGAGGGGCTGGGGGGCAACCTCTGCCGATGCACAGGATATGTCAAGATCATCGATGCAGTCTTGATGGCGGCAGAGACGATGAGGAAAGGAGGCAAATAAATGAGCGAAGAGCTATCTGTTGTTGGAAAGCGACTTCCCCGATGGGGAGCGCATGACAAGGTGACGGGAGCAGCCAAATATCTGGCGGATATCAAGCTTCCGGGAATCCTGGTGGGAAAGATCCTGTTCAGCCCCCATGCCCATGCCAGAATTCTGAACATCGATACATCAAAAGCAGAAAAAGTTCCCGGGGTTGAGGCCGTCGTAACATGGGAGGATGTGCCCAAAAAACTGTACAACCCGAACAAATTGGATTTGATCCTTGTCCATCCCGAATTGGAATTTAAGGACATGTATGTCCTGAGTGAGAAGGCCCGTTTCGTCGGAGACAGAATCGCTGCGGTTGCGGCAACTGACGCCTCCGCCGCTCAAAGGGCATTGGAGCTTATCGAAGTGAAATATGAGGTGCTGCCGGCGGTTTTCGATCCCATGGAAGCCATGAAGCCCGGAGCGCCGAAAATCCATGACTATGCCGAAAACAACGTGTCCGTGCATTTCGGTTTTCCCGTCGCATGGGGAGATGTTGAAAAGGGATTCGAGCAGGCGGACGTTGTGGTCGAAGAGACATTCCGAACCGCCAGCAACCATATCTGCCAATTGGAACCTTGCACGTGCATTGCCAGCTTCGCTGCTGACGGAAGGTTGACGATCTGGTCGCCGAGCCAGCATGCCTTTCTTCATAGAAGGAAACTCGCTGAAATTTTTGGAATGCCGGAGGGCATGATCAGGTGGATCACACCCCATGTGGGAGGAGCCTTCGGAAAATACGGCAGCCTCAGCATTGAACCCGTTTGCGTGGCACTGGCGAAGAAGGCAGGCCGACCGGTAAAGCTGGAGTTCTCGAGAGAGGAAGATTTTTTCGGTACGGAGTCACGGCAGAGGTTTATCTCGACCGGGAAGATCGGCGTGAAAAAAGATGGGTCCATCATCGCCCTGCAGCAGAAGATGATTGTCGATGGCGGAGCTTATTACACCCACAACTTCTCGACAACGGCCGTGAATATGGGCGGCTTTACCGGGCTCTACCGTTGTCCCAATGTGGCTGCAGACGCGACCTCCGTTTACAGCAATGTCCCTCCGACAGGCGGTGTGAGGGGCTATGGGAACCATGAGGGAACGTGCGTGCTGGAACAACTCGTCGATGCGGCGGCCCGAAGGATAGGGATGGACCCTCTTGAGGTGCGGTTGAAAAATGCCAAGAAGGCCGGCGACCCCTCTTCTACAGGCATCCCCATGGAAACCTGCACTTTTGAAGAAATGATCAAACTCGGTGCGGAAAAGATGGGTTGGAAAGAGAAAAAGATGCGGAAAAAGGAAACAGGGACGAAGCGCTATGGCATTGGAATGGGGATCGCGATGGATGTCAGCGGCGCTCAACCTTTCACCATCCAGCACAGAAATGCTTTCATAAAGTTTAACGAAGACGGGTCGGCCAATTTATTAGTGAACGCCGCTGACCTTGGCCAGAATATTATTGGAGCATTGGTCCAAATTGGGGCGGAAACCCTCGGCTTGAAATACGAGGACATCCATGTGGTCGCTGGAGACACGGACAGCACGCTTTATGATATCGGTCAGCATGCCAGTGGCGGTTGTTATCAAATCGGTCATGCGGTGATTAACGCTGCCGAAGAAGCAAAAAGACAGCTCCTTCAATGCGCCGCTAGAAGGCTTGGGGCGCCGCCGGAGGATCTGGAGGTCAAGGCAAGACGCATTTTCGCCAAATCAGACCCGAAGAAAGAGGTTTCCGTTGGGGAGGTTGTCAAAGAGGCGATGTATAATTTCAAGGGGGAGCATCTGAGTATCTCCGGGAAAGGCTCTTTTTCCCCGACGCTGAATCCCCCGCCCTTCTCGGTCGTATTCACCGAAGTGGAAGTGGATACCGAGACCGGAACGGTGAAGGTCCTGAACATTCTGTACGTGGCAGATCCGGGCAAGGCGATCAATCCGGCCACCGTCGAGGGCCAATTGGAAGGCGCCATCGCACAGAGTCTTGGCTATGTCTTAACAGAAGACTATACCATCAATAAGAAAACCGGCGTTCTCGACAGCGACAACTTCAACACCTATAAATTGGTTACGGCTCTGGATATGCCGGAGACGAAGGTAATCCTTTACGAGAAGCCCGTTCCCTCGGGCCCGTTTGGTGCCAAGGGGATAGCGCAGGGCGCTATGATTGCAGTCACGCCGTCCATTGCCAACGCGATTTATGATGCGGTTGGGGTATTCATCACAGACATGCCGGCAACCCCGGAAAAGATCCTCGAAGCGCTGAAAAGTAGAAAGGCATTCATTTAATTATCAGGCAAGAGGCTGGAACGAAAACGGCATCCCGGCAAGGACGGATTGGAACGTTTGGGGCTAGGGGAGCATCACTTCGAGGAAATAGGGCCCTGAAGAATGAGCGAATGAGACGGTGACGGAAGGGAGTGGTCACAGGGGTGGCATCGGAAGGGGCAAAGAAAATACGGGACAGAATCAGAAAGCTATTCTTTTATGAAATGGTTGGGAGGAGGAGGGATTAAAATGGGACTCAAGGTTAAAGCACTGCATGTTGGCGACATACTGATGGATTGGAGTTTTCTTCTTTTCGGCTACAATCCTGGAAGGAAGACTTGCATTCCGATCAATTCCTTCTTGATCCTTGGCGCGGGGACGCCGATACTCGTTGACACCGGCGTTCGCGACGTAACGATGTTTCCACCTATTATGAAAGGATGGTCGACACCGGAACAGGATCTCATAAAACTTCTGCGAGAGGAGGGGATCGAGCCAGGTGACATAAGATATATTATCGAGACCCACCTCGATATTGACCACACGGGAAAAACGCCCTTATTCCCCAATGCTAAGATTTTCCTTCAGAGAAAAGAGATGGCCTTCCAGGCGTCCTATTGGAGCAAGCTCGGCCATTCCCCGGATCTCCCGTGGTTCGTGAGCAACCTGGATCGGATCGAATTCATCGATGGTGATTTGGAACTCTTTTCCGGGATAAAATGCGTTCTGGCGAGCGCCCATACGGATGGGCACCAACACGTGGAGGTTCAGACCGATGCAGGCAAGGCGATACTGGTTGGCGACACCGTCTACGACATTCCGATGCAGTTGGAAGATAAAGGAGGACCGGGGGTGATCTGGCCTGGAGGGAATTGTTACAATCGGGCCCTTCTACTGGATGAACTCTTTAAATTAAAGTGGGAGTTGAAACGAGGCAGCCTCATTCTTCCGACGCACACGTACGAACCGTTCGACAGATATAAGCTGGGGAAGAAGCTGAGCGATAAGAGAACGAGCTATGAGGGCTTTCCAACTCTGGACTGGCCGCCCAAGTGAGTGGTTGTGAGATGGTTCCGATACCATCAGAATTGGAATCGCTTTGACTCAAAACATTAAAAAACGAAGAGGAGGGACAAGATGAAACGGTTGATGACATGCTTTGTGACATTGTTAATGGGTTTAGCCTTCGTTCTGTCAAACTCCTGCCCCGTTACCGCACAACAGGCAGAACCGATCAAAATCGGTGGCCTTTTTGAGCTGACGGGATTTCTTGCTCCGATCGGTAAAGAGGCACAACAAGGTGCCATGATCGCACTGGAGCAAGCAGGCGGTAAACTCATGGGTAGACCTATCGAGTTCATCGTCGAAGATTCGGCAACAGATGTGAATACCTCCATGGATAAGATGAGGAAGCTCGTTGAGGTGAATAAGGTTAGAATCGTGATCGGCCCTATCTTCGGCGCATCTCAAGATGCGATGGGGGGGTATGCGGACAGGGTGCGTGTCCCGGTCATCACCCTTCCCTCAGGTCAGAATACTCTTGTGCTTAAAAACCAGTGGACTTTTTTAGTGGCCGGAACTGACGAATCAAACGGGTACCCAATGGGTATTTATGCGGCTGAAAAATTGGGGTACAAAACGGCGACAACGATTGGCAGTGACTTTTCTGCCGGCCATGAATTTGTTGGAGGTTTTGTACAGGGATTCCAAGCAAAAGGGGGCAAGACGATCCAGCAGCAGTGGTATCCCCCCGGGACGACCAACATGGTTCCATTTCTTGTTGCCGCGAAAAAAGCCGATTGTCTGGTGACCTGGTGGCCTGGTGCAGATGCCTTTGCAGGGTTCAAACAATATAAAGAACTCAACATCAAGATGCCCGTCGTTCAACCAGAAGATGGAGGCATCACCTGTAACCCAGCGGCCAATAAAGGGTTAGGGGAGGTCATCGTTGGCGTGCATGCCACCGTGCTGTACAGTTATTTGGCGAATACTCCTGGGAATAAAGAATTTGTAGAGGCCTATACGAAGAAATATGGTGTTCCTCCCGGTCCTCTGGCTGGATGTGGTTACTGCAGCATGCAAATTGCATTGGAAGGTCTCAAAAAGGCAGGGAATGATACCAAACCGGAAACCTTAAAAAAAGAACTTCTCGGGCTCAAACTGGACACTGTCCACGGACCACTCTATTTTAACAAGTGGCGAATTGCAACGTACACCTGTCCGGTTGTCAAAATCGACAAAGATCTCGTCCCACGGATTGTTGCGGAATATCGTGTCAAGTCAGAAGTCGTCAAAGGCAAATTAGTCTACAGCTTGGAAAAATAGCCAGTGAGAAGATGACCTCCTTAAATCCCTCCCGGCCTCCCCTTGCGAAACGGAGGAGTAATCATCCCCGTTTGAAAAAAGGGGATTGAGGGGGATTTTCATGGTTCGAGGGTGACCGCTCGGGCCATGGTGAATTAGCTTGCCATTCGCCCATTCAGACCCATCCAAAATGCCCGGCTGCAGACGCCCCTGCCTGATGTAGACAGGGGCGTTTTGTACCAGCCCATGAGAGATTGGAGACTCGCTTCATGGATGTAGCCATTGTTTCTGTCTTGGCCGGGGTCTCCCATGGGGTTGTTCTGTTTCTCGTAGCCGCTGGACTTTCTTTCGTCCTGGGGCTGATGGGAATAGTGAATATCGCCCATGGGGCGCTGGTGATGACTGGAGCGTACACGGGTCTGGCCGTGGCCAAGGCGACCGGAAATCTGGCTATTGGAGGGCTTGTCGGAGCCCTCCTCGCTGGCCTTGTGGGCCTCTTGATCGAGCGTGGCTTCTTAAGAAATCTTTACCGGTTGCAACTGGAGCAGATACTCGTCACTTTTGGTTTCGTCTATATGATAGCCAACGTTCATCTCTGGATCTATGGGGCATGGCCACAAGCTGCGTTTGTGCCCCCGAGCTTGAGTGGCTCGGTTACCATAGGTCAATTCTCATTTCCCATCTTTCGCATCGTTATCATTCTGATTGGGGTATTTCTCTGTCCCATCCTGTGGTGGGTACAGGACCGCACAAAGATAGGGGCCATCATACGGGCGGGAATGGATGACCCGGATATGGTATCGGTCATGGGAATCAATCTGCGGCCTATTAACATTGCGGTATTCTTTCTCGCAGCATGTTTAGCGGGTCTGGCCGGAGTGGTGGGGGCTTCTCCCTTGGGGGGAGTCAATCTTGGATTAGGTCAGGACATGATCTTCTTAGCCATAGCCGTGGTGGTGGTCGGAGGAGTCGGTTCGATACAGGGAGCCTTAACCGGGTCTTTGCTGATCGGTACCTTTTCAGCCTTGGCGGGGACGTACCTGCCGATCATGGCCATATTCGTGCCTTATATTCTTATGCTCATGATCCTAATTTTCCGACCCAAGGGCTTACTGGGTAGACGATGAGGTTTAGAGTTTAATGAATGTAGGAAACGGGCGATGGGTTCGTTTTATACCCATCATGGCAGTTGTCCTATTCCTCATGGCGGCACCTGCCTGGATGGATGTCAGTCTTATCAGCTTGATGACCAAGATTCTGATTTTTGGTTTGCTGGCCATGAGCCTGGATATTGTATTTGGGTATATTGGACTCTGGTCATTCTGTCACGCTGCCCTCTTTGGGGTGGCAGGCTATACCCATGGCATACTCATTCAACATTTTGACCTAGCCCCCTTCTGGCTCGCGGCTCCACTTAGCATTCTTGCAGCAGCTGGAGTTTCCGCCCTGTTCGCATGGATAGGGCTCAGGATGTCAGGCATCTATTTTCTTCTCGTGACGCTCGCTTTGGGCCAACTCATTTTCAGCATCGCATTCACATGGAAAGAGCTGACGGGGGGTTCCCAAGGACTGATAAACATACCTTATCCGGATATCGGTATCGATTTTTCTCCTACGAGCTATTACTATTTTACCTTAATTATTATACTTATCAGTTCCTTTATTTTGCATCATTTACTGAAATCACCCTTTGGATATAGTCTGCAAGGGATTCGTGAAAACGAGACACGGATGATTACGCTGGGTTTTAATACGTGGAGGCACAAGTTTCTGGCATTCGTAATCAGTGGCGTATTTGCTGGGATCGCCGGGATATTATATGTCCATTACAACGGAATCATTATCCCTACGGGCGTGGATATGGCCTCTTCCGGTCTAATCGCTGTGATGGTGATCATAGGAGGGAGCGGAACGCTTTGGGGAGCAATGATCGGGAGTGGGGTTGTCTATATTCTAAGCTACTTCGTGAGCTTGTTCACTCCGGAGCGGTGGCCATTGATTCTTGGCGCATGTTTTGTCACTGCCGTGATGTTTGCCCGGGGAGGCCTATTCCCTCAGTTGTGTAAACTATGGAACAAGGTTGTTTCTCCCGGAAGCAAGGGGATAAGCCCCGTAAGTGAATGGGTGAATGATGGAAGTCATGAGGATTAAGAACGTTGCTAAAAACTTCGGCGGCCTCAAGGTATTACAGGACGTTTCTTTTTGCCTTCAAGCAGGAGAAAAAGTAGCACTCATCGGCCCGAATGGTGCCGGAAAAACCACTTTGGTGAACGTGCTCAATGGACTCCTCAGTCCTACTTCTGGAAACATCCACCTCCTTGGACGGGACGTCACGAAGTTACCCCCTTATGAACGCGTTGCACTGGGTCTCGCCCGCTCTTTTCAGGTCAGCAGCCTATTTCCGGCACTTAGCCTCTTCTCAAATGTCTTAATGGCCTTATATGGCGTTCAAAAAAGTCGATACCAGATGTTTCGTTCCTTTACTGGCTACCCGGTTAATAATCAGAGAGCCCGGGAACTGTTAGAGAGCATCGACCTGTGGGGTAAGAAGGATATCCCCGTTCATGAGCTATCGCACGGTGAGAGACGCCGGCTTGAAATCGTTCTGTCTATTTCTTCTCGGCCGAGGGTTCTTCTGCTTGATGAACCCAATGCGGGTCTCAGTAGTGCTGAAACGTCAAATTTAATACAGATGATTGAGAATTTTGCGGTGGGGACGACCACGTTGGTTGTTGCACATGATCTCGATTTTATCTATCGGCTTTGCCACCGGGTCCTGGTGCTTTACTATGGAGAAATTATTGCCGATGGGTCCTGTGAGGAGATACAGACCAACCAAAAGGTCTGCAGCATCTATTTAGGCACAGAGGTTAAGGATGCTTGAGCTGTTTGATGTGCACAGCTCCTATAGTGACAGTCATATCCTGCACGGCGTTTCCCTAAAAGTGGAATCCGGGTCTGTGGTTGCGCTGCTGGGACGTAATGGCATGGGTAAAACGACGTGCGTTCATACGATCGTGGGACTCATCGCAGCGCGAATTGGGAAAATCACCTTTAAAGGGAAAGAGATCACCGGCCTTGCCCCGTATCGGATTTCTCCCATGGGCTTGTCTTTGGTGCCCCAGGGGCGGCGGATCTTCTCATCGCTCACTGTGAGAGAAAATCTGGTTCTTGGGATGCGCGGCAAGGGTTACACATTGCATTCCATGTACTCCCTCTTTCCTGTCCTGAAGGAATCAGCTCAGCGGGGGTGAACAGCAGATGTTGGCCTTTGCGAGAGCACTTCTTGCAAATCCAAACATGCTATTAATGGATGAGCCCTCCGAGGGGCTCGCTCCCCTCATCATTAAGATGATTGGGGATATCATTCTAAAGCTCAAGGAACGCAGTCTCTCGCTTCTTCTGGTAGAACAGAATGTGCCGCTTGCGTTGAGGGTGAGCGATTACGCTTATGTATTGAACAAGGGTAAAATTGTCCATCAATGCACCAAGGAGGAGCTTCTCGGAAACGAGAGGATACAGGCCGAGTATATTGGCGTATCAAAATACGGGAGCAGGTAACTCTCAGACAAAAAAGGAATTTTTGTCAAGCCCAGAATTGGCCGTTATCCTCTTGCCCCGCCAATTGTATCCATCATGGGATACCCGTTTCTTTTTTATCTGTCAAGTGGAAAAGATCTCCCTGTGGAAAAGATCCGCAAAACTTCCGAGTCAGACCATTCTTTATGTCAGCAAATTCTTGAAATTCAAGAAATTCAAGAAATTCTTCAAGAAATTCTTTATTGACAGGCTGACAAAAGTATGGTATTTGGTCATCCGTATATTGAAACTGGGATTCGTATATTAAAAATGCTTCACAGGACTCCGAAATTAAGCTCCATCGAAAAAGCGCTGGCGATTCTCATGGCATTTAACCGCCACCACAACCATGAGATGGGAACGGTTGAGCTGAGTGAGAGACTGAGGTTTCATCCTGCAACAGTCAGCCGCATCCTTCAAATCCTCAGCCAAAAAGGTTTTCTGCAACTCAATCCAAAAACCAGAAAATTTATGCTTGGGCCGTCAACCTTCGAGTTAGGAAAGACCATCTTTCGTTCTTTCAATGGCGATTTACTGAACATTGCCATACCCTATCTTGTGGACCTCCGCGAGGAGGTAGGGGAAACCGTCGTGTTTGAAACGATGTCCGGTAAACATCCGGTCGTAACCTACATTGCTCAGGGAAAGCGTTCGTTGAGCGTAAAACCCAACATCGGGGATAGAGTTCCAATCCATGTTTCGCCTGGGGCCAAAGCAATGCTTGCTTTTTCTGACCCGAAGATTGTGAGTAGGCTTCTGGGCAAGAAAATGGAGCGTCTGACGCCTCTCACCATAACTGATAGAGAGACCTTAAAATTTCAACTGAAGAAAATAAGACAACTGAAAGTTGCTTTTTGCCGGGAAGAGATGGTCGTCGGCGTCAATACGATCGGTGTCCCTATTTTTAATCATGAAAACAAAGCAGTTGCGGCAGTTGTGATTGCGGGTCTTGCCTCCAGAATAAAGTGCGATCCGAAATTTCCCATGGTGGTCGCACTAAAAAGGACCGCACGAGACATTTCTGCTCAACTTTTCCATGAGCAGTCCATGGCAGAGATGCAGCGCAAGCAGACATGAGTTGGTCCAGATCGCACCAAGGGAGTCGCGAGAACACAAAAACCTCCCGGGAGAGAAAATGAGATTTGAGTATCTGGAACCCGAAAGCATTGAAGAAGCCTTATCAATGCTGAGCAAGTATGAAGGAAGGTCCAAGATCATTGCCGGGGGTACGGATCTGATGTTGCAGATCAGGTACAGAGCAATCAAGCCGGAATACCTGATTGACATAACGAGAATACCCGGCTTGGACCACTTGACCTTTGACGATCGGCAGGGATTGAGGCTTGGGGCTTTAAGCACGATTCGATCTTTGGAGACATCTGTCGAACTTCAAAAGAAGTATCCCATTATTTCGCAGGCTGCTAGCCAACTTGGCTCAGTAGCCATACGGAACGTCGCCACGTTAGGCGGCAATCTATGTAATGCTTTGCCTTCCGCCGAGACCCCGCAAGTTTTGGTAGCTTTATCGGCACAAGTAAGAACGATCGGACCTTCCGGAGAAAGGAGATTGCCTCTTGAGGACTTTTTTACCGGCGTGGGTCAAACCATCCTTCAACCTAACGAATTCTTGCTTGAGATACTCGTACCCCGGCTGGCACCTCATACTTCAGGGTCGTACATCAAACATTCTCCGAGGGGACCCATTGACCTGGCCATCGTGAATATAGCCGTCTTATTAACGATGGACCCCGATAAGAAGGTTTGCAAGGATGCAAAGATCGTTCTCGGAGCCGTTTCTCCAACCCCATTAAGGGCTGTGAAGGCAGAGAATGTGCTGAGGGGGAAGAAGATCGATGCGGCGCTTGTCGACCGCGTGGCCCAGGTCGCTTCGGATGAGGCCCGTCCAAGAAAAGGCAGTATCCGAGGTTCCTTTGAATACAAGAAAGAAATGGTAAGAGTCTTTACGGCTCGAGCCATCAGAGAAATCACAGCACGAGGAAAGGAATGAAAAAGATCATTGAGCTCAAGGTAAACGGCAACACTCACGAGGTTTTTATAGAACCCTGGTGGAGTCTGGCACGCGTTTTACGTGAACAACTGGGTTTAACAGGAACCAAGATCAGCTGTGAAACGGGAGACTGTGGTGCCTGCACCGTGCTCATTGACGGCAAAGCGGTCAAAAGTTGCCTTTTCCCGGCGATGAAAGCCAGGGGCAAGGAGATTATGACCATCGAGGGAATCAGTAGTAATAAAAGAGGTGAATTGCATCCGCTGCAGGAGGCGTTCATTAGGCACTTTGCGGTTCAATGCGGATATTGTACTCCGGGGATGATTATCGCTGCCAAAGCTTTGCTTGACGAGAACCCGAAACCGACAGAGGAGGAGGTCAAGGAGTATCTATGCGGCAATTTATGCCGCTGCACCGGGTATACAAAAATCATTGAAGCGGTTCTGGCCGCCGCAGACAAATTGGGATAGGAGCGAGTGATAATGGCAGAGCTTTCGGTAGTCGGTAAGAGTGTGATCAATGTGGATGCCTTCGAGAAGGTCACTGGAAAAGCGAAGTACGCCTCGGAAGAGGGAATTGGGATTCCAGGGATGCTTTACGGGAAGGTTTTATATAGCCCGTACGCCCATGCCAAAATTCTCAGCATCGATACCTCGAAAGCGAGCCGGATAAAAGGCATCCGGGCCGCCCTAACGGGCAAGGATACCCCTGAACATAGGACCGGCTGGATGGTTGATGACAGGCACATCTTATGTCACGAAACAGTGCGATTTGTAGGTGATGCGGTTGCTGTCGTCGCTGCAGACAGTATAGAGGCGGCTGAAGAAGCACTAGAACTCATTGAAGTCGAGTATGAAGAGTTGCCTGCCCTCTTTGATGCTGAAGAAGCAATGAAACCGGATTGCCCTGTCAGATTACACGCCGATCTTCCGAAGTACAACAGGCCCCTGTATCCCTATCTCGGTAAGGATCTTCCTGGCCCAAACGTACATACCCATCACAAAATCAGAAAGGGAAATGTGGAGCAAGGGTTCAAAGAAGCTGATTTCATCATCGAGAACAGGTTCCAAAATGACAGGATCATCCATTGTCAGCTCGAACCATTCAACGCTGTTTGTTATCCGGAAAACGACGGCAGCATCACCGTATGGACCTCGGGACGCCTTTTCATGACACAGGGACCCATCTGCCGGGCTTTCGGCTTACCTCCCGGCAAACTAAGGGTTAGAACCGGTTATTTGGGGGGCATGTTCGGAATCCAAGGCAGGCCTGAACGGTTTGCGGTCCTAGTCGCATTAAAGACGGGCAAGGCAATCAAGATGGTCTATACCAGGGAGGAATGTTTCATCGATGGTCTGAATAGACTCCCTAAGATTATCTACCTCAAGGACGGGGTGAAAAAAGACGGGACCCTCGTGGCCCGGGAAATGAAAGTCATTGTCAATTGTGGGGCCTATACCGATCACGGACCCATAACCATTCGGAATGGTGCTTTTCACGCCTCTCAATACCGGCTGCCGAATTACAAATGGGATGCCTACGGGGTCTACACCAATGAGCCTTGCGTCGGCCCGCTTCGGGGTTTTGGAAGCGCAGAGGCCCTCTGGGCGACGGAACAGCAGATGGATATCACTGCTGAGAAGCTGGGGATGGACCCGCTGGAGTTCAGGTTGAAGAATACGGTCGATGAGGGCGAAATCGATGTCCGGGGACAAAGGGTTCATAGCATCGGCGCCAAGGAATGCCTGAAAAAGGTAGCGGAGTGGATAGAACTGGACAAACCGAGCAGGCCGCCCGAGGGAAACATTCGTTTCGGGAAAGGGATTGCTCTGGGAAACAAATATACCTTGGCTGATACTGCGTCTGCGGCCGTGGTCAAGGTCCACCAGGACGGCACCGTTGAGGTTTTTCATGGGGGCGATGAGTGTGGACAGGGTCTCAACACCGTCCTCACTCAGATCATTGCCGAGGATTTTAAGGTTTCTTTGGACAAGATTAAAGTCGTGTGGGGAGATACTGCACGAGTCCCCTATGATTTTGGTACGGCTTCCAGCCGGAGCACACTTTACATAGGCAATGCCGTGCGCCTTGCCGGCGAGGATGCCAAAGGGCAAATCTTTCAAATCGCAGCGAGGATCCTGAGGACCAACCCAGGAAATCTTGAAACAGCGGATGGTACGGTTTCCGTGAAGGATTCTCCAGAGAGGAGACTGGATTTTTCTGACCTCTTCTTATCCGCTGTAAAGGAAGCGAGAGGAACCGTGAAAATGGCCTCCTGCCTGGAGGAAGGCGGGGAGATCATTGGAAAGGCTACCTTCTGGGGACATCCGAGCGATGAGGATCCTGAAACCGGGCAAGGGGAGAAGCTGGCTATGAGTTACGACTACGGCGTCCAAGGGGTAGAGGTAGCTGTGGATATGGAGACCGGCCTGGTCGAAGTGTTGAGATTCTGCTCGGCTTTTGATACCGGAAAAACGATTAATCCCAAGATGTGCGAAGCTCAATTAGAAGGCGGCGCAGGCATGGGCATCGGGAGTGCCCTCTATGAAGGGTTCGTATTCAACAATAAAGGAGTACTCCTTAATCCCAACTTTCATGATTACCGGATCTGTAGTACCTTGCAAGTTCCAAGTGGAGAAAAGATTAAGTCCATGACTGTAGAAATCCCACACAGGGAAGGGCCCTTTGGGGCGAAGGGAGTCGGTGAAACAGCCATGTGTCCCACGGCACCGGCAATTGCGAATGCGATCTACAATGCCACAGGTGTCAGACTCACCCGTTTGCCCATGACCCCTGAACGGATTTTGAAGGCCCTCAAGGAAAAACCGGAATAATGGAAAGATGGAATATTGGGTAACTGCTGGAATAATGGAATACTGGAATAGTGGAATATTGATGGTCTCGTAAAAAGTCGTCTCACCGGTGAAAACCGGTGTCCAGAGAATTTCTAAGTCTTTGAAAGAATCCCGCTACTGAGCGGGACTTTCGCCGGAATGACGGTCATTAGCCTTTTTCGACTTTTTACGACTTCATCATTATTCCATCATTCCAATATTCCATTATTCCAGTTCAAAAGAAGGAGGTGTATGTTGATGCAAAACAGTTTTCCCAAATTATTTGAGCCAGGATGGATGGGAAATGTGCGGCTGAAGAACCGGGTGATCAAGGCTCCCCAACACACTGGATTGGCCAACCCCGACGGTTCGGTAACCGACCGGATGCTGCGGTATTACAAAGAAGTGGCATCAGGCGGGGTGAGTATGGTGATCGTCGAGTATGCCTGGATCGATAACGACGCCAGCAGGGCATCCCCGTGTCAGCTTGGCATTTCCCGTATGGATCACATTCCAGGTCTCTCCTTACTCGCACAGACCCTCCAAGCGAATGGAACCAAGGCTGCCATCCAGATATCGCACGCAGGCCGGCAGAAGTTCACCCTCTCCAGGCCCATCAAAGCGCCCTCAACAGTCCCCTGGGAAGAGATCTTCGCCGCGGGCTGCCCTCCCCCGGATGTGCTCACCTTCGAAGAAATCCAGCAAATCGTCAAATCTTTCGGAGAGGCTGCCAAAAGGGCGCAGACTGCGGACTTTGACATGGTCGAGATACACGCCTGTCACGGCTATCTCATATCGAATTTTCTCTCTCCCCGGACAAACAAGCGAACGGACTGGTACGGGGGATCCCTGGAAAACCGCATGCGTTTTCTACTGGAGGCGATTGCAGAGATTTTGCACCAGGTGGGGCCTGATTATCCTGTTTGCGTCAGGGTGAGCGGTATCGACTATGAACCCGATGGGACAAAAATCGAAGAGACCCTGGAGCTTTGCAAACGCCTCGAAGCAATGGGGGTTGCTGCAATTCATATGTCGGGAGGGAATCATCACCAGACGATTCATGAGGTCAGCCCAATGGGCATGTCCCTAGCCCACAATGTCTGGGCCGCGGAGGCTGTCAAGAAAGAGATAAAAATACCGGTGATTGCTTCCGGCTCAATTACGAACCCTCAACTGGCCGAAAGCATTCTGTCGGACGGGAAAGGAGACTTCATCGGCCTGGGCAGGCCACTCTGGGCAGATCCCCAATGGCCGCTCAAAGCGATGGAAGGCAGACCGGAGGATATAGCCCCCTGTATCCGCTGTAATGACGGCTGTCTGGCGCGAGGTGATCATCAGGCCAAGACCATATCCTGCTCCGTTAACGTTGCAGTTTGCAGGGAGGAGGAATTTCGGATCACAAAAGCGGAAAACCCGAAAAGAGTGGCCGTCATCGGCGGCGGACCAGCGGGCATGGAGGCAGCAAGGGTTTGCGCCTTGAAAGGCCATCACGTCACCCTTTATGAAAAACGGGAACTGGGCGGCGCCTTGATCGAAGCTTCCATTCCGGATTTCAAAGCCCCTGACCTGAAACCTCTCATCAGCTACCTGAGCACGCAGGTAAAGAAGCTGAAGATCAAGGTAATCAATAAAGAGGCAACCCTGCAGGCCATCAAGGATGGCGGGTTCGATGCCGTTATCCTAGCTGCCGGAGCGACGCCATTGGCCCTGGAAGACGTGCCCGGGATTAATCATCCGAAAGTGACCAGCGCGTCTCAGGTGCTCCACGGCCAGGCCAAGCTGGGGCAGAAAATTGTCGTTATCGGCGGAGGAATTGTTGGAACAGAGGTAGGTCTCTTTTTGGCCGAACAGGGCAAAGAGATCGTGTTCGTCGAAATGCTCGACACCTTCATGAATAACATCACCTTCGATGAGAAACTGGTATACGAAGAGCGCTTTAAGGGGCTCAAGGTTTCGATTCATACCGGAAAGCGGGTGGAAGGCGTGACAGATCAAGGGATTGCCGTGACGGACAGATATGGTAGCCGAACGGCGATTCCGGCAGACTCAGTGGTTGTTGCGGCAGGCTTCAGGCCCAACAGGGACCTGATTGATCAGCTGAAGAGTGAACCAAAGCTTCAGGTTTATGAGGCAGGCGACTGCGTCAGACCGCGCAAAATCTTTGATGCGATCCATGAGGGACATCTGGCTGCAAAACTGCTAAAATAACGACATTGCAAAATGGTCAATGGCCAGTTAGCAATTGAATCCCACCCCCACCCGCGCAGCGCGGGCGCTTGCGCCGGGTGCTGAAGGAGAGGGAAAACGTCACGTGTTTCGCATGATTCCTCCCCCTTCAAGCCTGCCTCTCGGCAGGAGACTGTGACGAGGGAATAGACACGATTCCCCCGTCACATATAAAGAAGTAAACAGCAAACAAACGAACCCAACAAGGAGGCAGAAATGAAAAAGATGAAGTCACTTGAACAATCGAGGGTATTGTGCGTGTTGGTTCTGGCCGTTCTCTTCATAGGGTCGGTATGGACCGCTCCGGCTTTTGGAGCGGAGAAGCCCATCAAGATAGGAGTTGTTCTTGCTCGTACAGGTCCGTTTGCCAGTATAGTTGGGCACGTATTGGACGGTTTGAAGATTTCTTTTGAACAAGCTGGAAACAAAGTGGCCGGCAAGACCTTTGAGGTCATTTACGAGGATGAAGGACCCGGGGACCCTGCGTTTGTTATGGATAAGGTACGGAAGCTTGTAGAGTCCGACAAGGTGGATATT